>OGGR01000980.1_pt1 | contig 12707 bp, 8 predicted proteins | sample 1571321 | NCBI WGS metagenome assembly OGGR01 (sample SAMEA2582048, study PRJEB24529) | metagenome | biome: Human gut stool | place: China | collected 2011 | reverse complement strand
TTCTTTCTAAAAAAAATATAAAAAATAATAGTTATGATTTCTTAAAAATTGCTCTTGAAAGAGGAAGAGAAAAACTATATGAAAGAATAAATATGAGAGTAGATATAATGATAGAGCAGGGATTAGAAAAAGAGGTAAGAGAGCTTAAGGAGTATATAAATAAGGTTAAGGTTGAAGAACTAGCTCATAAACTTAGGGAGAACTTAGTAGAGGGGGAATGTTGCCCAGTTTGTGGATCAACTCATCATGAACTTAATAAGGTTGAGAAAATTAATTTAGAGGAATCACATGAAAAAACAATTTTATTAGAAAGCAAGGAAGAAAAATTAAAAGAGCTTATTTTAGAATTCTCAAAAATAGAAGCTACTTTAGAATATGAAAATAAGAAAATTGAGGAATTAAATATTTCCATAGAAGAAGTAGGAGAAGTTAATGAGGAGAGATTAAAATCCTTAGAAGAAGAGTTTAATACCTTAAAAGATAAAATAGAGGAGTTTAATCTTAAAAAAGAAAATCTAGAAAAAGATTTAGAAAAATTAAAGGAAGAAAAGAATAATTTAGAAAATATCTTCAATAAGGCTGAGGTTATTTTATGTGAAAAAATAGTTAGAGAAAAAGAAATAGCTTCAAGGGTAAAGGAATTAGATAAGGAGTTAAAATTAAAAAATTCTGAGCTTAATTCCATAAAGAATGAACTAAAGATTGAGGATATTAAACTAGAAAATGAGTTGATATTAAAAAAAGAGAAAGAAAAAAATCTATTAGAGAAAGAGATTAGAATATTAAGAACTCAGTTAGAAGAATCAAATAAGATAAAGGATGAATTAAGAGAAAAAAGAGATGAATTAAGGGAGGATTACTTAAGTCAAAAATCCTTATTAGATGGTAAAGTAGAAGTTTATAGAGAAAAGGAAAGAATGATTAAAGGATATTTAAAGGGCTTAATTGATGAAGCTTTACCTATTGAAAAAATAGATATAAAAGGCTTATTAGAAGATTTACAATTAGAGATTGATTATATAGAAAAGGCTTATTTAAATCTAAGTGAGGAAAAAGAAAAACTAGAAAAAGCCTTTAATAATATGAATCAAGAGGTAGCCGTTACTAAGGAAAGAGTTAATTCATTAAAGCTTAGAAAAGAAAATGAGGAGAAAAAAGTAAACTTAGCTTTAGAGGAAGAAGGATTTAAGACAATATTAGAGGTTAAAGAGGGTATTTTATCTAAGGATGAAAAGGAAAAATTAAAAATATTAATTGAAGAATACCATAATAACTTTATTAAGGTTAGGGCAAATATAGAATTATTAATTAAAAAGTTAAATGGAAAGAGTTTAACAGAAGAAGAATGGACAAGGGTTCTTCAGGAGAAAAATAATACTGAAAAAGAATTAAAGGAAATTGAAGAATTAAAAATTAGACTTGTTACTGAAAGTGAGTCTATAAAGAAAAAACTTGAAGAACAAAGGGATATACTTCATATTAAAGCTAAACAAGAACATAAGCTTGCACTTTTAAGTGATTTAGAAAAATTGTTTAAAGGAAAGAAGTTTGTAGAATTTATTGCAGCAAATCAATTAAAATATATATCCATAGAGGCCTCTAAAAAGCTTAAGGATATAACAAATGGAGTTTATGGATTAGAGGTTGATGAAAATGGTAAGTTTATAATAAGAGATTATAAAAATGGAGGTGCAGAGAGAGATGCCTCAACTCTTTCAGGGGGAGAAACCTTCCTAGCTTCCTTAGCCTTAGCATTATCACTTTCATCACAAATTCAGTTAAAAGGAACAGCCCCTTTAGAATTATTCTTCTTAGATGAGGGCTTTGGAACTTTAGATGATAATCTTTTAGATGTGGTTATGAGTTCCTTAGAAAGACTTCATCACGAAAGACTATCTGTAGGTATAATAAGCCACGTTGAATCTATAAAAAACAGAGTTCCAGTTAAGCTTATATTAACACCGGCAGAGGCAGGAATAGGTGGAAGCAAGGTTAAAATAGAGAGAAGTTAAATTAAAATCAAAAGAGCTTAATAAATAAGCTCTTTTGATTTAATATTTAAAAAGATTTTAAATTTAGTTAAAGAGATTTATATATTTATTATTAGTTTTATATAATAGGTCTTCAAAATAAATCTTGTAAAATCATTGATGTGGTTATTAATAGGAGTATTTATAAAAAATAGAAATTATTTTTCTTATGAATAAAGTGATTATGAAGTAATTTGTTACATAAAATTCCTAATTTGGAGTTATTATATTATTTTCTTTGAAATAAAATAATTTTTCGAAAATATTTACAAAATCTTTTTATGTTTAAGGTTGAAATATATTAGATTAGAATATAAAATTTATCTTAAGATTGGCATGGGTTAAAGGTTTAAATCAATTTAACTGAGATTAGGAGAGGGATAAAAATGAAAATACTTATAATTAATTGCGGAAGTTCATCATTAAAATATAAATTAATTGATATGGCTAATGAAAAGGATATCATAGAGGGTATAGTTGAGAGAATAGGACTTGATCAATCTAGATTAGTCCAAAAAAATGAATTGAGAGAAATATATATATTAGAAAAAGAAATAAAAGATCATAAAGAGGCTATAGATATAGTTTTAAACACTTTAGTGGATCCAAAGGTTGGAGTTATTGAATCTATTGATGAAATTACAGCAGTAGGTCATAGAGTAGTTCATGGGGGAGAAAGATACTCTTCTTCAATAATCATAAATGAAGAAGTTATAAAATATTTAGAAGAGTGCAGTAAATTAGCTCCACTACATAATCCAGCAAATATAATTGGAATAAGAGCATGTCAAAGTCTTATGCCAAATAAAGAAATGGTAGCTGTATTTGATACAGCCTTTCATGGAACATTACCAGAAAAAGCTTATATATATGCAATAGATTATGCTTTATATAAAGATCATAAAATTAGAAAATATGGATTCCATGGAACTTCACATAAATATGTATCTCATAAGGTTGCAGAAACTATGGGAAAAGATATAAAAGATTTAAAAATAATTACATGCCACCTAGGAAATGGTGCAAGTATATCAGCAATTAAAGGTGGAGAGTGTATAGATACAACTATGGGATTCACTCCACTTGCTGGGATTCCAATGGGAACTAGATCAGGTAATATAGACCCATCAATAATTCCTTTTTTAGTTGAGGAATGTGGATATACTATAGAAGAGGTTTCTGAATCCTTAAATAAAAAATCAGGAGTTTTAGGAATATCAGGAGTTAGTTCAGATTTTAGAGATATAGAAGATGCCGCTTCAAATGGGGACAAGCGTGCACAATTAGCATTAGACATATTCCACTATAGAATAAGAGCTGAAATAGGTTCATTTATAGTAAATATGGGTGGTGTAGATGTAATAGTATTTACTGCAGGTGTAGGTGAAAATTCACCTGAAACTAGAGAAGAGTGTTTAAAAGATCTAGAATTCTTAGGATTAACTTTAGATAAAGAAAAAAATAAAGTTAGAGGAAAACTTGCGGAAATATCACAAGCTGATTCAAAAATTAAAGCATATGTTGTTCCAACAAATGAGGAATTAATGATAGCTAAGGAAACTGTGGAATTAATAGGTAAATAATTTGTTTAGAAAAAGTATTATTGATATTTATTTAAGAAAGAATATTATAAATTAAGTTTAAAGTAATATTAAAACTAAAAATTATAATAAATAAAAGTTGAGAATGTATGGATTTTATGTGAAAATAAATTTCTTACATTCTCATTTTTTTATAACATATAGTTACGTATTCAATTATGAAAAATAATTTTTATAGATTACTATAATATTTTTCTATTTTAATATCTGTTTCATAATCTATTATTTAATAAGTGAACAAGTGTGTTTTCTTTTAATCCTAAATTCCTAGAGTTTTAAAAGTTAAGTGCTAAATTAAAATTATTTTAAAGTAAAATATAGTAAATTTTGAAAATTATATTCTTTTATTGTATAATATTTTTATGAAATTTATGTTACTTTTGTTTAAAATTTATTTTATATACAGGTAGGAGTTTTTATGGGATTTATTGTATTTTGTTTGATAGCATACTTTGTAATATCTCATTTGTCAAATAAGAAAGATGTTAGTGGAAATAAAGCTAATAGTAATTGTCCATATTGTAATGCAGCTTTTTACTTAACTGAAAATGGAGATTTTAATTGTTCAAATTGTGGTCGTTTATTCAAATATAGAGATGGTATTGTGTATAGGCAGGATGAAAGATTACCTATTGTAGTTGAGTTAGCATGTACACTTTTTACAATATTATGTAAAGCTGATGGGGTTGTAACAAAAGATGAAGTTTCAATAACTAAAGAACTACTTGAAAAAAATTTTGGATTAGAAGATAAAGATATGAAAATGGCTATAGATATTTTAAATAAGTCTAAAAGTAAGCCATATACTAAAACCATAATAAATGATTTAAATAATATTTTTAATAATTATGATTTTTCTAAGACAGATGCCGAAGACTACAAAGAACTTATACTTAGATGTGCTATGATTATAGCATTTTGTGATGATGGAGAACCTTCTAATAATCAAAATAAAATATTAGACGATATTGTTAGTATATTTAATATATCTGCTACTAAATATACAAATTTATTAAATTATTTTAGAGATAACTGTATTGAAAAAAATAAAAATGATTATTATGAAATATTGGGGGTTTCAGAAGGAGCTAGTAAAGAAGAAATTAGAGCTGCTTTTAGAAAATTAAGTAAATTATATCATCCGGATAGATATTCATCTAAAGATCTTCCTCCTGAAATAATAAAAGAATTTGAGGAGAAGTTAGCAAAAATAATTGAAGCTTATGAAGCATTAAAATAAACGAAATTAATTTTAAAAATATATAATAAAAACAATAACTTTAAATTAGAGATATTAGGTAGCTTGAAGTTATTTTAATTAGATATTACTGGAAATAATGATTTCCAGTAATATTTTTTTTAGAATTAGTAGTAAGTATTATTATAAATATAATAAGTGGAGTTTACCATTATAGTTTTAGTCTATTTATAAAAGTTATAATATCTTTAGTAATTACTTTACACATCTATTTTCTAAAAAATATTTAAGTTTACAAACCTTTTTTATAGTTATCCTCTCTGTATTTTAAGGGAGTTAGACCAGTAAATTTTTTAAATACTGTGCAGTAGTAACTTTGATTACTAAATCCAACTTTATGTGCAATATCCAAAAGTGAGAGGTTAAAATCCTTAAGTAAGTCCTTACTCTTTTCGATTCTGTAATTATTTAAAAAGTTTATAAATGTTTGGCCTGTTTCGCTTTTAAATATATTACAGAAGTAGGACTTATTTATTTTAAATTCTGTGCAAAGAGAGTCTATAGTAATTTCTTCTGCGTAATTCTTTTCTATAAAATCTATAGCTCTTCCTACATAAGGAGAATATGAAATTGAAAAATTATCTTTAAGTTTTTCATCTAAGATTATTTTCAATAGAGAATTATAATACTTAAGACAACTTTTAGTCTTTAAAGGTATTTTATAAAGTTCTAAGTCATCATTAGAATTTTTTAAATCCTCTTTTAAATATAAGGGACCTATTATGAAAATTAAGTCTTTATCAATTGATTTATAATTAAACAATGAATAAAAAGATATATTATTTTCAAAGGTAATTATTAGTGAGTCATTATGATCATGTTTTAAATATGAGCGTTCAAACTTGCTATTTAAGTTCAAGTCATTAAATATGTAATCATAAAAAGAAGAGTAACCCACCTCAGAAAGAATATTCATATTATTATCTACAGCTCTTATTGGAATTTCACAGCAGTTATAAAAATCTATAAGAACTGATTTTAAAAAAATCACACAAAATCCTCCTTTTTAAACTTAATATATTAAAAAAAATCTTAATATAGAGAAAAACAATTATAAAAATCTATGATAATATAAGTATGTTAACATTATTGATAATCATTTTCAATAGGAAAAGAAAGTCAAAAGGGGGATTAACTTTGGGAAGAAAGAAAATTAATAAAATTTTAGGTTATGCACTTGTAACATCTATGTTAGTTGGAGTAGGAGCGGATACTGTATATGCAGCCACTAATATTAATAGTGGAACTGCAATTGTGCGTTCAGAAGGACTTAGAGATGGAATATATGAAGCTAATAATGTAACTTCATATGTTGAAGAAGGAAATTCTACAGGCGAAAATATGGCAAGAAATGCTGTAGGAGAAAAAACAAAGTTTAGGATTGAAGATGGCAAAACATTAATGACTGTTTACTTTAATAGTAGTTTATATGGATTTATGAACAATATTGAAGTTAGCGCTGGAGGAGAAGCTTTAAAGATAGAAGAAAATAAAGATGATAAATCAATAACATTTGAAGTACCATCACCTGATACAAAGGTAAAAATAGGATTATTCATAACAATGATGGGAAGAAAGGTTGAGCTTTTCTTAGTTAATGATATGAATACTGTTAATTTATTAGATGAAGCACCTACTATAAATAATGCTAAGGATATTAGTGTTACTCAAGGTGATGCTATTGATTTATTATCTGGAGTTATTGGAACTGATAAGGAAGATTCTAATTTAAAAGTTGAGATAAGTGGAGATACATCATTTGTAAAAGATGGAAAAGCTGAGATTCCTGGAGTATATCCAATAACTTATAAAGTTACAGATTCATCAGGGCAATTTGATGAAAAAACAGTAAATGTTACAGTTAATAAAAAAACAACTTTAGGGGATGGAAGTTATACCCTTAAGAATACAGTTCAATATGTTGGACAAGGAAACATGGAAACAGGAAATTCCATGGCTAGAAAAGTGTTATCAGATGATTCAAGAATTGATATATCAAATGGAAAAAATACAGTTACATTAACTTTTAATAGTGAATTATATGCTTTCTTAAAGAATTTCAATGTAACAGTTGATGGAGAAAAAGTAGAAGCAGAAGTAAATAAAGATAATAGAACTATAAAGTTTAATATACCTGATTTAAATTCAGATATTGTTGTATCTACACTAGTTAGTATGATGGGGAAAGAAGTTAGTTTTAAAACTACTTTAAATTATGATACAGCTAAGAAATTAGAAGATAATTTAGAAGATAATAATAAGCCTGGTAATGAAGATAATGAGAATATTCCAGGTGAAAATGAGAATAGTGGAAATCAAGATAATTCAGGAAATACTAACTCAGGAAGCAATGGAAGTGCAAATGAAGATAAAGAAAATGAAAGTGAAGGAAGTTCAGGAGAAATAGTAGATGCAAATCAATTAAAGAATGGTATCTATAATATAAAAAATGATGTTTCATACATTGGTGATGGAAATCAAGATGTTGGAAATGATATGGCAAGAAAAGCTCTATCTAAGAATAGTAAATTAGAGGTAAAAGATGATAAAAAAATTCTTACACTAAAGTTTAATGAAGAGCAGTTCTCATTCTTTAAGGATTTTAGAATAACTGTAAATAGTAAAGATGTGGTAGCAACGCCAAATGAAGCTGATAGAACAATATCTTTTGAGATACCAAGTCTTGATGCCGATATAGTTGTTACAGCCTTTGTAAGTGTAATGGGTAGAGATGTAAGCTTTAAAACAATACTTAATAAGGGAACTTTAGAATTAGTCAGTGGAGAGGACAAACCTGCCATAGAAGAAGAGAATAAATCAGAAGAAAGTAACGGTACAAGCTCTTCTAATAATGGAAGTTCAGCTAATGAAGAAAATAGTACAGTTACAGAAAATAAAGTTACTAAGGGAAAACTTTACACAATAGAAAACAAAGTTGTTCATAAAAGTCAGACTGGTGTTGATATGGCAAGAAAATATTTAAACAAAATATCTGACTTAGAAGAAATTGATGGAAAAACTTATTTAACATTAACATTTACTGGTCAAGAGTTTATGAAAGACCACAAGATAACTGTAAATGGTAAAGATGCTAACTATAAAGTTGTATCTAAGAATGGTGATTCAATTAAATTAAGATTTGAAATTCCTAATTTAGATGCAGATATTAAAGTAAGTTTATATGTAATACCAATGGGAAGAAATGTTGAGTTTAATGTAGAACTTTTAAAAGATACTAAAAAGTTTGTAAAAGACTTTACTGTATCAAGTTTACCACAGACTGGTTCACCAATAGGAGGAAACTCAGTTGCATTATTAGGAATGGCAATGATGGGAGCTTCTATGTTTATTAGAAAAAGAGAAGAGTAAAAGCAGTTTAGTTTGAGAGGATTTCCTCTCAAACTATTTTTAAACAAATGGAGGGAAATTAGATGAGATTTTTAAAACCTGTTTTATTAGTTATGTTGACACTTTTTATTTCCTTAACAGGAGTTTTTGGAAGTGTTGATGTACTAGCAAATGAAAACTTAGAAAATGGAATATATGATGTTAAAAATGATGTTTATCATGATTCAGATATAGGGATGTCAATGTCTAGAAGCTATTTAAATGACACTATGCAGCTTAAAATTTTAGGGGATGAAACAGAATATACTATAGGTTTTTCAGGAACAGAATATATGGAAAACTTCAGAATCTTAGTAGATGGTAATGAGGGAAATGCTGAGATTGTTGAGGAAGATAAAGAGAATGGAACTATAAAACTAAAAGTTAAGGTTCCTAATAAGGATTCAGAGCTAGAGGCGAAAATATATGTAGGACCTATGGAAAGAGATGTTCAATTTAAGGTAATTCCAAAGTTTGATACTTTAACTCTTGTTGAGAAGTTAGAAGCACCTAAAGTGGAAAACAAGGAAAGTAGCAATGAAAATCTTTCTGATGAAACTGGAAAAAGTGAAGATGCTATAAGCGAAGCAACAGGTTTAGCAAATAATAAGAATATGTTCATTTATATTGGTGGCGGAATTATAATAGTTGCTTTAATAGTTTCCTTAGTAATATTTAAAAGGAAAAAGTAACATGAGAAATAAACTAGCTAAAGGATTATTTATTTTAGGTTTAGTTATAGTTTCTACAGTTCTTATAGGAAAACTTTATAAAAGTAGTGTTGAGAAAAAAACTTTAGAAGAGTTTAAGGAAAAGTTTAATTATTCAGAAGAAGAGAAGAAAAAGACTTTAGAAGAAATAAAAAATGGAGATGGAATAGCTTTAATAGATATAGAAAAAATAGGTGTACATACAGTTATTGCTGAGGGTAGTACCTTAGATGTGTTAGAAAATAACATTGGTCACTTTGAAAATACTGCTATGCCAGGCGAAAATGGAAATTTTAGTATTGCAGGACATAGAAATACTATAAATAATGAGGTCTTTAGAAATATAGACAAGCTTCAAGTAGGAGATGAAATAAAAATCACAACTTTAACTGACATATTTCAGTATGAAATTAATGAGATTTTTGTCACCTCACCTAGTGATACTGATGTTTTGAATCAAAATTTAGATGAGAAAACAATGACCATAGTTACATGTACAAATAGAGGAAAAGACAGATACATAGTTAAAGCAAAATTAATAGGTTAGTGGAGGGAAAATAGTGTTTTTAAAAAAGGGTATAGCTTTAAGTTTAATATGCCTTTTAGGCTTTGGAGTTATGGGATGTTCAAATAACTCTGGAGAATCAAAGGAAAGTTTAAAAAAAGAAAATGGAGAAGAGATTGTTGTGGCAACCTCTGTTGCTGTAACAGAAATATTAGATGAATTAGGAGTAAAGGTAAGTGGAGTTCCAACTAGTTCTTATGATTTGCCTGAAAGTACTAAAGATGCGGTTAAAGTTGGTAATCCCATGAATCCAGATTTAGAAATAATAAAATCTTTAAATCCAGATGTTGTAGTATCTGTAGATACTTTAGGAGAAGATTATAAAAAACTATTTACTGATAACAATATACCTAGTGAATTTATAGATTTAACTACATTAGAAGGATTAAAAACAAGTATATCAACTTTAGGTGAAAGATTTAATAAGAAAGAAAAAGCAAATGAAATATTAAATGAGCTTAAAGTTAAGGAAGATGAGTTTTCAAACTTATCTAAAGAAGAAAAAAAGGATGTTTTATTAGTATTTGCAGCACCAGGAAGCATGATGATTGCTACGCCTTCATCTTACATAGGAAATTTAGTTGATAAGGTGGGAGCAAATAACATAGTTAAAGATGATAAAAAGCCATTTGTTTCATATAGCAATGAAGAAATAGTAAAGCTAAATCCAGATATGGTATTAGTTATGACTCATGGAATGCCTGAACAAGCTAAAAAAATGGCTGAAGAAAAATTTGCTTCAGATCCAGCGTGGAGCAGAATTGAAGCTGTTAAAGAAGGAAAGGTCTATTACTTAGAAAATGGGTACTTTGGTATGAGTGCAAACCTAAAAGTAACAGAATCTTTAGATAAGTTAGGTGAAATAATATATGGTGAAAAATAATAAGTTAAAAAGCTTATATATAGGTTTATCAATATTAATAGTTTTAATTTTAATGATAGTTTCTTTAAAGCTAGGAAGTATTGATATAAGTTTTGGTGAACTAATAAAAGGGCTTTTAAGTGGAAGTAATGAAGGAAATATAGGAATAATAAAAGATTTAAGGATGCCGAGAGTCATTATAGCTGCTTTAGTTGGAGGAAATCTTGCATTGGCAGGGGTATTACTTCAGGCAGTAATAAGAAATCCCTTGGCTGATCCTCAAGTAACAGGAATATCTTCTGGAGCATGCTTAGTATCATTAATATTTATAATATTTATGCCAGCTTCAGGATCAATAAGACCAATAGTAGGTTTCTTTGGAGGGCTTGTTTCTTGTATAGTTGTGTATTTAATGGCTTATAAAAAAGAGTTAGATACTATGAGAATAGTCCTTGCAGGGGCTGCTATAAATGCTCTTTTAGGAGGGCTATCACAAATATTAACTATAGGTAGTGGCATAGGTGCAGGGAATATACAATCTTGGATAAGTGGAAGCTTAGCTGCCACCTCATGGGATGAAGTTAAAATTTTATTTTTATATTCAATAATAGGAATGGGTTTTGCATTAATTTTAGCTAAATCATGTAATGTTATAGTTTTAGGAAATAAAAATGCAAAAAGTTTAGGTTTTAATTCAGATTTACAAATGATTCTTATAACGGTGGTAGCTGTATTTTTAGGGAGTGTATCAACGGCTATTGTAGGTATTATTTCCTTTGTTGGATTAGTTGTACCACATATTTGTAGAATATTAATTGGCTCTGATCATAGATATTTGATTCCTTTTTCAATATTTGTTGGAGGAGCATTAGTCTTACTTGCAGATACAATAGGAAGAATGCTAGTAAAGCCATATGAAATACCAGCAGGAATAATTATGGCAGTTATTGGAGCACCGTTCTTCTTATATCTACTAAGAAGGAGTGATATGTAGATGATTAGAGGGAAAAAATTATCATTCAATTACAAGGGAGAAAAAAATATCATTAATGATTTAAATATAGATATAAAAGAGGGAGAAATAACAACTATTATTGGCCCTAATGGAAGTGGAAAATCAACTTTGCTAAGTCTATTATGTGCTTTGAATAAAAGTAAAACTGGACATGTTTATTTGGGGGATATAAACATGAACAATCTTAAATATAAGGATATAGCAAAGATTTTAGCAACTGTCCACCAACAAAATAGTGTGCCAAAGGATATAAAGGTTGAAGAACTTGTTGCCTATGGTAGATATCCTCACAAAGGATATTTTAAAAATAACAACAAGGAAGATAAAAACATAATTAAATGGGCTTTAGAATGTACAGGACTTGATGATTTAAAACATAAGGGAGTTATGAATTTATCAGGTGGAGAAAGACAAAGAGCTTTTATATCAATGGCTTTAGCTCAAAAGCCTAAAATTTTATTTTTAGATGAGCCAACAACTTATTTAGATTTAGCCCATCAATTAGAGATTTTAAGTTTACTTAAGGAATTGAATGAGAAGCATGGGACAACTATAGTTATGGTTATTCATGAACTTAATAATGCTGCTAGATTTGCCGATTATATGATAGGTATGAAAGCAGGAAAAATAGCTTGCAAAGGTACAGCATACGAAGTTATGACAAAAGAAAATCTTAAAGAGCTGTTTAATATAGATGCAGAAATTATAGAGGATCCAAGAAATAAAAGACCAGTCTGTGTGACTTATGATATGTTATAAAATTAAGATGATAATATCTCAAATATAATTCTAATAATATTATAGTTTAATAAAAATAAATCTTAGAGAATATTTTATTTTCTAAGATTTATTTTATTTATTAAAGTTTTTATGATTAATGAAATACTTAATATGATATAATAATATTTAATTGGTTTAAATTGGAATTTAGACGTAGTGTAATATTTATAAATGTAGATATATTAAAAAGTATATTTATTAATTAGTATGAAATAAAGGTATAAGTATATTAATTAATTTTTAAATTGACTTATTATAAAAAGTAGAGAGGATAATTTATGAGTTTAAGGATTAGAGATATTAAGATAGAAGATTATAAAGAAATTAGTAAAATTAGAAAAATGCCTGGAGTTATGGAGAATATACTTTCCAATAAGGATGAGGAAGAGGAATTAATTAAGGAAAAGATTATAAATAGGGGCAAGAATCAGTACTGGTATGTTGCTGAAGAAAATGGAAAAGTTATAGGATTAGGAATATTAATGAATCATGGTAATTT
>OGGR01000977.1_pt1 | contig 12740 bp, 13 predicted proteins | sample 1571321 | NCBI WGS metagenome assembly OGGR01 (sample SAMEA2582048, study PRJEB24529) | metagenome | biome: Human gut stool | place: China | collected 2011 | reverse complement strand
GCTACCCGGGTCCCTTTTCAAGTGTTAGCTACAATATATACCTGCATTTTTTGAAATGTATCTAAAAATTGATGGTGAGATTGATTTAAACAAACTTTCAGAAAAAGATTTCTCTCTATTCTTTCATGAATATATTCATTTCTTACAGGATATAACAACATATGGACTAACTACATGCTATGCTTATGGAGAGTATGTTCAAAGTGTTGTCAATGATATATATGAGAAAAAACAAGAGGTTTTTGAGGTTCCATATATTTATAGCGACAATAAGGATAATATCAAACTTAATGAACAGATACAAACTTTAACCATGGGAGACTGGGATAGCAGTCTTGAATCTTTAGAAAACGTTAAAGTATCCCTTGAGGAATATGAATTAGAATTTGGTGGAGAACAAAATCTACCTTCAATTAAGGTAGTTTGTATTCAAGCTAATGGAGATGATTATGTTTCTTTCGGAGCATCAGCAATAAAGGAAAGTATTGCCTATATAATGGAAAGGTCTTGTTGTATGGAATATGATAAATCTGATGATTTCCCATATTCTTCTGCAGAAAAGGTTGCAAGTGCAATATATCCAGAATTTGGACAAAGAACATTAAATGTATTAGCTTTGGCTGATTGTTCCTTGATGTTTTCAAATCCAGGTCATGTGTTTGTACGTATGCTATATCAATTTAAAGAAAAACAATACAATCCGGAAAAAGCTCAAGATATTTATTCTCAATTAGAAAATGCAACTGTGAATAATGGAACCAAGATTTTCGATTTTTTTGAGGATATAGCTAACCAAGCAAGAAAAAAAATGAAATCTTATTTTATGGTTCCAGATTATCCTGAATTGCATAGGGAGTATCAGGACTGGGTTGATACTGTTATTGATACTGCTTTAAGATTGCGAAAAGAAACACCGTCGTTCTTATTGGATATTATAGCAGAATATCCCGCTTCATCCAGTGAACTATTTATGAAAATTGTAAATAGTTTAGGAACTCCGATGATGAAGAATAAACAGAAAGATTACTTTATAATCAAACCTGAAGGAAAAACCGGTTGGAGTGTTGAAGTCCTAAAATCTGTACATCAAATATATAAGATTCTCCATGATGGAGACTTTCAATGTTCGCTATACCCATGGTGTTTACAGAGTTACCAAGTACATCCAGAAGAAAACTTAAATCCTACAATAGAAAAATGTCTTCGTAAACCTTGGGTAAGAGCAAGTGAAGCAGAACTATGTCCTCTTGGATTATTATGGAAGAACTGGAACTTAGTAAAATATAGCCCTGAAAAGAAAAAAGTTGAATAAAAGATTATATGCATGAGGTTTCCATTAAAGGACATTTTTCAGATTTACACGTTCACATGGATATATTCTTACAGCCACTACAAAAGTAGAAAATACGCTTGATAGAACGGCAAAGGAAAATGTAGTTTCTGCTAATATATGAGAAATTGTAGTAATGGAGAGCTTCACCTAAATGGTGGGGTTCTCCCTTGTCATTTTCAGGAAAGGTTTTGCTTTACTCCGGGAAAAGACCTAATTTTGTATCACTTTTTTTGAAACAGAAAAAAAACAATCATGGAAAATTATATGGCAAAAGCAGCGGATGCCTTTCTGACAGGGCGTCCGTATGGCATACGTCTTGACTTCAAACACAAGGGCTTCGCTCTTTTCAACTACAACATGAACGAGCTTGGCAACCATCATCCCGGCAGACTGGAAACGCTTCCGCTGGAGGATTTTGACGTGGAGGATATTCCGCTGTGCGGGGAGCGTATTGTCCGAAAGGAAAACATAACGGACATCTTCTTCTATGATGAGAAGAGCAATCCGTATTCGGACAACCGTGTGGATATGAAGAAACTGAAAGCATACAACAAATATATCTATCCGCTTTCACTTATTCTGAATAGAAATCTGTAAGATGGGAACAAAAAAGACTTCCGTCAGTGGAAGTCTTTTTGTTAAACTATTTTATACGTTGACGAAATCAAATCAGCGCATATGTAAACGATTCATTAGTATCTTTCGCATAATTTTTCATAATACCAAATTACCTACCACTTGTTTGTATATGTTCAGGAATTTAGCGAATATTGCATATAGCTTGTGCTTTGCTTGATTGTAAATTAGTGGCTTAAGCACTTCTAATTTACTAATAATTAATAATATACACAGTCTCTTTACATATTTGTTTTATCAATTTAGTTCCAGTAACGGGTATTAGTTATATCTTATCATTGTAATTTCTTAGCTATAAGAGAACCGAATTTTTTAGAATCAAACTCCATTTGATAAAAGCTAACAGGAGTCTTTGTTTCAACAATTTCACGTTTGTTGTCTACCATTCTTTCTTGTTTTATTATAAGCTCTCTGTTCTTCATTATTTCTCTGATGACTTTGATGTCTTTATTTGCACAATTTACTCCAAAGTATATTGCTTCAATACAGTTTGGAATATCAATAGAATCGTATAGACCGGTACTGTTCAGGTCACACAGAATTAGTCTAAGTTCGTTTTCATATTTCCATGCTTTACTCTTAGCAAAAAAAGCATCTTCAATGGTTATACTATCTTTCTCAGTCAGAACAGATAAGTCATCTTTGTATTGGACATCTCTGAAATATTTAACAGATGTTCCAGGTTCGGAATAGAGGCTGGTTAAAGAGTTTGGAAAGTGATATTTGATACATATACCCCTATGATAGTCGGCATAATGTGCCCACATTAATTCATTTTGAAATTCTTCTGAAATGTTATCTTCCTGTTTTCTTTTATTTCTCACAATTTCCCCATATATATTTCCGTCTTTATGGAATGGCTGCATTACATTACTTACAAAACATGATATTTTAACGCAATCAAGATAGGCTGATTTAATTAGCATTGCTATTTCATCGTTTTTGTCTAACAGGCTGATAATAGGGCTATCAAATGGGTCGTTAAATGTACAGGGTGATGATAGATTCAGTTGTTCTAATGCTAGTGACTGATAAAGATAGGTTGTACATTTCCTGAAAGAGTAGCAAATGGGTGAATAGGCTGTATGGCTCGATAGACCAAGAAGGTAGAATATATATTTTTTAAAGGCTTCTATAGCAAATTTATCATATATTTTTCCAAGATGATGCCATGTGATGCCAAGTGAATAATATAAGTTTTTACGATATACATGATGTGACAAGTCATAATTTTCAAATTCTGATATGTATGAAGACAACTTTTGCAGGGATTCATATGTCGGTTGTTTGTCAATCGCAGTACAATAACGCATAAGAGCCTCTGCATATTTTTTACAATCTTTCATAAATGGTATTATTTGGAACCATCTATTATAATTGGTATCGAATGTCGTGATAATATCATTGGCATGATTATCAACATTGTCGTCAGTGTATTTATCTACAAATTCAGTTATCTCTTTAAAGATCTTATCATATTGATCTTGTGGCATAGTTTTAGTTGTCATATTAATATTGATTTACGAAATTATTCTATTTCATGAACTTTTAAAATTGGTATATTATTGGATTTGTCTATTTTGTCTATATGAAACTTTGTATTTCTTTTAAAATTTACTTGCATTTCATCTGGAAGAGGAGAAATTTCATACAGACATATAGCATTAGTTTTTGGGAGTGGCAAAGGTCTTATTTCCCAAATAAATTTAGTGTTTGCGATGCTACCTAAATTCGTAGAAGTAGTAGTCAGATAATGTTTTATAGTTATCTCTGTATTCTCCGAATACGTATCTATGTCACCATAAGTATCATACCTGAATAAGATTTCATTTGAATTTTTGGGGAGCTTTTCAAGTACATTATCTAGAATGTTTGTAAATGCTATTTCTAATTGGCTAGGTTTTTGATTATTTATTAAATGTTTTTGAATATAGCTTGCACCATTTCCACAGAATATTTCTACTACAATATATTCTACTTCATTTATCATATACTTTTCTAATATGGATAAACGATTATGATTTACTTTTTGGAAACAATCTTTGTAGAGTGTTATTATACTTAAATTAAGATTCTCCTCTATTTTAAGCAAATCATTTAATGAGTACATATTTTGTTTCATGCTAAAATTAGAATAATATTTTTATTTTCCAAAATAAGTAAAAACGCATTATAAATCAAAGGCAAAGGGATAAAAAAGACTTCCGTCAGTGGAAGTCTTTGGAACAGCGGTTTCTTTGCTACTTTCTTTGTCCGCCTTCTGCTCACCGAAAGAAAGTAGGGCGGCTTTCGCCGCCTCTGACTAAAGTCGGGTGTAAAGTCCCGTTACATCCGTGAAAATCTGCTGGAGCATATCAAAGTACACTCCCTCGTATTTGGCTATCTCCTTGACCTTGATGTCCGCATACTTCGTCAGTGTCTGACGATAGAAATACATGGTGTATGTATCCGTGTCCTCATCCAATATGATTTTTAGTCTGTTGGCTGACGTCTTGTTCCTTGCAAGGCTCATTTGAAGTCCGTTGCCCAAATTGATATAGTTACGGCTTCCTGTCATGACGGTAAATCCATGACCGCCCAACTGCTGTAAGATTGTATTCGCTATCATCTGTATATGAATTTAAGTTATTGTCAATGGGTGGCTTTTGCCACCCGATTTTTTTATACGTTCATGCTCTGCCTTATATGTTCCAATGTGCGCTCGGCAATGGGGCGTGTTTCCTCCGTCCAAAGGTCATAGTCATGTACGGATATTCCCACACTCTGCAAGTCACGGATATAGCCGGACACATAATCTCCCGTAGGGAGGTAAACGAACTGCATCCATGCATCCCTGCTGTCTGTCAATATAAAATAGTATTTCATGCTCTTTCTGTTTTATGGGTTATCTGTTTCGGGTGCGGGCGGTATTGTGTACCGCCACACCTTTAGTATTCTTTCATTTCGGCAATGGGGGTATATTTTCTGAGCCATTCCACCACATGCACCATGTTGTATTCGGAAGTAATGACTGCCGTATGTTCGTTTATCGGGGTCATTCTTGTACTTTCGTAGCTCTCTATCCATTCCTTTAGTGTTGCCACATCACAAGTATCGGTACACATCATATCCAAAATTCTGATAGGGTCGCTGAATGTCACAATCAAAGTATCATAGTATGCTGTCATAATCTGTCCTCCTTTCCTTTTATCCATTCGTCACGCAGGTGTCTGCACTCCTCCAATGTAGGTCTCACGCAGGAGAAAAGTTCTCCGTCCGTGTGTCGGTAGTCATACTGGAAAAGGGTTGTTCTTTTCCGTCTGATAGTCGTTTGGTACTTTTCGTACTTCTCAGTACCTGCCGTCTGGCAGGTACTCACTCCGTTGATGGTCATTCTTGTTGTCATGGTAGTCATTTATTAAAATTCAACAATCAGCAGTCGGTTCTCCATTACCTTTTCGGGGTCGGTTATCATCCTTTGGGCTACCCAAAGGTGATGTGCTCCGAAGCCGTAGGCGAACAGCCTTCCGAAGTTCTCGTTTTCTGAAAGTTTTGCCATTGAATTGCGGATTTCCTTTTCACTGAAACTCAAGGACAAGGTGTTTATCAGATTGACAAAGATGTCGGTTACTTTCTCGTCCCATAATATCAGTATGTTTTCTATCTTTATTTCCATATCATGTATATTTTAGTCTATAAATCAAGCACTCATCCGCTTGCGGATAAGTTCGGCATTGCTCTCTACAAGGCTGATGATGCGGTCGTGGTATTCGGTATTGGAATTGCATACACCTCTGCTCTGTACCACCTTGAATGTTGTCAGTGAAACCTCTACCGTTTCAATTCGTTTGCCGTCAATGGTTGCAGATAGGATAAGAGAGTCTGTCCTCTTGTGATAGCTTCCCACACAATGGTGCATCAGTTTTCCTTCAAGTTGCATTTCTGCCACACTCTCAATGACCTTTACAAGAATAAGATTGTCGGTAAACACAAGTCCGAAGAACTTGCCTTTGGACTTCAGATAATTCTTTTCATCCTTGACCAACTGCTCCCTGCGTTGCTCCGCTCTTTCCCTTTCTATCTGTTCTTCGCGTTTTCTGACAAGTCGGTCATGTGCCTTTTTCAAGTCTGTCGGACAAATATATTTTGGGCAGTGGGTATCTTTCCCGAAATGTCGGAGCAGTCTTACAAGGTCACACCACATGGAGGCATCTGCAATATGATAGCCGTTTCGGATACAGATTTTTATGGAGTTCCAATATTCATGTAAATTGATATTTGATATGACGGCATATCTGAACATTTCTGTCTGTTCCGCTTTAAGCAATGTTTCCTTTTTGCTGTCGGTCAGAATGGCGGTAAAAAATTCGTATGGGGTCAGTTCGTGGAATGCTCCCTTGAAGCCGTTTCGCCTTAATTCGGGAATGATGCGCATTGCCGGATAAGTCTTGTATGCGTCTATGTTGTATGCTTTCAGCATCTTGTTGCTGCGTAAATCCATATCGCTCCATTCAGTCCAAAGGTCATAGTACATCGTGTGCATGGCTCTCAGTCGGGCAATAACCTCGGTCTTTCCGTTTGGGGCAATCCACCATTGCACCACCTCCCGAATGGAATACTCTGCCTTCTGTCCCACCTTGTATGTTGCTCCTACCATAAAGTAGCGCAACACTTGATAGCCTTTTCGGGTCGTAATGATTTCATAATATGCGCTGCCTCTGAAAACTCTCTTTCGGGTATCAAGTATTTCAAGTTCCTTTCCGCAATGGGGACAGCTACAGCCACATATAGTTTCCGCAAGAGTGTGTCCGCCTTTCCAGCGGTGTCCACATTCCGAACAAGTGATAGTTCCGCCTTTTGTGCGGTAGGCATGATGCTTGAAGCAATGTTCAAAAGCGTATGCTTTCTGCTTGTCTGTCAGTTCGGGCAGTCCGCTTGACAAACGGACTACCTCTTTTTGTATGCGTGTTCTCGGTTTCATATCAAAAATCAAATAATGAGGGTTGGACTTGTGTTTCTTTTTTCGCTGTCGGCTTGTTGCGGTTCTGTAGCTTTTGGAGTTCCATCTGCTGATATTGGGCAACAGCCTTTCTTCTTGCTTCCTGCTTTTCCTCTTCTGTCAGTTCCACCACATGGTTTACAACTACTTGACATTGTATAGGCTTGCCTACTTCAATCTCGTTTTCATCGTAATAGTGAATGGCTTGTCCGTAAATCTCTCCGTCTGAAAAGCCGTTGCAACCGCTTTTCTGCACATAGTTCAGAATGTATGTGACACAATCGTCTATGTTCTTGGCTGGGTTGCGGTAGCTTTTGGCGAATAGTTCATCTTCCGCTGCTCTCTGCTCCAAAAACATCTGTATGGTTCGTTTGAAATGGTCTGTTCCTTTCATCATAATCTCAAATTTTAGTCGGGTTGTCGCTCAAATAAAGTATCTCGCAATCTTCCACTTCTGTGGGAAGTCCGAAAAGGGGGTAATGGGTGAAATAAGGCTGTGCGTTCCCTTCTTCATCAGTGAGGGGTGAAACATCTTGTACTTGCCATTGCTTCATCCATCTGTCTATTGTCTGAACTTCATCGTCTGTGAGTGCGGTTGCATCGCCATTGATGATATAGGCTAAACTCCATGTGGGTATCTTTTCCGTTGTCCTGTTCATATCCGTTCCTTTATGTGGTCAGACAATCTCTTGTAAAATCTCCGTGTGGTATTGTGGGGGGCATTCCACCAAAAGAAAACCGATAAAGTCCTTTCTCGCTTCCTTGTTGAGTTCGTGGTATAGCCTTCTTAGGGTTGAATGGTTGCCGTTGATGTAGGTTTCCACCATATACTCAAAGATGTTGTCCACCTCGTAAAACCTGCATTGCTGCGCTGCTGTCTTGCTGTATCGTCTTGCCATATCCTTATTTGTTAGATTGTTAATAACCAAATGAAAAAGCCGATTGCCGCCATTACTGAAAATAGGGAGATTAGGATGCCGAACATGATGCTCAACATGCCGAATAGGATTTCTCCTATGATACCTACTACCAAACTGCCAGCACAAAAGGCTATGTTTGATGTTGTCGTTACTACTGCGGATAATGCTTTCCACAATACCTTTCCGATGTCACTCAATATCATTCTCATATTTTCCGATTTTAGATTGTTGATTACCTTGTTCGGATTTGGAGTGGGCGGTTTCTTTTTCTTTTCGCCTCTCTGTATGTCCGATGTTTTCTTGTGACGTCTTCCGACCGCATTGGTCGTTTTCGTTTCGGGGGCTTCTCAAAGGTTAGGGAGTAGGATTAGCAAATTTTTTAGACAAAATACTACCCCTGAAAGGGCGTGGAGATTTTTCGACAAAAAATTTGTGTTCCTAATCCCGTCTTTACCTTTGCCCCAGCAACGAAAATGACACCTGATGCCGTCCTGGATGGCGGCATGGAAACAGAGGCATACGCATAGAGAGGCGGAAAGGAAAAGGGACAGATGTATTGGCGTGCAGCGCCATGTGGATGGATTAAGGGCGGTGCTACAAATAAGGGGAAAGTTGGCTTTCCGACCGCCGTGTGGAAGTCCTGTAACCGTCATTGTCATGCGTGCATGGCTTGCGGTTACTGGTGTTCCTCCGGTGGTACATTGTCGTAAAACGGGATTGTCTGCCGTTGCTTTGTCTGCAATGGAAGGCAAACTGGTTTTACGACACGGGGCTTTGTAGCCGAAAATGGTCACAAGAACAGATCCACGCTTGGCGTGTCCTGTAGAAGTGGCATTTTCGGCTACTTGTATATGGATGAAATAATGACTGTAAGAACGGTTTTACCGTTTTAGTACAAGCATATAAAAGAAGTGCCCACGGCGATGGCAGTGTCATTTATGACATTGTGGTCGCTGTGGGCTTTTCTTTTGCTTGTACTGTTTCTGAAATCGGCTTTTGCGCATCAGGCAGAAGCGGTTTTCAGAAGGGATTATAGAATAATCTGGTTCAACTAATTTAGATATGCAGTTGCAATTATTTTCGGTTTCCAGTCATGGGGATGGAGTTTTTCATTTATAGGATATGTTGTTAGCAATGAGTCCCGTTTTTGATTAAATAAAACTGAAAAGAGAATATCGGCAGAAAACAGATGTAAAAGTATCTGTAGTATAGGCGCAGAAGTAAGAGCCTTGCTTATGCAATTGCTGGAATATGGTAGTCTATTTTATTGGTAATGATGTTTATATGTCAAAATTAGCTTTTACTTAAATATTTGTCTATAGAGCTTAAAAGCTGATTTTTTATTTCTATATATACCGCTAAAATGATACCTTTGTATATAAAGCTTCTTTGAAGATTAGGTAATATGCAGAAGAGCAAAATAGAAGATAACGAACTAATTCGTAATCTATTACTATTATCAGTTCGAAACTGTAATCTATTTTCTGTTAGTTATACTTTTCTGCATAATAATTTATGAACGAAAACGATCTTTTAATTTTAAATTATGAATGAACGAATTTTTCAATATTTATTACATTATGTAGAAAATCCAGATCCACGATATGCTGTAATGTTAAAGGGTAGATGGGGATGTGGAAAATCATTTTTTGTTTGTAATTGGCTTGATAAATATAAAGATAAGTATTTGAAAGGAGAAAATTCACTTGAACCGATTTATGTCTCTTTATATGGTTTGAAAGAAACTTCTCAAATTACGAGGTGTATAGATCAGGTATTACATCCATTCTTGTATTCGAAAGGAGCAAAATTCACGAAAAAATTATTTAAAATCGCTGGCAAAATTGTTTTCAAGACGACTCTTGATTGGAATAAGGATGATAAAGAAGATATGTCATTCGATGCAACTTTAGATTCTCTTTCTTTATTATCTTCTAAAGATAGCGAAATTGTGGGGACTAAATTACTGGTTTTTGATGATTTGGAGCGCTGTCTAATAGATATGAAACTTCTTTTGGGGTATATAAATAATTTTGTGGAGCATGGTTCTTGTCATGTAATTATTGTGGGGGATGAAACACATGTTACAGAGAACGCAAAGAATATTTTAACTGAATTTAAGGAGAAAACAGTAGGGCGTGAATTTGAAGTTAAACCTGATATTGATGCTGCTATTACATATTTTCTTACTGATGACATTCCATTATCCGAGTGGTTACAAAACCAAAAAGAATTGATATTGGATGTCTTTCTCTCTACAGAATGTAATAATCTTCGTATCTTACGACAATGTTTATACGATTTTAATGTATTATATTCAGAAGTTAGAAAGGATTTATTAGAAAAAAGTAATAGCTTTATGCAATCTTTATTAGCTTCGTATATTGCTGTCTATTGTGACTATCGCAGCCAGTATCATGATTTATTTACACAGTGGAATTTGAACTATTCTGCTGGAATTTTTGGAAATGATGAAAGAGAAAGTAAGATAAGAACTTTACAGCAAAAATATAAGAAGATTGTAGAAAAATATAATTTTGAAGTACTCAGCAATAATCATATCCCGCAAATTGTATATGACATAGAAACAGGATATAGCATTAAGACTTATGTTGAAAAAATGCTTGCTCAAATGCAATGTGGTGTTAATCTACAAGAGAGACTTGCAAACTTTATGAATATGTCATCTGAAGCTTTTGATAAAGATTGTACTACATTGATGGAAAATGTGCAAAAATTTAAAGTTCCTAATATGTATATGTTTGGACGTTCACTGGCTATTCTTGCATTTTTTAATGAGAGATGTATTTATTGGGTTACTCAGGCAACTGTATCCTTGGCAAAAAAACATATTCACGATAATTATTGTAAGCAAACAGAAAAAGATGAGCTATACAAACTTAGAGTTGCGTTTAATGAAGGTGTTAGTTCTTTTGGCGAATTTTACAAAACTTTTATAGGGAGAGATATTCTTGAATATGCAAATAATATATTTGACGATTGTGATAAGAAATTGATGAATAAGTTTGAAATTGCACTTTCAAATATTACAGATGAAAATGTTAGCCAACTTGTAAATTTAAGTGGAGAATCAACGCCAGATCATCAATGTCTTTACAATATGACCTCTGTTTTTAAAAATATTGATGTAGAAATGCTATATAACAATATATGTAGATTGAGTAATGCAGGTCTTTTTTCATTAGAAGAATTCTTCAGCAATCATTATGGCTTTTATCTTCAACTAGGTCCAGGGTGTAATAGGTTTTCTGAAGATTTAGAAGTTCTGACCGAACTTAAATCTAAATTAGAAATTGAATGTGTAAAAAGAAAAGGTCTTGATAAATATGTTCTCCATCGACTTTTGAAATATCTCGATGGTGCAGTAAGAAGGGCAAATGGTGAAAATGGTGTAATAAATATAATGTAAAAAAGATGATAATTAATTTAATATCATATGATTAAATTATATAAAGTATCTTACAAGCATATATTTGTTTAATATCTAATATTGATTTAAAATACTGATATTCAAATATTTATTCGAAAACAAAACATCACCCTATAGTGTACTTTCTTATTTTATATTGCTTATCGGTGTTGAATAATATATTTCTTTATGGAGTTTACTTCTTTAAACCTTTCTTTGATATGTCTATGATAGATGTATAAACTCGGATAATTATCCGATATCTCGTACAATTTGAATTGGTGTATTAAAACCGATTTTTTTCTATATTCCGAAGAAATTAACTGACATTAATTTTATCTTCTAATAATTTGGTAAACTTGAGAACTTATGCTGATTAAGGTATACTCTTTTCTTATCTTTATCGAGAAAATAGGACTTTAATTGGGAATAATGGCTTTTATATAAAATAAGATGATCTTTTTGATATTATAAAAAAGATTTTGTTTATATTTATTGGGTAATTATAAATATAAAAGAATATGTGGATAAAGGAATTGCCAGAAAATTTGAAACAGCAAAAATCAGAAATTGCAAATCTTAATTTTGTATATAAATATAAGAATATATATATTATGGACAATCATTTGGCCGCAGGGTGGGCGTGGCTACAAGAATTGGATATAGATAAGTCTTATAATTTTTTTCATATTGATAGACATGCAGATTTACTTAATAATGCTCCAATAGAAAAATACTTATTTATAAAAGATAATCCTTATTTAACTCTTGATGAATATACAAACTTAGAATTTAAAATAAATGAAAATGATATGCATATTTATAAAGTGTTTCAATGGGATAATTATATAAAACAAATAAATTACTTGTTTCCCAATTGGTTCACTGAATGTTATTTTTCAACGCATGATTATGTGGATGATAATTTCTTAAATGGTTCAAATAAGTTAAATATTACTTATCGTCCTAATGCCTTTGAGCTATATAATAACATAGATTACTGGTTAGAAAGGTCACAAAATACAAAGTGGATTTTTAATATAGATTTGGATTATTTTTTTAATGAAGATGGAATGCAATTATTTACAGATGATTATATAAGGTCAACCATACAAAATCTAAATCAGAAGATGGATAAAGTAGCTGTATTAACCATAGCTCTAAGTCCAGAATGTTGCGGATGTTGGGATAATGCAATAAGAATTATAAATATTGTAGCTAAAGAATTAGGACTTAAATTTCAATTATAATATATATGGAATTGTCTTGCATGTATAATTTGAGACACTATATATTCTGAAAAGTTTTTTAAGAATAAGTATATTTCTATGCCAAATGAAATAATAATATTATTATCTTTGTACTGTAATGATAAAGCTTAGACAAGTGAAAGTCTATGAGTGACACAAAAAGACAGTTTTCAGTTACTAAATCGTTACACTT
>OGGR01000973.1_pt1 | contig 12826 bp, 7 predicted proteins | sample 1571321 | NCBI WGS metagenome assembly OGGR01 (sample SAMEA2582048, study PRJEB24529) | metagenome | biome: Human gut stool | place: China | collected 2011 | reverse complement strand
GCAAAGATACACTTTTACGTGGAAAAAAATGTTTGATTGTTCATGAAACCAAAAATATTTATTATCTTTGCCCCGTTGAAACATTCTACGATTCAACACATACATCCCTAATTCATAATTAAAAACAAAACATATGCTCGCATCTCTGCGGTTATTACGCTGTAGTAATGCTGTCCATATTTCATCAAGACAGAAATTTTAATAACTTACCATACTATATGTATAACATTATCCAATTGAACGACAAAAATCTGTCGGAACTTCAAGTTATTGCCAAAGAGCTAGGCATCAAAAAAGCAGACTCATTTAAGAAAGAAGAACTTGTATACAAGATTCTTGATGAGCAAGCCATAGCCGGAGCCACTAAGAAAGTTGCCGCAGAGAAATTAAAAGAAGAACGCAAAGGAGATAAAAACAAGCGTTCGCGCACAGCCGCACCTAAAAAAGAAGAGAAAGTAGCACCTGCAGCCAAAAATGCGGAAGTTACTAAAAATAAAGAAAATGCTCCTGCAGCCAAACCTCAGCAACAGCCTAAAGAAGAGGCTGCCAACAAAGCCAAAGAAGCTCCCGTTGCTGAACCGAAGGCAGAGAAAGCTGCTCCTAAGCGCAAAGTAGGCCGTCCCCGCAAAGACGCCAATATCGCTGAAAAAGCAGAAAACAAGGAGGTGGAAAACGCAAAACCGATAGTGAAACCAACAGAAGAAAAAGCTGTTGCGGAAAAAACGGTAGTTGCACCGGCGGCTGAAAAAGCAACTCCGACACAGGAGACAGAAAAGAAAGTAAAAGAAAACAAACCTGCCGTTGCAGAAAAACCGGTAATAGCCAAACCGCAAAAGAAATCGGCACCGGTGATCGACGAAGAAAGTACCATCTTATCCAGCGAAGACGATGATGACTTTATCCCAATCGAAGACCTGCCTTCTGAAAAAATAGAGCTTCCTACCGAATTATTCGGAAAATTCGAAGCTACTAAAACAGAATCAGCACAGACAGCACCGGAACAGCCATCTCATCCTCAACAGCAACAACAATCTCAACAGCAGCAGTCCCAGCAGCAACGTCCGCGTATTGTTCGCCCACGCGACAATAACAACGGTAATAACAATGCTAACAACAATGGAAATAATGGCAATAACGCCAATAATAATTTCCAGCGTAACAACAATAACCAGAATCAGGTTCAGAACCCAAATCAAAATCAGAATCAGAACCAGAACCAAAACCAACAACGCTCACCGATGCCACGTGCCGCTCAGCAGAACAATGCGGGTGAAAATCTTCCGGTACAACAGCAGCAGGAACGTAAGGTTATTGAACGCGAAAAGCCTTATGAATTCGACGATATTCTCAACGGAGTAGGTGTTCTGGAAATTATGCAGGATGGATACGGATTCCTCCGTTCTTCCGACTATAACTACCTTTCTTCTCCGGATGATATTTACGTATCACAATCTCAAATCAAACTATTTGGTCTGAAAACCGGTGATGTAGTAGAAGGAGTTATCCGTCCACCCAAAGAAGGAGAAAAATATTTCCCATTGGTAAAGGTTTCGAAGATCAACGGACGTGATGCAGCTTTCGTTCGCGACCGTGTTCCTTTCGAACATCTGACACCTCTCTTCCCGGATGAAAAGTTTAAACTTTGCAAAGGCGGTTATTCAGACTCTATGTCTGCCCGTGTCGTCGATCTTTTCGCTCCTATCGGTAAAGGCCAGCGTGCATTGATCGTTGCCCAGCCAAAGACAGGTAAGACCATCTTAATGAAAGATATCGCAAACGCTATCGCAGCCAACCACCCGGAAGTTTACATGATTATGCTGCTGATTGACGAACGCCCGGAAGAAGTAACAGACATGGCGCGCAGCGTTAATGCAGAAGTAATTGCTTCTACTTTCGACGAACCGGCAGAACGCCACGTAAAAATTGCAGGTATCGTATTGGAAAAGGCAAAACGTCTGGTAGAATGTGGTCACGACGTAGTTATCTTCCTTGATTCTATTACTCGTCTGGCTCGTGCATACAATACAGTATCTCCTGCATCCGGTAAAGTTCTTTCCGGTGGTGTGGATGCAAATGCACTTCATAAACCTAAACGCTTCTTCGGTGCTGCCCGTAATATTGAAAACGGTGGTTCACTGACTATTATTGCTACCGCATTGATCGATACCGGTTCTAAAATGGACGAAGTTATCTTCGAAGAATTCAAGGGTACAGGTAACATGGAGTTGCAGCTCGACCGCAACCTGTCCAACAAACGCATCTTCCCGGCAGTCAACATTACCGCATCCAGCACTCGTCGCGACGACCTGTTGCTTGATAAAACAACCCTTGACCGCATGTGGATATTACGCAAATATCTTGCCGACATGAATCCGATCGAAGCAATGGACTTTGTTAAAGACCGTCTGGAAAAAACCAGAGACAACGACGAATTCCTGATGAGCATGAACAGCTAATCAACAGCAAACTTATAAATGAACGGTGAACAAACTGCGCCATAACAAGTGCAGTTTATTCACCGTTTTCTTTTTCGGTAACCCATTTTATGACTTATCACCTGCCGTTTATCACTTATCATTCAACTCCCATCACCGATAGTTACCCCTAACCGCTTGCCACACCTTTCATTTTTGTACAAAATACTTTCATTTGCGTCCAAAACTACTACCTCGCCCTTTTTTACGTTTCCTTTTTTCCTACTTTTGCTTCCAAATCAAATATTACTTAATTCTAACCAGTAATGAAAACTATTTATCCATTCATGGGATTAGCCCTGTGCAGCGTGACAGCGCAGGCCCAAGAAAAGCCCAATTTCCTGATTATCCAGTGCGACCATCTGACACAACGCGTTGTGGGAGCTTACGGACAAACACAAGGCTGCACCCTCCCTATTGACGAAGTCGCTTCACGAGGAGTTATCTTCTCCAATGCTTATGTAGGCTGCCCTCTCAGCCAACCCTCACGCGCTGCTTTATGGAGTGGCATGATGCCTCATCAAACCAATGTACGTTCCAACTCCAGCGAACCTATCAACCCACGTATTCCCGAAAATGTACCGACATTAGGAAGTCTTTTTTCTGAAAACGGTTACGAAGCCGTACACTTCGGAAAAACGCATGACATGGGTTCACTTAGAGGATTCAAGCATAAAGAACCAGTAGCCAAGCCATTCACTGATCCGGAATTCCCGGTCAATAACGACAGCTTCCTGGATGTAGGAACATGCGAAGACGCTGTTGCTTATCTAAGTAATCCGCCGGAAGAACCATTCATCTGTATCGCAGATTTTCAGAACCCTCACAATATCTGTGGATTTGTAGGAGCGAACGAAGGAGTACATACCGACCGCCCCATTAGCGGAACCCTTCCGGAACTACCAGCCAATTTCAATGTAGAAGACTGGAGCAATATCCCTAAACCTGTACAATACATCTGCTGCAGTCATCGCCGCATGACCCAGGCCTCTCATTGGAATGAAGAGAATTACCGTCATTACATTGCTGCTTTCCAACACTATACCAAGATGGTTTCCAAGCAAGTAGACAGCGTATTGAAAGCACTTTACTCCACTCCTGCCGGAAAAAACACAATCGTTATTATCATGGCTGACCATGGTGATGGGATGGCTTCACACCGCATGGTGACCAAACACATCAGCTTCTACGATGAAATGACCAACGTACCGTTTATCTTTGCAGGTCCCGGCATCAAACAACAGAAAAAGCCCATAGACCAAGTATTGACACAGCCTACACTGGATCTTCTGCCTACCCTTTGTGATTTGGCAGGAATTCCTGTTCCGGCCGAAAAACCGGGAATCAGCCTTGCACCTATATTAAAAGGAGAGAAACAGAAAAAAACTCACCCTTATGTCGTTTCCGAATGGCATAGCGAATATGAATATGTCGTTACTCCCGGACGTATGGTACGCGGACCGAGATACAAGTACACTCACTATCTGGAAGGTAACGGAGAAGAGCTATATGATATGAAAAAGGATCCGGGAGAACGCAAGAATCTCGCCAAAGACCCTAAATACAGTAAAGTCCTCGCCGAACACCGTGCCATGCTTGATGATTACATCGCCCGCACCAAAGACGATTACCGGAGTTTGAAAGTAGATGCCGATCCACGATGCAGAAACCATACTCCCGGCTACCCCAACCACGAGGGCCCTGGGGTACGAGAGATACTCAAAAGAAAATAAATTATAAAAAAGAGTGAAGATTTCTTTGTAATCTTCACTCTTTTTAGTTCTTTTGCAGATAAACTTACAAGCAAGCAATTCTTATATCAGGTGAAAAAACACAGACGTCATATAATTGCAATAGTCGTAACCGCATTAATATCGGTCACCTTATATGCTGCACGTACAAATTCAGATCGTCTTTCTTTATTACAACCTTTACTTGAATACAATCATCCATTTAGTCCGGACGCCCCTGTCGACAGCATCATTGCCTGGGAAAAACTTTTAGAACCGGAATTACAAAAGGAACAACAATACCCACTCCTATTCCAGATAAATCTGCTGACCGTTCAAGCTTTAATCACAGAAGGCAACATCAGTCTCGCCATCAACCAGGCCAATCAGATGTACCAGAAAGCCAGAGAAATGGACTATCCTTTGGGAACAGCACTCGCATTACACGCCATTGGAAATACCTATTTAAGTTCGTCAACACCACAAGTTGCCATCAAATCGTATAAGGAAGCATTAGAAATCATTCAGAAACTCCCTCATGCCAACCAATATATCAAAACGATCTTGTCCCAATTTATCCTGACGAAGCTCAACTATCACCAAATGACAGATATAGAAGACAATATCCGGGAACTCGAATCTGTTATCAACAAGGATACGAATCCCCAAGACGATTTCCACCTTGTTTATTGTCAGGCATTCTATCGCATCCAGATGCATCATCTTCCGGAAGCATTAAACTATATACGACAAACCGAACAAATCAGCCGGCAACACCAGTACCCATATTTTCATTTAATGATTAAATACCTGTATTCACGCTACTACACTGAATCCAAAGAATACACGCAGGCACTAACCACACTTGACGAATTACTTTCGCATACCAAAGCAGCCAACTCATACAGATCCCTGCAAGTACTGAAAGATCGTGCACACATACTTACACTAATGGGAAACAGCAAGGAAGCATGTGAAGCTTATGAAATATTCAATACGTACAAAGACTCTTTGGACGCAATGAATTATATTCGCCAAATCAATGAATTGCACACCCTCTACCAAATAGATAAAAATGAACTGGACAACTTAAACAGACAGAAGACAATCCTCTACTGGAGCTGGTTCACCATCCTATCCATAGTCATACTGATTGTATTTTTCATCCTTTTGGTCAGACGAGGAAATAAAAAACTGCGCCAATCACAGCAGGAACTGGAAAAAGTGAAAAAGCAAGAAGAAAATTCCATCCGGACAAAGAGCCTTTTCCTTTCCAACATGAGCCATGAAATTCGCACGCCGCTCAATGCGTTGTCCGGCTTCTCCTCCATCCTGACGGAAGAATCCATCGACAACGAGACCCGGAAACAGTGTAGCGATATTATTCAGCAAAATTCAGAACTGTTACTCAAGCTGATTAACGACGTAATCGACTTGTCCAGTCTCGAAGTAGGCAAGATGAAATTCAAATATGAGCGATGTGATGCAGTGGCAATATGCAGAAACGTTATCGACATGGTTGAGAAAATAAAACAAACGAATGCTAACGTCCGTTTTTCGACCTCTCTCCATTCATTAGAATTGACGACAGACAATGCAAGGTTACAACAATTATTAATCAACCTTCTCATCAATGCAACCAAATTTACTCCGCAAGGTTCCATCACCATGGAACTGGAAAAACAGACAGAAGACATAGCACTGTTTTCCGTGACCGACACCGGTTGCGGTATCTCTCCGGAGAATCAGAATAAAATATTCAACCGTTTTGAGAAACTGAATGAAAATGCTCAAGGGACAGGACTCGGTCTGTCTATCTGCCAACTCATTATCGAGCAGCTGGGCGGCAAAATATGGATTGACTCCAATTATGAGGAAGGAGCCCGTTTCCTGTTCACACACCCCATTTACCATGAGCAACAAGGAAAGGAGGAAGCCGAATGAAACAAGTCCTGCTCCTGATCCTTCTATTATGCTGCACCCTCACCGGAAAAGCCAGCACCAAGATTGTTTTGGAATCCGACAGCCTGATAAAGGTGTTGGAAACATTACCGTACGATACGACACGGCTGAATGTTCTCAATCAAATCATCAGAATAGAACAAAACAACCAGCAATGTATCCAATATTCGGATGCATTAATGAAAGAAGCATTGCAACTGGGAAATGACAAATATGCCGGTCTGGCTGCTTACTACCATATTTTATACTATTACAATCGTAATAATCAAGACAGTGTAGCCAAATGGCTCACCATAATGGAGCCTCATGCCCGGAAATCAGATTTATGGAATTACTTCTTTGATGCCAAACGTTTCCAGATAGACCTGTACACATTCAACGAACAATACGAACTTGCTATCAACGAATCTCAAAAGATGCAACAGCAAGCCTCCCAAATGAATAGTAACCGGGGTAGTATGGCTGCCTATCAATGCTTGAGTAATGCATATATCGGCAGCCAGCGCTGGGATAAAGGAATAGAAGTACTGGAGGCTGCCTACCAGCTACTCACTCCGACAGAAAATCCGGTGGTCCGTATCTCGGTATTGTCACAGTTAGTATCCGTTGTCAAAGAAAAGAAGGATAATAAAAAACTACTCAAATATTTGCAGGAACTGGAAAACACTCTTCATAACCACATCAGTGCAAACCCATCCTTAAAAGCGGGATTTGCCGATGTATACCTGTTCAATGAACTGTTCTACAGCTATTATTACCTGAATACCCATCAGCCGCAACAAGCCTATGAACATCTCGTAAAATCTAAAGAATATCTGGACGAGAATACTTATTTCATGTATAAAGTACTCTATTTCGACACATTTGCCAAATATTACCAGGCAATTGGAGCCTACCAACAGGCATCGGATTATATCGACACGACACTGACGATGTTGAAGAAAGACTTCACAAGCGACTATGCCGAACAGCTACTCGAAAAGGCCAGAATATGGAAACAGGCAGGGCAAAGCGGAAAAGCCATCCCCCTGTATGAGCAGGCACTTGCCATCAAAGACTCGACAGCCACTGTACTCTCAAACAATCAGATGGCACAGATACAAAGCAAATACAATATCGAAAAAACAGAACTGGATCAAAAAAGGGAAAACAACCGGATCCAGCTCACCTATCTGATCTTTATATTTGTTATCCTGATTCTGCTTTTTATCTTTATGGCACGACTCTTTATGGTACGGAAGGCACTCAAATACGCGGAAAACGAAATCCGGAAAACAACAGAAAACGTGCGGAAGACCAATGAAATAAAAAATCGCTTCCTGTCCAACATGAGCTATAACATCCGTACCCCACTCAACAATGTGGTCGGTTTCTCACAACTCATAGCCAGCGAACCCAATATAGACAAGGAAATAAGGCAAGAATACTCAAACATCATCCACAAAAGTTCGGAGAAGTTAATGAGACTTGTCAATGACGTTCTCGACTTATCCCGTTTGGAAGCTCAGATGATGAAGTTCCAGTTGCAAGACTATGATGCCACTACCCTATGCAAGGAAGCATGCAGCATGGCGCAGATGAGGAACGAAGAAACAGGTATCCAGATTGAATTTTCCAGCGAAACGGACGCCCAAATTCATACCGATATAATGCGACTGACACAGGCCTTGATTAGCGTACTGGTGTACCCACAAGAACACCGGCAAGCACGAATCATCCGGTTCACATTAAGCCAGAATGAAGACATGCTTTGTTTCCGGATCACTAATTCACCTTTGGCAGACCATGCATTCGTATCACAGGAAACCATCATCCGGCATGATATCAACCTGTTGTTACTAAAACATTTCGGAGGAAACTATCTCGTCAACGATAAAACTCCCGGAGGTCCGGAAATTGTTTTCATCTACCCCATCGTTTCCGAATCGAAATAAAGCACTATCTTTGCAAAGTGTAAACTTAAACACTTAATTATGTACACCAACAAACAGATTTGGAGTGTCAGTTATCCGATACTACTAAGCTTGCTGGCACAAAATGTCATCAATGTCACCGACACAGCATTCCTCGGACACGTGAGTGAAGTAGCCCTTGGAGCATCAGCTATGGGCGGGTTATTCTATATATGCGTATTCACCATCGCATTCGGATTCAGTACCGGTTCGCAGATAGTCATCGCACGACGCAATGGCGAAGGACGCTATTCGGATGTCGGTCCCGTCATGATTCAAGGAATCATGTTCCTGTTCGTCATGGCCCTGCTGCTATTCGGATTCACCAAAGCATTCGGTGGAAACATCATGCGTTTGCTAGTTTCTTCAGAATCCATCTACGAAGGAACAATGGAGTTTCTGAACTGGCGTATTTACGGATTCTTTTTCTCTTTTATCAATGTCATGTTCCGGGCATTGTACATCGGCATTACACGCACTAAAGTGCTAACCATCAATGCTATTGTCATGGCATTAACTAATGTCGTACTGGACTATGCATTAATTTTCGGAAAGTTCGGTTTGCCGGAAATGGGTATCAAAGGGGCTGCTATTGCTTCCGTATTGGCAGAAGCCTCCTCCATTCTCTTTTTCGTCATCTATACGTATGCCACGGTCGATTTAAAGAAATACGGTATGAACCGCCTGCGCACATTCGACCCAGCATTGCTGATGCGGATTCTTAGTATCTCCTGCTTCACCATGCTGCAATATTTCCTGTCGATGGCTACCTGGTTCGTTTTCTTCGTAGCCGTAGAACGGTTGGGACAACGGGAACTGGCGATTGCCAATATCGTCCGGAGTATTTATGTCGTATTGCTGATTCCGGTCAACGCACTGGCTACGACTACCAACAGTCTTGTCAGCAATGCTATTGGTGCAGGAGGCATCCAGCACGTGATGCCGCTCATTAATAAAATTGCGCGTTTCTCCTTTTTCATCATGCTGGGGTTAGTAGCGGTATCGGCACTGTTTCCGCAATTCCTGCTCTCCATTTACACTAGTGAAGCTGCGCTCATTACGGAATCCGTCCCCTCGGTATATGTAATTTGTTGCGCCATGCTTATCGCATCCGTAGCCAACGTGGTGTTTAACGGTATCTCCGGAACAGGAAATACACAGGCAGCCCTGTTGCTCGAAACGATTACAATTATCATCTACGGATCATACATCATTTTCATCGGAATGTGGCTGAAAGCACCGATCGAAATTTGCTTTACGATTGAGATTGTGTATTATAGCTTGCTGTTGATAACAAGTTATATTTATCTCAAAAAAGCAAAATGGCAGAATAAAAAGATATAAATACAAGAGATTTTTGTACATTTGCAAGCTCAAATAAAGAGTAGACGGAAAAGTCCCTCTTTCGGCCAAGTAAATTGTAATTAGTAATTCGTAATTAAATAACTATGTTCGATAATTTAAGTGAAAGACTAGAACGGTCATTCAAGATTCTGAAAGGTGAAGGCAAAATCACCGAAATCAACGTGGCGGAGACGCTGAAAGACGTACGTAAAGCACTTCTCGACGCCGACGTAAACTACAAGGTGGCAAAGAATTTCACGGATACAGTGAAAGAAAAAGCGCTTGGCCAGAACGTTCTTACGGCTGTGAAGCCAAGCCAATTGATGGTGAAAATCGTGCATGATGAACTTACACAATTGATGGGTGGAGAGACAGCCGAGATCAACATCGACGCCCGTCCGGCAGTTATCCTGATGTCAGGTTTGCAGGGTTCGGGTAAGACCACCTTCTCCGGTAAACTGGCACGAATGCTGAAAACCAAGAAGAACCGTAAGCCATTATTGGTGGCTTGTGACGTTTACCGTCCGGCAGCTATCGAACAGTTACGTGTATTGGCAGAACAGATTGAAGTACCGATGTACTGCGAACTGGACAGCAAGAATCCGGTAGAAATCGCACAACACGCCATTCAGGAAGCCAAAGCCAAAGGATACGACCTCGTTATCGTCGATACAGCCGGACGTCTGGCAGTAGACGAGCAGATGATGAACGAGATCGCCGCTATCAAAAAAGCAATCAACCCGGACGAAATTCTGTTCGTGGTAGACTCCATGACCGGTCAGGACGCTGTAAACACAGCTAAAGAATTCAATGAACGTCTGGACTTCAACGGTGTGGTACTGACCAAACTCGATGGTGATACCCGCGGTGGTGCGGCTCTTTCTATCCGTTCGGTAGTGAACAAACCGATTAAATTCGTAGGTACAGGTGAAAAGCTGGAAGCAATCGATCAGTTCCACCCTGCCCGTATGGCCGACCGTATTCTCGGTATGGGTGACATCGTTTCATTGGTAGAACGCGCACAGGAACAATACGATGAAGAAGAAGCCAAACGCTTACAGAAGAAAATTGCCAAAAACCAATTCGACTTCAACGACTTCCTTAGCCAGATTGCACAAATCAAGAAAATGGGTAATCTGAAAGACCTCGCTTCCATGATTCCGGGAGTAGGAAAAGCAATCAAAGATATTGATATTGACGACAATGCTTTCAAGAGCATCGAAGCCATCATTTATTCCATGACTCCGGCAGAACGTTCCAATCCGGAAATACTGAACGGTTCACGCCGTACGCGTATCGCCAAAGGTAGCGGAACGACTATCCAAGAAGTGAATCGCCTATTGAAACAGTTCGACCAGACACGCAAAATGATGAAAATGGTGACTAGCAGCAAAATGGGTAAGATGATGCCTAAGATGAAAAAGTAATCATTCTGTAGATCCAAATCTAATGATAAGTAAAAAGAGGGAGTTTCGGCTCCCTCTTTTTTATACCCCCATCTCTTGACAAAAATTCCAATCCCTTTGGAGAGTTCAGTTATTTATTTTACTTTTGTCCATCACCAATAAATACTCTGAAAATATGACTCTGATAGACGGAAAAGCAATTTCCGAACAAGTAAAACAAGAGATTGCAGCCGAAGTAGCCGAAATGGTGGCTCATGGCGAAAAACGCCCGCACCTGGCCGCTATTCTTGTAGGACACGATGGTGGTAGCGAGACTTATGTAGCTGCCAAAGTAAAAGCCTGTGAAGTATGTGGATTCAAGTCTTCCCTCATCCGTTATGAAAGTGACGTGACCGAAGAAGAACTGCTTGCCAAAGTACGTGAACTAAACGAAGACAACGACGTGGACGGCTTTATCGTACAACTTCCCTTACCCAAGCATATCTCCGAACAGAAAGTAATCGAAACAATTGATTACCGTAAAGACGTAGACGGTTTCCATCCGATCAACGTAGGCCGTATGTCCATCGGGCTTCCGTGTTATGTATCCGCTACTCCCAACGGCATCCTCGAATTGTTGAAACGTTATAACATAGAAACTTCCGGAAAAAAGTGCGTCGTACTCGGACGCAGCAATATTGTCGGCAAACCGATGGCTGCCCTGATGATGCAGAAAGCCTATCCGGGCGATGCCACAGTAACCGTATGCCACAGCCGTAGCAGAGACCTGGTAAAAGAATGTCAGGAAGCTGATATTATTATCGCTGCTTTGGGACAACCGAACTTTGTAAAAGCCGAAATGGTGAAAGAAGGCGCGGTAGTTATTGACGTAGGTACTACCCGTGTGCCGGATGCAACCAAGAAATCAGGTTTTAAACTGACCGGCGACGTGAAGTTTGACGAAGTTGCACCGAAATGCTCATTCATCACTCCCGTACCGGGCGGTGTTGGACCAATGACGATTGTATCGTTAATGAAAAATACACTCTTAGCTGGTAAGAAAGCTATTTATCAATGAGACATACCCTGTTTCTGATGATTTTGCTTCTCTCTTTGTCCTGCACCTCCCGGTCGCAGGCAAAGAGAGATTCTATCATTGACACCCTGTCGGACAGCCTTTCCGACAGCATCTTCCCCACCGACACCCTACGCCTCCTTTTCGTAGGTGACCTCATGCAACATCAGGGACAAATCAACGCTGCACGAACATCAACCGGCTATGATTACTCCACATGCTTTGCGTATGTCAAAGAAGAAATAAAGAAAGCCGACCTCTCCATCGCCAACCTGGAAGTGACATTAGGAGGCAAACCTTACAAAGGTTATCCTGCTTTCAGCGCGCCGGACGAATTTCTGACCGCAATTCACGATGCAGGTTTCAATGTTTTAGTGACTGCCAACAACCACAGTCTCGATCGTGGTAAATCCGGACTGGAGAGAACCATTCAATTAATAGACTCTTTAAAGGTTCCACACGCAGGCACGTATATCAACGCTGATGAACGCGAAAAGAAATATCCTCTTTTATTAGAAAAGAACGGATTCCGCATCGCCCTGCTCAACTACACGTATGGAACAAACGGCATCCCCGTTACCCCTCCTAATATCGTGAACTATATCGATACAGCCATCATCGTCAAAGATATTGAAGAGAGTAAAGCAATGAAGCCGGATGCCATCATAGCTTGTATGCATTGGGGAATCGAATACCAGTCACTCCCGGACAAAGAGCAAAAATTCCTCGCCGACTGGCTGATTGAAAAAGGAGTAAACCATATCATCGGCTCCCATCCTCACGTAGTTCAGCCCATCGAAGTTCGCACAGACAGCCTGACGAATGACAAACATCTCGTAGTCTATTCGCTGGGAAATTATATTTCCAATATGTCCGCCCGCCGCACTAACGGAGGACTGATGGT
>OGGR01000955.1_pt1 | contig 13136 bp, 9 predicted proteins | sample 1571321 | NCBI WGS metagenome assembly OGGR01 (sample SAMEA2582048, study PRJEB24529) | metagenome | biome: Human gut stool | place: China | collected 2011 | reverse complement strand
CCGCAGACGCAGCAAGAACTAAAAAACACCATGAACGCCATGCAGCCGCCCCAGAACATTGAGGAAATCAAGGCGGGGCTGGAAACTACCGAGAAAGGCGGTGTCCGTCAGAGCATACGAAACTGCCTGACTGTATTCCAGCGTGACCCGCTGCTTTCCGGGGCTATCGCCTACAACATCCTGACCGACCGCAAAGACATCATAAAGCCCATCGGTTTCCACAGGGAAAGCACCGCCTTAAACGATACGGACATGAAGTATCTGCTTCTCTATCTGGAAGAAACCTACGGGCTTACCAATGAGAAAAAGATTGATAACGCCATCGGGATTGTGGCGAATGAAAACAAGTACCATCCCATCCGGGACTATCTCAATACCCTTGTGTGGGATGGGACAGAGCGAATCCGCTTCTGCCTGCGGCACTTTTTGGGGGCTGACGCAGACGATTACACCTATGAAGCGTTGAAGCTATTCCTGCTGGGTGCAATCTCACGAGCCTTTCAGCCCGGATGCAAGTTTGAAATCATGCTCTGTCTGGTAGGCGGTCAGGGGGCTGGCAAGTCCACCTTCTTCCGTCTGCTGGCAGTCCGGGACGAGTGGTTCTCCGATGATTTGCGGAAGCTGGACGATGACAATGTGTACCGCAAGCTGCAAGGTCACTGGATTATCGAAATGTCGGAAATGATGGCAACCGCCAACGCCAAGAGCATTGAGGAAATCAAGTCATTTTTAAGCCGGCAGAAAGAGGTTTACAAGATACCCTATGAAACCCACCCGGCAGACCGCCCCCGTCAGTGCGTGTTTGGCGGCACTTCCAATGCCCTTGACTTCCTGCCCCTTGACCGTTCCGGCAACCGCCGCTTTATCCCCGTCATGGTGTACCCGGAGCAAGCCGAGGTTCACATTTTGGAGGACGAAGCTGCTTCCAGAGCCTATATCGAGCAGATGTGGGCGGAAGCGATGGAGATTTACCGAAGCGGCAGGTTCAAGCTGGCTTTCAGCCCCGCCATGCAGCGGTATCTCAAAGAACACCAGCGGGATTTTATGCCGGAGGACACCAAAGCCGGGATGATACAGGCGTATCTTGATAAGTACACCGGGAGCATGGTCTGCTCCAAGCAGCTCTACAAGGAAGCCTTGAACCATGCCTTTGACGAGCCGAAGCAATGGGAAATCCGGGAAATCAACGAGATTATGAACCAGTGCATTTCCGGCTGGCGGTACTTCCCAAACCCAAGAATGTTTTCCGAATATGGCAGACAAAAGGGCTGGGAGCGTGAAAACCCGGCAACGGACTCCGGCAACCCGTCTGAAAAAACGATGGACGGTTTTGTGGAGGTCACAGAACAGATGGAGCTTCCATTCTGAAAATGACAGCCCGTTGCACCCCCTGTTGCTATCCCGTTGCCGAGCCGGTTGCCGGGGAAAAACCCATAACTGCGGGCTTTTCTCCCCTATGACAACCAAAACAACAGAAAAATAAAAGAAAAGTATAAATAGTAACCATCGCCAGATTGAGATTGTTTGCAAGGTCTTTTGAAGCCCGTTGCCGGACTTCGTTGCCGACACCCTCTGTCTGGCTATTTTCATGTATGGAGGATAACTGCCTATGGCAAAAAACAAAACAGAGATTCATGTGACCACTGTATTTGACGGGGAGCTGGACGCCACCGATGTGTTCGTCAGCCTGATTTCCCAGAAATACGGTAAGACAAATACGAAAGAATATCTTGCTAAAAGGAAAGATATGAGCTATAATGAAGATGAGGTTCAAAAGAGCCAGATACCGTCTGGATTGTGTGGGTAAATGGCTATGATGAACGAAATGGAATACAGAACAATCGGTTCGGCACTTGCCGGGGGCTATCGTGCAGCGGTCTATTGCAGGCTGTCAAAGGACGATGACCTGCAAGGCGAAAGTGCCAGTATCGCAAACCAGCGTGATATGCTGGAAAAATACTGCGAAAAGCAGGGATGGGAGGTTGTGGCAGTCTATCAGGACGATGGCTTCACAGGTCTTAATATGGAGCGTCCTGATTTACAGAGAATGTTGAGAGCCATTGAGCGCAGGCAAATCAACCTTGTCATCACGAAAGACCTCAGCCGACTGGGGCGTAACTATCTGCAAACCGGGCATTTGATTGAGGACTTTTTCCCAAGAAACGGTGTCCGCTATATCGCCATGAATGACGGTATCGACACCCTGCGGGATAACAACGACATTGCCCCGTTCAAGAATATCCTGAACGAGATGTACAGCAAGGATATTTCCAAGAAAGTCCATTCCTCTTATCTTCTGAAAGCGCAGAAAGGACAGTTTACCGGGTGTCTTGCCCCGTTTGGGTATCGGAAAGACCCGGAGGACAAAAACCATCTGCTCATTGACGAGGAAACCGCCCCGATTGTGCGGCTGATTTTCGGATATGCCCTGAACGGTCATGGTCCGAACTATATCCGCAGACGGCTGGAGGAAGAAAAAATCCCCTGCCCCACATGGTGGAACCGGGAACGGGGGCTTCGCAATACCCGCACCAAATGGGAAAAGAAAGACCCGGAAAACGGGCGGTATATGTGGGACTTCTCCGTTATCAAAGACCTTTTGATGAATCCCGTCTACACCGGGGCGATTGCTTCCCAGAAAAAGGACTACCGTTTCAAAATCGGCACGATTGGGGAAAAGAAGCCGGAGGACTGGATTGTGGTGGAGGGACAGCATGAACCGCTGATTGACCGCATGAGCTTTGACATTGTGCAGAACAAGCTGAAATCCCGCCAGCGTCCGGGGCAGACCAATGAAATCAGCCTGTTTGCCGGACTGATAAAATGCGGCGAGTGTGGGAAGTCTCTGACGGTACGCTACACAAACGCAAAACATCCCCAGCAGATTTACTCCTGCAAGACCTACAATGCCTTTGGAAAGAACCACTGCACCCAGCACCGGATTGATTATGACACCCTTTACAGCCATGTGCTGCGGAAAATCCGGGAATGTGCCAGAGCTGCCCTGATGGACGGGAAAGCGGTTGCTGACCGCCTGACCAATACCTGTGAAGCCGAGCAGCGGGAACAGCGGGAAGCAATGGAACGCTCCCTTACAAGGGACGAGGAACGGATTGAGGTTCTGGACAAAATGGTAATGCGGCTTTATGAGGACATGGTTGCAGGGCGTATCAGTGAGCAGAATTTCAACACCATGCTGGAAAAGACACAGACCGAGCAGACGGAACTTAAAACAAAAGTGTCCGAGGGCAGAAAGCGGCTGTCCGATGAAGTCCAGCTTGCCAATGACGCAAAACAATGGGTGGAAGCCATTCAGGAATACGCCAACATCACAGAGCTGGACGCAGCCACCCTCAACCGCTTAATCAAAGAAATCGTCGTGCATGAGCGCATTGACGAAGATAAAACAAGACACATTTCTATCGAAATTCATTTTAATCTCAAACCCATCCCGGAGGTGGAACAGGTCACTGCCTGACCTGTCCCGCCGGGACGGTTCTCTTAAAAACACCATATAGATTTTTTGTACGCCGCCGCCCGCCATCGAGCAGAGTTTTACACCTAATTGGGTATAAAACAGCTCATGGCTGGCGGCGGTGTCGCTCTGGTGGGCATCACCCTGATTCCTCTGCTGTCTGGTCTGTTCGGCTAAGAGCCGCAGGCGGGGTTTCCCGCCTGTACATACGCAATCGCTCCATCTCTGCTGTGGATAACAGCCCTTATTATAATAGGAAGCGAATTGCAGACGAACATCCACCCATCCATGAAAGGCGGTGTCTTATGCAGTTTTTGACCCACATTATTTTCCTCCTGAACCTTCTCAAGACCCTTATCAACCACTTCAGCTAAGGACGGTGACTGCTGAATGGAAACCGTTCTCAAAGCCATTGCCGACTGGATCAAAAGCATCCTGACGGCAGGCATTATGTCCAATCTCAGCGGGCTGTTTGATGATGTGAACACGCAGGTGGGAAACATCGCACAGCAGGTGGGCACCAAGCCCTCCAGCTTTGAGCCGAGAGTGTTCGCCATGATCGAAGCCCTCTCCCGGAACGTGGTGTTACCCATCGCAGGCATCATCCTGACCTTTATCGCCTGCTATGAACTGATCGAGATGATCACCCAGCACAACAATATGGCACAGTTTGAGCCTGCGCTCATCATGCGCTGGATCTTCAAAACGGCGGTGTCGGTGTGGTTTATTTCCAACACCTTCGATATTGTGATGGCGGTGTTCGACATCACCCAGAAGGTAGTGTCCGATTCCAGCGGCATCATTGCCGGAAATACCCATGTCAACGACATTGGCTTGTCCATGCTGCAATCCAGCCTGATGCAGATGGACGTTGGCCCCCTGTTCGGACTTTTTCTGCAAAGTTTCTTCATCGGCATCACCATGCGGATATTGAGCATTGTGATCTTCGTCATCGTCTACGGACGTATGATTGAAATTTACTGCATGGTGAGCCTTGCGCCCATCCCCATGGCAACATGGGGCAACCACGAGCAGAGCCACATGGGGCAGAACTACCTGAAATGCCTGTTTGCACTGGGTTTTCAGGGCTTTCTCATCCTCATCTGCGTGGCAATTTATGCGGTGCTGATACAATCGGTAGCGATTTCTGGGGATGCCATCAACTCCATTTGGAGCATTGTAGGCTACACTGTCCTGCTCTGTTTCAGCCTGTTCAAGACCAGCTCGGTGACGAAATCCGTCCTCGGAGCGCACTAAAGGAGGTGTTTGATTGGCTGCGTATATTTCCGTTCCCCGTGACCTGACGAAAGTAAAATCGAAGGTCGCGTTCAACCTGACCAAGCGGCAGCTTGTCTGCTTTGGCACAGCGGCTCTCATTGGAGTGCCGCTGTTTTTTGTTCTCCGGGATTCCGGCGGCAACACTGCTGCCACCCTCGGTATGATGGCGGTGATGCTGCCGGCGTTCTTCCTTGGGATGTACGAGAAAAACGGCCAGCCCTTGGAAAAGCTACTGTCGTACTATGTGCAGTCCCGGTTTGTCCGCCCGAGGGTTCGACCCTACAAGACCAACAACTACTATGCGATTTTGATGAAAGGAGGCGTGACCCATGATGCCGTTTTGGAAAAAGACCGGTAAGCACAGCAAGTCGCAGTCTGCGCAGAAGCGCAGGCAGAACGCAAAGCCTGCTGTGCCCCGGACCGCCCAGCAGTCCATCCCCATGCAGCGGATGTTTGAGGATGGCACCTGCCGGGTGAAGCCTAACTACTACACCCGCACCATCCAGTATCAGGACATCAATTACCAGCTCGCCCAGCAGGAGGATAAGACCGCCATTTTTGAAGAATGGTGCTCCTTCCTCAACTTCTTCGACAGCTCCATCAAATTTGAGCTGTCCTTTGTGAACATGGCAACCGACAGCACCGAGTTTGAAAAGAGCATCCGTATCCCGTTCCAGAAGGACGGTTTTGACGATGTGCGTGCGGAGTACAGCCAGATGCTGCGCCAGCAGCTTGCCAAGGGCAATAATGGTCTGACCAAGACCAAGTTCATCACCTTTGGTGTGGAGGGCGAAAGCATGGCGCAGGTCAAGCCCCGGCTCGACCACATTCAGAATGACCTGCTGAACAACTTCCACCGGCTGGGGGTGCAGGCAAAGCCCTTGAACGGTGCCCAGCGGCTGAAGCTCATGCACGATATGTTCAACATGGACGGTGCATCCAAGTTTCACTTTGACTGGAAAGACCTTGTGAAAAGCGGACTTTCGGTGAAGGATGCCATTGCACCCACCGCCTTTTCGTTCAAAAACAGCCGTACCTTCCAGATGGGCGGCATCTTCTGCGCCGCCAGTTTTTTGAGCATCACGGCATCCGACATCAGCGACCAGCTTTTGAAGGATTTTCTGGACATGGATTCGTCCCAGATCGTCACCATGCACATTCAGAGTGTCGATCAGAACCGTGCCATCAAGACCGTGAAGCGCACCATCACCGAACTGGACCGCAGCAAGATCGAGGAGCAGAAAAAAGCCATCCGTGCCGGGTATGATATTGACATCATCCCGTCCGATTTGGCAACTTACGGGCGGGATGCGAAAGCCCTGCTCAAAGAACTTCAGAGCCAGAATGAGAGAATGTTTTTGGTGACGTTCCTTGTTCTGAACACCGGGCGCACAGAGCAGGAGCTGGAAAACAACGTCTTTCAGGCCAGCTCCATCGCCCAGAAGCACAACTGCAACCTGTGCCGCCTTGATTTTCAGCAGGAGCATGGGCTGATGTCCTCGCTGCCGCTGGCGGATTGCCAGATCGAAATTCAGCGGGGACTGACCACCAGCAGCACTGCTATCTTCATCCCCTTTACCACGCAGGAATTGTACCAGAGCGGAAAAGAATCGCTGTATTACGGCTTGAATGCCCTGTCCAACAACCTCATCATGGTGGACCGCAAAAAGCTGAAAAACCCCAACGGCCTGATTCTGGGCACTCCCGGTTCTGGCAAAAGTTTCTCAGCAAAGCGTGAAATCACCAACGCATTTCTGGTGACGGACGATGATATTATTATCAATGATCCCGAAGGCGAATACTCGCCGCTGGTGAACCGGCTGAAAGGTCAGGTCATCAAAATCAGCCCCAACAGCACCCAATTTGTCAACCCCATGGACATCAACGCCAACTACTCCGAGGAGGATAATCCGCTGTCCCTGAAAGCCGACTTTATTCTTTCTTTGTGTGAGCTGGTGGTGGGCGGCAAGGAGGGTCTGCTGCCGGTAGAAAAGACGGTCATTGACCGCTGTGTGCATCTGATCTACCGCAAATATTTTGCGAACCCCTGCCCGGAGAATATGCCCATCCTTGAGGACTTGTACAATGCCCTGCTCCAACAGGACGAAAAAGAAGCCCACCATGTTGCCACGGCTCTGGAAATCTATGTGAAAGGCTCCCTGAACCTGTTCAATCATCGCACTAACGTGAACGTCAACAACCGCATTGTCTGCTACGACATCAAGGAACTGGGCAAACAGATGAAGAAACTCGGTATGCTCATTGTGCAGGATCAGGTCTGGGGGCGTGTCACGGCAAACCGCAGCAGCGGAAAGTCCACACGGTATTATATGGACGAGATGCACCTCCTCTTAAAAGAGGAGCAGACTGCCGCTTATTCCGTGGAGATCTGGAAGCGTTTCCGCAAGTGGGGCGGTATTCCCACGGGGCTGACCCAGAACGTGAAAGACCTTCTTTCTTCCCGTGAAGTCGAGAATATTTTCGAGAACAGTGACATGATCATCATGCTGAATCAGGCGGCAGGAGACCGGCAGATCCTCGCAAAGCAGCTCAACATCTCGCCCCATCAGCTTTCCTATGTGACCCACTCCGGCGAGGGCGAAGGGCTGCTGTTTTTCGGCAATGTCATTCTGCCGTTTGTGGACCGTTTCCCCACCGATCTGGAACTCTACCGCATTATGACCACCAAGTTGGGTGAAGTCTCGGAGGGCGCGCAGAAATGAGTGAACCGAAGCTGAACATCAAAGAGGAAACGTCCGCAAAAAAGACCCGTTCTCCCCCGAAAAAAGCCAAGGTAGAGCAGACGGTGCCCAGAAAGAAAAAGCTGAAAACCGATGCAGAAAAGACTGCCGAAAAAGCCCAGCACCTGCGGTTCGGCAAGGCAGAATTGACCCCGGACGAGTTGAGCCGGTTGAGCAAGGCGCAGAAGCGTGAAATGTACGCCGCCCATGCCGCCCGCTCTGCGGTGCACCGGGAAGTTGACCAGTACGAGGATGAAAACGTCGGTGTGCAGGCTCTGAGCGAGGGCGAAAAAGCCGCCGAGACCACCCACGATATTGCCAAAAGCCGCTATGCCCGGAAGCTGAAAAAGAAAGCCAAAATGCAGGGCAACAAGGGCACCAAAACCGCTAAATCTTCCGCATCGGAGCCGACTGCGGCACAAGATGCAGGCGCATCCGGCACCGGTGAGGGCGGCTCCAACTGGCTTTCACGCTGGAAACAGCGGCAAGAAATCCACAAAAGCTACTATGCCGCCGCCCGGTCGGGCACGGCGGCGCAGACCGCAGGCGGCAAAGCAGCATCCAACGGCGCATCTGCCGCTCGGTCTGGCGTGGAACAGGCCGTAGAAAAAGGCAAAACTGCCGTCAGCACCGCCGTAAAAGGGCTGATGAACGCCGCCAAAGGCAACGCACACGTTCTGGTGATCGTGGGCGTTTTTCTTTTGCTCATCCTCATGGTGATGTCCGGCTTTTCTTCCTGCGGCATCCTCTTTTCTGGCGGCACACAGGTGTCCGGGCAGACCATGTACTCTGCCGAGGACCGGGACATCCGGGGCGCAGAGCAGGACTACAAAAAGCTGGAGAAGAAACTGGACAAAAAGATCAAGCGCACCCCCGTCGACCACCCCGGCTACAACGAGTATCAGTACCACCTTGATCCCATCGAGCATGACCCATGGCAGCTGACTTCGTTCCTGACCACTTTGTATGACGATTACACCCGGTCGGAGGTGCAGGGCAAGTTGAAGGAGACTTTCAAAAAGCAGTACAAGCTGACCACATGGGTGGAGGTGCAGATACGGTATAAGACCGTGTGGGTCATCAGCCCGGCAGGAATCCCAATTCCTACGCAGGTGCCCTATGAGTACTGCATCTTCCACACCAAGCTGGTGAACCGTGGCTTGGAGGTAGTCATCCGGGAGGAACTGGACAACGACCAGTGGAAACGGTACGAGATCTTTCAGGATACCTTGGGTGGCAGACCCTACCTGTTCAACGGCGGTCTGCCGCCCGGTGGCTCGGATGGCTCCGGCACACCGGGCATCGACTATCAGGTTCCGGCAGAAGCCCTGACAGACAGCGAGTTTGCCGCCATCTACAAGGAAGCCCAAAAGTATGTGGGTACGCCCTATGTGTGGGGCGGTTCCACCCCTGAAACCGGCTTTGATTGCAGCGGCTATGTCTGCTGGGTCTACAACCAGAACGGCTACGATGTGGGCAGAACCACCGCCAACGGATTATGGCAGAAAAGCCAGCACATTTCCGAAGCAGAAGCAAAGCCCGGAGACCTCGTTTTCTTTGAAGGAACGTATGATACCGTCGGGAAGAGCCACGTCGGAATCTATCTTGGAAATGGAATGATGGTCAGTGCCGGAGACCCCATCAAGTACGCAAACATTCACTCGTCCTACTGGCAGAAATATCTGTCAGGATTCGGGCGGCTATCCAAATAATAGGAGAACACTATGAGCGAAAAACTCGACAAACTGCGCGCTTCTCTGGAAAAAGAGAAGGAACGGCGCATCAAAATCAACAACCGCATCGAAAGTCTGGAACGGCGGATTCAGGAGGCTGAGGCCGCCGAGGTCAACGAGATGGTGCGCACGGCCAAAGTGACCCCGGAACAGCTCGCCGCCCTGCTGCGGCAGTCTGCCACCAGCACCCCGAACCCGGCTGCACTGTCTGCGGTCGGTGCCACGTTCAGCAAGGAGGATTCTGATGAAGATGATGAATAAGGTCGGCGCACTGCTGCTGTCGGCAGTGCTGTGTATCGGTATGGCGGCTCCGGCGTTTGCCTACGGCGGCGAGCCTGTTGAAGAAGTCGAGCAGCCTGTCCTGACGGACAACAGCGAAGAAGATGCTGTTACCGTCACGGATGAAACCTCCGGCGCACTGACCCCGGAGGGCAATCTGACGCTGGTGGACGACTACCACACCAATTATTCGGATGGCAGCGGCCAGCAGTTTATCACGCTGGTCAGTAAGTCCGGCAACACGTTCTATCTGGTCATCGACCGCAACGCCAAGGGGCAGCAGACCGTCTACTTTATGAATCTGGTGGACGAAGCAGACCTTTTGGCTCTGATGGAAGAGGATGCTGCCGATGCCTACACCGCCGAAAAAGAAGCGGCGGCGCAGGCAGAGCAGGAGCGCAAACAGGCCGAAGAGGATGCGAAAAAGGCTGCGGAAGAAGCGGAGGTATCCGGTTCTGAACAGACTGGTAGCAACAAAGTTACGAAGTATGCTGCCACATTCTTAGGCGTACTGGCACTGGTCGGTTTGGTTGCTGGCGGCGGCATTTACACCTTTATGAAGCAGAAGCAGAAAAAGCAGGCAGAAAAAGAAGCCCTTGACCCCGATGCAGATTACACCGAGGACAAGGGCGATTTTGAGATTCCGACCGATGTGCCGGACGAGGAGGAAACCCCGGACGAGCAGGACACCGAACCTATCTGATTTTAAGGCGGCGTTTGCCGCCGTACATATTGCAATCAGAAACAGATTGGAGGGATTCTTATCGCAAAATTAGTCGTGGCGGAAAAGCCCTCGGTGGCCATGTCCTATGCCAAAGTCCTTGGTGCAACCAACCGACAGGACGGTTATCTGGAGGGCAACGGCTATCTGGTGAGCTGGTGCATCGGGCATTTGGTGGAGCTGGCACAGCCGGAAGTCTATGATGCGAAGTACAGCAAATGGGCTTATGCAGACCTTCCTATCTTCCCGATGGACTGGCAGTATGAGGTTTCTGCCGGTACGAAAAAACAGTTTGGGATTCTGAAAAAGCTCATGGCCAGAGAAGATGTTGCTAGTCTTGTGTGTGCAACAGATGCCGGTCGTGAGGGCGAGCTGATCTTTCGGTTGGTGTACCACAAAGCCGGGTGCAGAAAGCCGTTTGAGCGGCTTTGGATTTCCTCGATGGAAGATGTAGCAATCAAGGAGGGCTTTGAAAATCTCAGGTCTGGAACGGAATATGATGCTTTGTATGAAGCAGCACTGTGTCGAGAACGAGCCGACTGGATTGTTGGTATTAACGCTACTCGACTTTTTTCGACCCTTTACGGGCAGACCCTGAATGTTGGTCGTGTTATGACCCCTACCCTTGCTATGGCTGTTATGCGAGAAGCTGCCATTTCCGCATTCAAGCCTGAACTGTTCTACACAGTTCAGATTGGATTGGATGGTTTTACGGCTGCAAGCGAACGCTTCAAAACCAAGGCAGCAGCCGAAGCTGTCAAACAAAGCTGTTCGGTGGCAATCGTTCAGAAAGCTGAATGTAAGGAGAAAACAGAAAAGCCGCCTGCGCTCTATGACCTGACCAGTTTACAGAGAGAAGCCAACCGTGTGCTTGGCTACACGGCACAGCAGACCTTGGACTACACGCAGAACCTCTATGAAAAGAAACTGGTCACTTATCCCCGTACCGACAGCAGGTTTCTGACGGAAGATATGGCACATAGCCTGACCGACCTCGTAAAGCTGGCTTTCCACACATTCCCCGTGGAGGATGTGGATAACATACCAGTTCATGCAGAGCAGGTTGTGAATAACAAAAAGGTCACAGATCACCATGCCATCATTCCGACCAGAGAATTGCAGAAATGCAATCTGAGCGAACTTCCCAAGGGTGAACTTGCAATTTTGCAACTGATCTCGAATCGGTTGTGCGTAGCTGTTGGCGATCCGCACCGATACGCAGAGACAGTTATTGAGCTGGACTGTGGCGGTACCGTGTTTTCCACCAAAGGCAAAACTGTTGTGCAGGATGGATGGAAAGCTCTGGTTCAGAAAAATGATTCGACAAAATCCGACGAAAACGTGCAGACACTCCCTTCTGTTTCCGTTGGTGACGAAATGACCGTCAGCGGCACGGAAATCAAGGAAGGGAAAACATCTCCCCCTAAACACTTTACCGAGGATACTCTGCTTTCTGCTATGGAAACTGCCGGTGCGGACGAAATGCCTGATGAGGTGGAGCGCAAAGGTTTGGGAACGCCTGCGACCCGTGCCGGTATCATTGAGAAGCTGGTTCGCATCGGTTTTCTGGAGCGTAAGGGTGATAAGAAAACCAAACACCTGATTCCGACCCACAAGGGTACGGCTCTGGTAACAGTCATGCCGGAACAGATTCAGTCCCCATCCATGACGGCGGATTGGGAAGAAAAATTGTTGCTCATTGAGAAAGGCGAATATGCCAGCGAGGACTTTATGGACGAGATCAAAGATGTGATTGCCGGTCTGATTCAGAACTATGAAGTAATCCGTGATTCCGAGGTTATGATGTCGAAAGAAGCCAATTCTATCGGCAAATGCCCGCTCTGCGGCAGTGCTGTAGAGGACAAAGCCAAGGCATTTTTCTGTTCCAACAGAGCTTGCAAATTTGCCCTCTGGAAAAACAATCGCTACTTTGCGAGCATCGGCAAGAGCATGACTTCTGCCACGGCGCAGAAATTGCTTGGTTCCGGCAAGGTAAAGCTCAAGAATTGCAAGTCCGAAAGAACGGGCAACACCTTTGATGCCACCGTCTTTATGGAGGTATCAGATGATGGCAAAACGAAGTTCAGTATGGAATTTGAAAATGGAGGAAAGCGCAAATGACAAATGAGTACAACCCGGATGGTAAGGAAATCCGATTTATCGACAGCCATTATAAGGATTTGTTTCATATCCCCGATGGCAGCTGTGTGCAGATTCACTACCCGGATGAAATGGTTGTGAAGCCCTGCACCTTCATTGACGAGTATCATACGCAGATCGGATACAATGTGTTTCATATCTGCCAGTTTGCAGAAATTATGGAGCGCAACGGCGCAAGCTATATGCCGGAGCCTGAGATTATGGGCGATGAAGCCGCATGGAAGGTCGGAAAGGATAGAATCCTTGCGGTGCAGACCTGCGAAGATGGTTACGACTACACCCTGTTGGATGAAAACTACAACGAGATTGATGGCGGTCAGGTTGATAACCCTGAACTGTCCATGCTCGAAGTCCGCCGGGATATTCTGGAATCCTTCGGGCTGGAGCGCCGGGAACTGCGGGCAATGTTCTATGAGGATGTCATGGAGCAGGCTTTTGAAGTCGGCAGACAGGCGGTGGTGGTCAATGACCCTATCGCTGAGCTTGCTTTTAAGCTCGACCGTTTTGCAGAGAACTTCGACCCCTATGAATATATGGATCAGGTCGATGATGTGCAGGCGCATATCCAAGAAATCAAGGCAGATCTTGCCGCTGGTAATACGGCTCCGTATCGTGAGTTCCTGAATACAGCCATTGAAGAAGCCCGTGAGGAAACTGCGGTTGAGGTTGCCAAAGTGCTGAAAAGTCAGCTGGATAAGCTCGACTCTCCGAAGCGTGAGTCGGTCATGGAAAAACTGGCACAGGCCGCA
>OGGR01000953.1_pt1 | contig 13145 bp, 10 predicted proteins | sample 1571321 | NCBI WGS metagenome assembly OGGR01 (sample SAMEA2582048, study PRJEB24529) | metagenome | biome: Human gut stool | place: China | collected 2011 | reverse complement strand
ATAAATTCTTAGCGAAATCTAGTAATTCTCGGAATATGTTTGTAAGTTTTATTATATTTTGATACAACCCCTTTTTTATTATGAATTAAGCTTTGCTACTTCAAGCTCCTTTTCTCCTACACTTTCTTTTTTCTTAGAATAAACTAATTTATAAAGGACAATTCCACAAATTAATCCTATTACGCAAAGTGCTATCATTGATAAGAATATAAGATTATATCCCTTTATTCCTGGATGTGAATCAAGAAGTCCTCCATAGTAAGAGTTTATAAACATATCTGGTACATATCCTATAAATGAAACTATACCAGCTGCAATACCTGTATATTCTCTTGGAACTCTAACTTCATCAAGTGGTGCAAAGAACACACCCTTCATTCCAAGTAAAATTATTGATAAGATTAACATATTAATAAGCACAGGTATTATAAATGCACTTTTTCCTGGCATAAATACATATACTAAAGTGAATATTATTGATAAAGTAAGTCCTATTATCATAAATTTAATAGTTGAATGCATTTTATCTGCAATAACCCCTGATATAGGTGGAGCAAGCATCATAATTACATAACTTCTGATTATTCCTATAAATGCTCCTAAGGCTACTGACATACCAAATATTTCAGTTACATAAGGTGTTAAGAATGCAAGTCCTGAAAATGCTGCATAAGTTGTAAATACTAAGGCTGCTACTAACCAAACTTCTGGCATTTTTACAACCTTCTTTATACCATGAACAATATCTCCTCTTGTTTGTTTATTTATTTCCTTTTCTTCTTTAGAATCATCTAATAAGAAATAAGCTATAATTCCAATAACTATAAGTGCTACTGAGTAAAATATTATTATTGATCTAATTCCTAATAAACCTTCTCCAAGTTTTGCAAGCATTCCTAAGGCTATAAATGAAACAACTGTAGAAGCTGCTCCTCTACCCCCTTCTAAAATACCAAATAACTTACCTTGCTCTGAACTATCTCCAAGCATTCTGACAGCCTTAACCATAGTTGGCCAAAATGTAAATACTGTTGTTATTGCCCAAGCTCCATTTATGATTAAACATACGGTATATGATGGTATTGTTGCATACCAAAATCCTAAAAGCCCTGTGGCTATAAGAGAAAATGGAACTAATATCTTATAAGAAAATTTATCTGCTATAACTCCACCAGGTATATATAGTAAAAAGTTAACTATTCCATACATACTTGTTAAAAAACCCATTTGAAAATTTGTTAAATGAAAGGCTTGTTGCATTGGTATATAAAAAACCTCTCTTAAATAAGGTAATCTATAAATAATTCCTCCACCAGCACATAAAACTAAAAGAGTAATCCATTTTTTAGTGTTATTGTTTTTCATCCCTTTCTACCCCCTCTTTTGTTATTTCATCTACCATAGTTAAAATTTTATTTCTTAAAAATAAATAAAAAATAAATTATTAAACCCTTATTATATTTATTTATTTTTATTTTCTAAAACTTCTTTTAAAATATTAGGATAATTGGTTATTATCATATCAACGTTTAAATCTATCATTTTTTCCATATCTTTTTTCTCATTTACTGTGTATACATTTACTTGTTGAAAATCTTCATGGGCATCCCTAACTATTTCTTCTGTTATACTATTAAATTCAGGATGAAGTGCTGAAGCTCCAACTACCTTACAATAATTATGTGGTTCAAAAATACAATCCCAATAAAGTATTCCTGTTTTTATATTTTTATTAAGTCTTATACATTTTCTTATTGAATAGTGATCAAAGGATGATATTATAACTCTATCCTCAAATCCATAATTCTCTATTTCTTTATATACCTTTTCTTCTAAACCTTCATAATGTATGATGCTATTTTTAAGCTCTATATTTATAAGTTTGTCATTATCCTTCATAAAATCAAAAAACTCTTTTAATGTCGGTATTTTTTCTCCCTTAAATTCATCAGAAAATTTTATTCCAGCATCTAAGTTACATAATTGTTCATAAGTAAAGTCCTTTACATACCCACTTCCATTAGTTGTTCTATCAACTTCTTCATCATGAATTACAACTGGAACTCCATCCCTTGTAAGATGAACATCCATTTCTATACCATCACAATCTGCTTCTATTGCCTTCCTAAAAGCTATCATAGTATTTTCTGGATACAATCCACTTAATCCTCTGTGTGCTACGTTTAATATTTTTTTCATAGTTATTCCTCCTATACTTTTTCGATTATTACTGGAATTATATTTGAAGTTTATAGTTCCCTAAAAATAAATAAAGCTCAACCTAAATAATTTTAAGTTGAACTTTCTCTCAACATCTCTTAGTCTAACTTAATTTTGTCTTAAATGTTTAGTTACAATTTCATTATAACAGTTATGAAAACATTTACTAAAAATTCAAATTTATTTATATGTTAAAAAAAGGTACTATTTTCTTAAAATTTTACTTCTGAAATTATGTATGATTTTTAAATAATAAAAAATCTTTGTATTTTTTATTAAAATTTGTATTTTTAATACAAATTTTCAAAGAAAACTCATTATTATAAGGACATAAAATAAATTTTATGAATTAGAAATATTATTTTATCTTTCTTTAATTTCTAAAGTATTATAGTAATTTTTTTCTTTTCCATAAAAATTATTCTAAAAAAATAAAAAGTTCCTCTTAAAAACAAAAATAGTACAAGTAACTTTTATTACTTGTACTATCTTTCTTAAAACTATTTTCTAATACAATATTATATAGTTAAAACAGAATTAACAGAAATAATTTAATTTATATTTTACAACAAAATATTATATTATTATACTAAAATCCAAATTTTACTTTCCACAATTAAAATTTTAAATCACTTTACATAGTTTCTATTTCTAATCCAAAATGATCTGATACAACTTCTTTATTTTTTCCATTAAATATAACTCTACTATCATAAACTTTTGTGTTCCTATTAGTAAAAATTATATCTATTCTTAATTCTCCAGTGTTATCTTCCCATCCAGCTATATTTTTATTAACTGTAACACCAGAATCCTTATTTTCTGCTAAATCATAAGTATCAATTAACCCATTACTCTTAAGAAAATCATATCCTTCATTCTTTAAAAAGGCATTATTATTGAAATCTCCCATAAAGAAGGCTCTATTTTTGCTTTCCTTAGCATGTGCAAGTAAGTTTTCAACCTGAAATGTGAAGCTTTCCTCTTTATCATGCCACCATCCCATGTGGCAAGAATAAAAATCTATATTTTCATTGTTAATATCTATTGTTGCTTTTACTATTTTTCTTGATCTCCAAAAAGTTTTACAGTGACTTTTTGATATATAAAAGCTTTCACTATTTACTATTTTATGCTTAGTTAATATGCACAAACCTTCCTCATATATATCATATCCAATATGAGAGTAATCCCAAACTAGGTGGTATTTTTCTCCACCTAGTTTGTTTATTTCTTCAATTAATACTAATCCATAATTATCTTCTTTTAAATTTCCTTCTTTAATACTAGCCTTAACACTTTGACTAGCCTCTTGAAGAGCTATAACATCATATTTCTCTTCAACTATTGTTTTTGCTAAGTATTTTATTTTGTATAATTGTTCTTCCTCTAGCCAAGAATGACAGTTTAAAGTAAGTAATTTCATTTTTAATCTCCTAAATACCTAAGATATCTTGAATATCTGATTTTAATACATCTGCTTTAGGACCATATATAGCTTGAACCCCTTTATCTTTAACTATAAGACCTAAGGCTTTATTATCTTTCCAAGCTTTTTCATCTCCAACCTTTTCAATCTCTTTAACAGTAACACGAAGACGAGTCATACAAGCGTCTACATCTACTATGTTTTCTTTTCCACCTAGTAATTCAATAGCTTTAACTGCTAACTCATCCATTGAAGCCTTGCTATTTGATGAAGGTTTATTTGCATTTTCATCTTCATTATCAATATAGTTACCCATACGTCCTGGTGTAGCTATTTTGAATTTCTTAATTAGGAAGCTAAATACAAAGTAATTTAAGAAGAAGAATACTACTGCAACTATTATAAAGTTTATTAAATCCTTAGTTAAGCCTGCATTTATCATAAGTGGTGAACGAGTTACAAGCTCTATGAATCCAAAAGCATGAACCCTTAAGTTTATTATATCAGCTATGGCAAATCCTAAACCTGCAATTACTGCATAAACTACATATAATATTGGTGAAATAAACATAAACATAAATTCAATTGGTTCAGTTACACCAGTTAAGAATACTGCTATGGCTGCTGAGAAAAATACTGATTTATATTTTTTCTTCTTATCTGGATCAACATTTTTATACATAGCTAATGCTACCCCTATTAATGAAGCACTTGAAAGTATTACTTGTCCAGCTTTGAAACGAGCAGGTACCACTGACCCTATAAGTTGATTGTATGAGGTTATATCTCCTGCTTGCTTAAAGTTATTTAAATCAGTTATCCAAGCAAGCCATAATGGATCTTGTCCTGCAACTACTTGTCCTGCTGTTGGACCTGTAAGTATATGATAAACTCCACCAAGCTCTGTATAGTTTACTGGAACTGTAAGCATATGGTGTAATCCAAATGGTAATAATAAACGCTCTAATGTACCATATAAGAATGGTGCTATTATTGGAGCTGTATCCTTAGATGTAGCTATCCATTGACCAAAAGTATTTAATCCGTATTGTACAAATGGCCATACAAAAGAAAGTATTATTGCTGAAATTGTTGAGCCTATTATAACCATGAAAGGTACAAAACGTTTACCATTGAAGAATGCTAATGCATTAGGTAATTTATTATAATTATAGTACTTATTATATAATGCTGCTCCTAAGAAACCTGAAATAATACCAACAAATACACCCATATTAAGTGCTGGAGCACCTAACACTGAAACAAAGTAATCTTTAACTAAAAGTGTTTGCCCTGTAAAGGATTGAACTGTAGCAGTTGAGTCACCAGCTAACATAGCATTACTTACGCTAAATATTACACCAGTGATTCTATTAATAAGAACAAATGCTATGGTACCTGCAAAAGCTCCCCCAGCACGTTCTTTAGCCCAAGATCCTCCTATTGCAACAGCAAATAGTAAGTTTAGGTTACCAATTATTGCCCAACCTATATCCTCCATAACTCTCGCTATAGTTTTTATGAAATCTACATCAATGTAAATTCCCATTACTTTACCTATTGAAATCATAAGTCCGGCAGCAGGCATTACAGCAACAACTACTAATAATGCCTTACCAAACTTTTGCCAGAAATCAAAAGACCCTAATTTAAACTTCTTCATTCTCAAAATCCCTCCATTTATTATTCTTATAACATTCATTCCAAGGTTATTGGTTATATAAACTCCAAATATTAAATTTTTTCTTTATATAGATCTAGCTAAAATACAAAACTAAAAATCAATCTTAAGTTTATTTTAATCTTTTTATATTTATTTTTATTTAATATAAAAACCTCTAAAAAAACTTAGATTACATTCATTTATAAAGTTTTAATTTAAATTTTTAGAATTATTATAAATAAAAATATAATAATCTCTTTAAGAAAGCTTATATACTCTGCATTCATAAGGTTTTAATGTAAACTCTGTTAAGTTTTTATGTTCACAAACCTCATAATTGTTAAGAATTAAATCCTTAGAATTAAGTTTTTCTTTCCCATACATGTACTTGGCATTTTCTCCAGTTAAATTAGCCATTATCAAGAACTTCTCATTATTTAAAGTTCTTGTATAAGCAAAGATATTTTCATCCTCTTCAAGGATTAAATCATATACACCATAGATTAAAGCTTCATTAGACTTTTTAAGTTTTATAAGCTTTTTATAGAAGTTTAAAACTGAATTTTCATCCCTTTCTTCAACTTCCACATTTATTCTTTTATAGTTCTCATTAACTCCTATCCAAGGTTTTCCACAAGTAAACCCTGCATTCTTACTTGAGTTCCATTGCATAGGTGTTCTTGAATTATCTCTTGAAGTTACCCAAGCTTCTTTTAATGCTATTTCCTCTGAAACACCACTTTCAATTCTTTCATTATAAGTATTTATGGTTTTAACATCATCGTACTCAGATATGCTATGATATTTAACATTTGTCATACCAAGTTCTTGCCCTTGATATATGAAAGGGGTTCCCTTTTGTAAGAAATAAATTGCTCCAAAAGCTTTTGCACATTCAGTTAAATATTCCTTGTCATTTCCCCAAGTTGAAACAACTCTAGGTATATCATGATTTTCAATAAAAAGTGCATTCCATCCTTTGCCTTCTAAAGAATTTTGCCAATTTGTTAAAACATCTTTGTATGCTTTCACATCAAATCCTTGTTCCTCTTCATAATTCCAAAGATTAAGATGCTCAAATTGGAATATCATATTAAATGTCCCCTCATCTTCAGCTACCCAGTGATCAGCTTCATTGGCACTAACTCCATTTGCTTCTCCAACGGTAACTATATCGTATTTTGAAAAAGTTTCTTCTTTTAGTTCCTTAAGATGAGAATTTATTCCCTCTACATTCATATGTTTTTCAAAGGATGAAACATATTTAAGTCCCTCTGGATTATCCATATCCTTAAGACCCTCTTCTTTTTTTATGTGACTTATGGCATCAACTCTAAACCCATCAATACCCTTATCAAGCCACCAGTTTATCATTTTATATAGTTCATTTCTTACCTCTTCATTCTCCCAGTTTAAATCTGGTTGCTCTTTAGCAAATAAATGCAGGTAATACTCTTCACTATTCTCACAGAATTCCCAAGCTGAACCTTTAAATATACTTTCCCAGTTATTTGGTTCCTCATCCCCTTTACCTTCTCTCCAAATATACCAATCTCTTTTAGGATTATCCCTAGAAGATCTTGATTCTATAAACCATGGATGTTCATGACTAGTATGATTTATTACTAAATCTATAATAAGTTTCATCCCTCTATTATGAACCTCATTAAGCAATTCATTAAAATCATCCATAGTTCCAAATTCATCTAAGATATCTTTATAATCACTAATGTCATAACCATTATCATGATTCGGTGATTTATACATTGGACATAGCCAGATTAAATCAATACCTAAATCTTTTAAATAATCTAATTTAGATATTATCCCTTGAATATCACCTATACCATCACCATTAGAATCCATAAAGCTCTTAGGGTAAATCTGATAAGCAATTAATTCTTTCCACCACTTTTTATTCATATTTTCTCCTTATGTTTACGTATATTGATTGAATTTTAAATTCGAACCATGTGCAAACGTTTGCCCACAATTCAAAAAAATTTGTTTTTTAGAATCACCTAAAAAACAGATTTTAAAATAAGGCTAAAATTCAAAGTTCGCTAGGCTCCTTTGAATTAAGTCTCATTTTATATTTTTATAATATCAGATAATTAAACCCTTTACAAAATTGATTTAAGAGAAAATTTATATTATTTTCTATATTTATCTTTTATTTTCTCTTCTATACTTAAATTCTTATGCAAACGTTTGCCCAAGTTCCATGAGGAATTCTATCCTCTATCAATTAATTCAGTATCTACTATACAATATTTTTTTCTACCTACTAAATTTCCATTTAAATAATCTATAAGCAGCTTAGTTGCCTCATACCCTAATTCTCTTGCATTAATATCTATAGATGAAATTGGTGGATTTTGATATTTAGTCATAGGTGTATTATTAAAACCTACTATTTTTACTCCTTCAATTCCCTCTTCATTTAAAAATTTATTTGCTCCTAAAGCAAGTAAATCATCTGTTGTAACAACTATCTTAGGAGTTCTTTTTGATATTATCTCCCTCATAGCCAAATACCCACATTCTTCTGAAAAATCTATCCCCTCAATAACCATAGTTTTATCATAATTTAAATTATTTGCCTTAAAAGCATCTTTAAACCCACTTAATCTATCTTTAGAAACATTCCAACTTTTCTTTCCCCCAATAAAAGCTATGTCACTTTGTCCATCTTTTATAAATTTATCAACTAATTTAAACATTGCTTGAAAATTATCATTATCAACCCATAAAACATCCTCTTCATCTGGTCTTCCAATAACTACAAAAGGGAAATTTATGTCTTTTAAATATTTTATAGTCTTGTCCTCTTCCCTAACAGATAATAAACATAATCCTTCTAATAGATTATTACTTGAAAATTCCTTTATAGTCTTTAGTTCGTCCTCATCATTTTTACTAAAAGCATACATGATATAGTATCTATTTTCCTCTGCTGACATACTCATACCTCTCATCGCTTCTACGAAAAAAGGATTCTTAAATGAATCATCTGCCTCATTAGGTAAAACTACGCCTAATATTTTTGTTTTATTGTTAACAAGACTTCTAGCTATTGCATTGGGTTTATAATTTAATTTTTTTATAGCCTTATTTACTTTTATTTTAGTTTCTTCACTAATTTTGGGACTATCAGATAAAACTCTTGAAACAGTTGAAGGGGCTACATTGGCTTCTCTAGCCACATCTTTAATTGTAACTTTCACAAAATCACTCCTTCACATTTTAAAATATACCATAAAATCCTTCTGCAATCTACAAAGTGATTTAATTGTATAAAAGTACATATTTCATAGAGTATTTATTTAAAAATATTTGAGGTACATCAAAAAGTTAATATTAAACCTTTCGATGTACCTCAAGTTAAAATTATTTCATTAGTTTACATATATCATTTGTGAAGTCTACAGGATCTTCAATGCTTAATCCTTCAACAAGTAAAGCTTGGTTATAAAGTAATTTTGTATATAGGTTAAATTTATCCTTATCATTTTCAAGGGCATCCTTTAATGAGTTAAATACTTCATGATTTGTATTAACTTCTAATACTTTTTGTGCTTTAACTCCTTGGTTATTAGGCATAGCACTTAATATTTTTTCCATTTCTATTGAAACTTCACCTTCTGAAGATAAACATACTGGATAATTTTTTAGTCTACTTGAAGCTTTTACTGCACTTATTTTTTCTCCTAAAGCTTCCTTCATAGCTTCAAATATACCCTTGTTTTCTTCATTTTCCTTTTTGTTTTCTTCTTCTGATTCTATTCCTAAATCACCACTAGATACTGATTTAAATTCTTTTTCTTTGTAGTTCATAAGCATTTTTATTGCAAATTCATCTACATCCTCTGTGAAATAAAGAATTTCATAGCCTTTATCTAATACCATTTCAGTTTGTGGCATTTTCTCTATTCTTTCATTTGATTCACCAACAGCATAATAAATGTATTTTTGATCTTCAGCCGTTCTTTCAACATATTCAGATAAGCTTACCATTTTCTTTTCTTTAGATGAATAGAACATTAATAAATCTTTTAATTCATCTTTATTCATACCAAAATCATCATAAACTCCGTATTTTAACTGTCTACCAAAGGATTTATAGAATTTTTCATAACTTTCTCTATCATTTTTCATCATAGATTCTAATTCATTTTTAATTTTAGTTTTTATATTTTTAGCAATACGGCTTAATTGTCTATCATGTTGAAGCATTTCTCTAGAAATATTAAGTGATAAATCTTGAGAATCTACTATACCTTTTACAAATCCAAAGTAATCTGGTAAAAGCTCTGAGCATTTTTCCATTATTAAAACACCATTTGAATATAATTCTAATCCTTTTTCATATTCCTTAGTGTAATAATCATATGGTATATTTTCTGGAATATAAAGAATTGAATTATAGCTTATCATACCATCAACACTTATGTGCATATGTCTTAGAGGCTTATCAAATCCAAATCTTTTTTCCACATAAAAATTATTGTAGTCATCATCAGTAAGTTCATTTTTATTTCTTCTCCATAAAGGAACCATGCTATTTACTGTTTCTTCTTCTACATATTCTTCATGCTCATTTTCTGTTCCCTCTTTAACTCTTGATTTAGTAACATCAAGTTTAATTGGGTATCTTATGAAATCTGAATATTTCTTAATTAATGATTTTAATTTATATTCTTCTAAGAATTCATCATAATTTTCATCCTCATCATTTTCTTTTAGGTGTAAAATTATATCAGTTCCAAAAGAATCTTTTTCAGCTTCTGAAATTGTGTATCCATCTACTCCATCTGATTCCCATTTATATGCTTTATCTGCTCCAAAAGCTTTTGTTATTACTGTTATCTTATCTGCAACTAAGAATCCTGAATAGAATCCAACTCCAAACTGTCCTATAATATCAAAACCATCTTTGATTTCATTTTCTTTTTTAAACTGTAAAGAACCACTCTTAGCTATAACCCCTAGATTTTCATCAAGTTCCTTTTCTGTCATACCAATACCTTTATCTGATATTGTAAGGGTTCTTTCTTCTTTATTTGGTTTTATTTTTATATAATAATCATCTTTATTGAAAGTTAATGAACTATCTCCTAAAGTCTTATAATAAACCTTATCTATTGCATCACTAGCATTTGAAATTAATTCTCTTAAAAATATTTCCCTGTTTGTATAAATAGAGTTAATTACAATGTCTAATAGTCTTTTTGATTCTGCTTTAAATTCTCTTTTTTCCATTTTGAATTATTCCCTCCCAAAACAAAAAACTTTTTTGTTAGCACTCTAACATACTGAGTGCTAATCTCTATTTTTATATATAACACTTTTTGAAATTAATGTCAATATTTAATCTAAAATGAGGTTTTAACCTTTTTAATATTATTTTTAACAGCAAAATAGGTGTATAAAATTAACTTTATCTCCCCTACAAAGATTATAAAAATAATACTTCTTCAGGTTTTATAGTTAATTTAATACACCCATAAATTTAAAGTCAAACTCCTATATATTTAATTTTCAAATAATAAGTCTTAAATATTTAAATATGTACTTATCAAATTGATATGCACTTAAATTTCACTTCCACAATAAGGACAATAATTATAATCTCCATCTACAGTTTTTCCACAGTTAGGACAAACTTTTTTCACTGCTCTTTTTCCATAAACTTGCCCCTCTTGAATAAGAGTCATATCTTCTAGATTAACTTCATTAATTTCTCCATTTTCTATGGCTTTTCCTTTTTCCTTTGAAATTTCATATATTGAGTTACATCTTTTACACATAACATAATATTTTTCATTCCATCTAAAAATAGGAATAAAGAATATATGAAAATACTCATAACTCTTTATTAAAGTTCCCATAGTTCTTGTTGAACAAGTTTTGCAATATATATTTTCTAATTGTTTTACTTCTTTGTTTATTTTCAATTCCAAATATACCAATAAAAAACATGCCATTCTCCTATAAATTTTATTATTACTTAAATATCATATTAGGATATATTTTTTTCAAAAATTCATCTGTATATTTCTTATCAAGAAATCTATCTAATGCATTTTTAGCTTTTATCCCCTTCATCCTTGCTACTTCTCTCCTTACAGCTAAAGATGATATTATGATATCTGGTATTAAAAGTACTAAAAATATTACTGTGATTATTTTTACTGTTTGAGAAGAAAATATCCCCATAAACTTATCGAATAATGGATAAATATCCCTTAAGAAAAATACTCCAAGAATTCCCCAAAAGACAGAATATTCAACACTTGTTCTTCCATGTATGCTTAGAGCTTTACTATTATACTCCCAAGAAACACTACCAAACACCTTTTCTTGAACCCAGGAGCATAAATATTCAAAGGCTCCTCCAATAATTGCACTTATAAAAAATATTATTATTCCATTGTAATCAATAAATCTATAAAGTAATAATGTAAGAGCAACTCCTCCTATGCCATATACAGGACTAATTGGTCCATAAATTAATCCTTTTCTACTTTCAAAGTGTCCATTTCTTACATAACACCAAATCATTTCTACACAATATCCTAAAATAGATCCAATGGTAAATATCCATATTATTTTATAAACATTTATGGTACTACTAATATCCATACTATCTCCTCCTATATTAATTTATATAATAATATAACTTTCATAAAAAATTTATGTATCAATGATATTAAGTATTAATTAACCCTCCAAAAAAACACTTGCTTTAAATAAATTAAAGTAAGTGTTTTTTAATTTTTATTTTATTCGTATCCATTTACTATAACCTTAAGTTCTCCTGTGTGTGGATCAATTACAAGTCCATGCACATTTACATCACTAGGCATTAATGGATGATTTTTTAATGATGTTACACTTTCTTTTACAGATTCCTCTACACATCCAAATCCATGAAGCCATTTTTCCACATCTATTCCACAATGTTTGATAGTTAAGATTGTCTCCTCTGATATCCCCCTATCTTCCATTTTGCTTATCATATCTTTAGAATTTAAATTACTCATACCACAGCCATGATGTCCTACAATTAAAACATCTTCTGCATTAAATTCATAGATAGCAACAAGTATACTTCTAACAATACTTCCAAAGGGATGCATTATTGTAGCCCCAGCATTTTTTATTATCTTTGCATCTCCGTTTTTTATATTCATAGCCTTTGGTAATAACTCAGTAAGCCTAGTATCCATGCAAGATAAAATTACTAATTTTTTCTCTGGCTTTTTAGTTGCTTTATATTTCTCATATTCCTTATTTTCCACAAAACTCTTATTAAATTCTAAAATCTCTTCTAGTCTTCTCACATTCTTTTCCATACTAAATACCTCTAAATAATATTTATTATTCTTTTAAATTAATTATTTATACTACTATACCACAAAGATTTAATTATATCCTAAAAAACTTTTTATATAAAAAAATTGATTTAAAGTCTTTACTTTAAACCCACTTAAAAATTCTCTCTTTATCACTTTTTATCTTCATTTAATGATACAAGTTGAATATATTAACTTATTTATTATGATTTAATGTTAATAAATAATACCCCAGTCCTCATATCCCTTATTTATTATATCTAGATATCTTTTATCTGGAGTTTTATCTCCTTTTTCATTCATAACATAAGCAAAAGCTTCATATGAAATTCCATTTATATCTTGTACAATAAGATCAATCTTCTCATATAAATCTGGATATTCTTCATACTTATCTAAATTCTTTAAATCATTTAGAGAAATTTCATAAATTGCACCATAAACTTTTTCACCTTCACAAGGTATTATATCTGCA
>OGGR01000930.1_pt1 | contig 13579 bp, 8 predicted proteins | sample 1571321 | NCBI WGS metagenome assembly OGGR01 (sample SAMEA2582048, study PRJEB24529) | metagenome | biome: Human gut stool | place: China | collected 2011 | reverse complement strand
AATACGACAAATCTATAGAAACTATGAAAAGTTATCTTTAATTTTGCAACAGATACACACTTTAGTCACTAAAAACGGAACACCATGCATAAAGTATTTTTAGGAACCGCCTGTTTCCTGTTTTCCGCCCTGTCGCTACATGCACAGTCCCCGCTCGAAAAAGGATTGCAAAGCATCAACCGTACTTCCGCAGAAGCCATTGTGGAGTTTCTGGCCGATGACGAACTGCAAGGACGCGAAGCAGGCATGCATGGTTCGCGGGTAGCAGCCCGCTACATCGTATCCTGCCTGAAAGAAGCCGGTATCCGCCCTTTGGACAAGAACGGCTATTACCAGCCTTTCGAGGCATACGCCAAGGAAAGGCAGCAACGCGGACGCTGGCAGGTACACCCCGACTCCGTTGCCGTACTGAAACAAGGCACGCACCGTTCTCTGAAAATGGATAATGTGCTGGCATACATTCCCGGCAAGCGCAGCGATGAATATGTCATTGTAGGCGCTCACTTCGACCACCTGGGCGTAGACGAAACGCTGGCGGACGATAAGATATACAACGGTGCGGACGATAACGCATCCGGCGTCTCCGCCGTATTGCAGATAGCACGTGCATTTGCCCTCAGCGGAGAAAAGCCGCTGAGAAATGTCATCTTCGCCTTTTGGGACGGCGAGGAAAAAGGATTGCTCGGTTCAAAACATTTCGTACAGCACTGCCCGTTTCTCAAACAGATAAAGGGTTATCTCAACTTCGACATGATAGGGCGTAACAACAAGCCCGAACAACCGCAGCACGTAGTCTACTTCTACACAGCCGCCCATCCTGCCTTCGGCGAATGGCTGAAACGGGACATCACCCGCTACGGACTGCAACTGCAACCCGACTACCGTCCCTGGGACAACCCCGTGGGCGGAAGCGACAATGCCTCGTTCGCCCGTTCCGACATCCCCGTCATCTGGTATCACACCGACGGCCATCCCGATTATCACCAGCCGTCAGACCACGCCGCATTACTGAACTGGGAAAAAGTCGTGGAAATAACCAAGGCATCCTTCCTCAACGCATGGAATCTTGCCAACGAAAGCAACTATTAATATTTAAGAAGAAGAGTAAGGACACATGGTTTTAAATTACATCTGGGTAGCATTTTTCGTAATCGCCTTCATTGTAGCACTCTGCAAACTCCTGTTTATGGGAGATACGGAGATATTTACGGAACTTGTCAACTCCACATTCGACTCATCCAAGACCGCATTCGAAATATCACTGGGGCTCACCGGCATTCTGTCCTTATGGCTGGGCATCATGAAAATCGGCGAGAACAGCGGTATGATAAACGCGCTTTCGCGCTGGCTGAGTCCCGTGTTCTGCCGCCTCTTCCCGGAAATTCCCCAAGGACACCCCGCCATGGGTTCCATTTTCATGAACCTTTCCGCCAACATGCTGGGGCTGGACAATGCCGCCACCCCGATGGGACTGAAAGCCATGAAAGAGCTTCAGGAGCTGAATCCGAAAAAAGATACCGCTACCAACCCGATGATTATGTTTCTGGTAATGAACACATCCGGGTTGATACTGATACCCGTCAGCATCATGATGTACCGCTCGCAAATGGGCGCTGCGCAGCCTACGGACATTTTCATCCCTACGCTGATTACTACCGCCATCTCTACCATTGTCGGTGTCACCGCCGTCAGCATTGCGCAACGGATAAACCTGCTGAACAAACCCATTCTTATTCTGATCGGTTGCATCAGCCTGTTCTTCTCCGGGCTTATTTACCTGTTCACCCAAGTAAGCCGCGAAGAAATGGGCGTTTACTCCACGCTGGTTGCCAACATCATTCTCTTTACCATCATCCTGCTTTTCATCCTGTGGGGATTATGGAAAAAGATTAATGTGTACGATGCTTTCATCGAAGGCGCCAAGGAAGGATTTACAACCGCCATACGCATCGTTCCCTATCTGGTGGCATTCCTCGTTGGAATCGCCGTTTTCCGCACTTCGGGAGCGATGGACATCATCGTAAACGGCATCGGTTACATCGTCGGACTATCCGGAGCGGACACCGAGTTTGTAGGTGCGCTGCCCACTGCATTGATGAAATCGTTAAGCGGCAGCGGGGCCAACGGACTGATGATTGATACAATGAAGCAATACGGCGCCGACTCTTTTGTCGGCCGCATGAGCTGCGTGGCACGCGGCGCCTCGGATACCACGTTCTACATCCTTGCCGTCTACTTCGGCAGCGTAGGCATCACGAAAACCCGCAACGCCGTCACCTGCGGCCTGATAGCCGACTTTTCCGGTATCATCGCCGCTATCATCATCAGCTATATATTCTTCTTTTAAAAAAAACTGGAAATAGTATGATAAGTTATCAGACAGACGGCATCGAAATGCCCGCAATCAAGAAGCGCGAAACAACGGAATGGATCAAAGCCGTTGCCGCCACCTACAACAAGAGAATCGGCGAAATAGCCTACATCTTCTGTTCGGACGAGAAAATCCTCGAAGTGAACCGCCAGTACCTTCAGCACGATTACTACACGGACATCATCACTTTCGACTACTGCGAAGGCAACCGCCTGAGCGGCGACCTCTTCATCAGCCTGGATACGGTACGCACCAACGCCGAACAGTTTGCCGGCAATGACTACGAACGGGAGCTGTACCGCGTCATCATCCACGGCATCCTGCACCTTTGCGGCATTAACGACAAAGGACCGGGAGAACGGGAAATCATGGAAGCCGCCGAAAACAAGGCGCTCGCCATGCGATAAAATCAAAAGGCGTATCGGCAAGCAAAGTTCAACTCTCCCCCCTATTGTTTTTTTGCACAATCTCTCGTCACTCGTCACTAACCACCTCGCATCCCTTTACCAGAGAGGGATTGCGGATGTGACGACCAACATGATAAGGGTGATGACAAACAATCGGTCGTCACCCTCAAAAACAGGCTATGCACTATGGGTCAATGCATTAACCCAATAATCAGAAATTCCATATAAGCAACTTTTTCAACGATTTCCGAGGTCTGAAAAGGTTTTATACGGGCAATCGGGAAGCTAATCCCGTAGATAAATGTTCCATTCCCTCTTTCTTTTCTTTGTTTTGCACCGTATATAATATCGCTTTACCACGTTACTTTCTTCGTTTTCCAATTGCAGGCTCCGCGGTTGCCAATTGCGGGCTGCCGGGCCCGCAGCCCGCAACCGTCCGTCCCGCAACTGCGGGACGAAGAAAAGAACCTGCCTTTCGGATATTTTCCTTAAACGAATAAGAGATTATATACAAGGCGAAAGGAGATTACATACAGGCAAAACGGAAAGAAACCCGCGAGGTATTTCCTAAGAATTCACAAGGAAAGGAGATAAATCGCGGCTACAAAATAACTTTTTAGTAACTTTGCATGGTTTTAAAAGAGATTGAACGAATGGAGTTTAAGTATGACGTTATCGTAATCGGCGCCGGACATGCCGGCTGTGAAGCCGCTGCCGCCGCCGCAAACCTGGGTTCAAAGACCTGTCTTATCACAATGGACATGAATAAGATAGGACAGATGAGTTGTAACCCTGCCGTAGGAGGTATTGCCAAAGGACAGATTGTACGCGAAATAGACGCCTTAGGCGGATATATGGGATTGGTGACCGATAAAACGGCTATCCAGTTCCGCATATTGAACCGCTCCAAAGGCCCCGCCATGTGGAGTCCGCGCGCGCAGTGCGACCGCAACAAATTCATCTGGACATGGCGCGAGATTCTGGAGAATATTCCCAACCTGCACATCTGGCAGGACACCGTACAGGAAATCCTCGTTGAAAACGGCGAGGTAGCCGGACTTACCACTGTTTGGGGAGTGACCTTCCGCGCCAAATGCGTTGTACTGACTGCCGGAACTTTCCTGAACGGACTGATGCACGTAGGGCGCACCATGCTTCCGGGCGGGCGCATGGCAGAACCCGCATCTTATCAACTGACCGAATCCATCGCCCGGCACGGCATCACATACGGACGAATGAAAACGGGAACCCCCGTACGCATCGACGGACGGAGCGTGCATTACAAAGATATGGAGATTCAGGAAGGAGAAAACGACTTCCATAAATTCTCCTTTATGAACAACGGCGTACGCCACCTGAAGCAACTGCCGTGCTGGACCTGCTTCACCAATGAGGAAACACACCGCATCCTTCGTGAAGGGCTGCCGGATTCTCCCCTTTTCAACGGGCAGATTCAAAGTATAGGGCCCCGCTATTGCCCCAGTATAGAAACCAAAATCGTAACCTTCCCCGACAAGGAACAGCACCAGCTTTTCCTGGAACCGGAAGGTGAAACGACGCAGGAACTTTACCTGAACGGCTTCTCTTCTTCCCTGCCGATGGACATACAGATTGCAGCGCTGAAAAAGATTCCGGCATTCCGCGACCTGGTGATTTACCGCCCCGGCTACGCAATAGAATACGATTACTTTGATCCCACCCAACTGAAACATACGTTGGAAACGAAGAAAATCAAGAACCTATTCTTCGCCGGACAAGTAAACGGAACAACCGGCTACGAAGAAGCTGCCGGACAAGGAATCATTGCAGGTATCAACGCGCATATCAATTGCCACGGCGGAGAACCGTTCACCCTGGCACGCGACGAAGCCTATATAGGCGTATTAATCGACGATTTGGTTACCAAAGGCGTCGATGAGCCTTACCGCATGTTTACTTCACGTGCGGAATACCGCATCCTGCTCCGCATGGACGATGCCGATATGAGGCTGACCGAAAGAGCCTGGAAACTGGGACTTGCCAAAGAAGACCGCTACGAACTATTAAAGAGCAAGCGCGAAGCCGTTACAAGCATCATAGAGTTCACCCGGAGTTATTCGATGAAACCGGCATTAATCAACCCGGTGCTGGAACAGCTCGGCACTACCCCGCTCCGCCAGAGATGCAAGTTGGTAGATTTAATAAACCGTCCGCAAGTAACCTTGGAAAACATGGCAGAACATGTCAGCGCTTTCCGTCGGGAACTGGACAAGATTACGGAACAGGATAAAGTTGCAGACAGAAGAGACGAAATAGTCGAAGCTGCGGAAATACTTATCAAGTACGAAGGCTATATCGGACGCGAGCGAATCATAGCAGATAAACTGGCACGGCTGGAAAGCATAAAGATTAAAGGAAGGTTCGACTATAATTCCATCCAGTCTCTTTCTACCGAAGCCCGCCAGAAGCTGGTGAAGATAAACCCGGAAACGATAGCCCAGGCAAGCCGAATCCCGGGAGTGTCTCCCAGCGACATTAACGTGCTGCTGGTGCTTTGCGGGCGATAAGGGGCAACGTTCCACGTGAAACAAAGAATTCAATAAACGTATTAAATAAACTGATTATGAGCAAAGAAACACTTGCCAAGACCATTCGGGAAATTCCCGACTTCCCCATCCCCGGGATTTTATTCTACGATGTGACCACTCTGTTTAAAAACCCGTCGGCACTGCAAGAACTTTCAGACACCTTGTATGAAATGTACAAGGATAAAGGGATAACCAAAGTGGTAGGTATAGAATCCAGAGGCTTCATCATGGGCCCCATTCTCGCCACCCGCTTAGGTGCAGGATTCGTACCCATGCGCAAGCCCGGAAAGTTGCCTGCGGAAACAATCGAAGAAAGCTACGACAAAGAGTACGGCAAAGATACGGTACAAATCCACAAGGATGCCATTGAACCGGACGATGTAGTATTGCTGCACGACGACCTTCTGGCTACGGGCGGAACAATGGAAGCAGCCTGCAAACTGGTGAAGAAACTGAACCCTAAAAAGGTATATGTAAACTTCATTATCGAATTGAAAGAGTTGCATGGAAAGGATATATTCAGCAAAGATGTAGATGTAGAATCGGTATTGACACTCTAAAGAAACAACCGGGTGGTAAAGCAATCACATCGCTGCATGAGAATGTATCGCCGCATGCTCTTGGCAGCGTATTGCTTTACCACCTTTTTCTTTACTACCTTTTTCTTACGATATGGACGAACTAAAAACAAATGATTACCTGAAGGGTATCGTTCTGAACCTTCCCGAAAGTCCCGGTATTTACCAATATCTGAATGCCGAGGGAACGATTATATACGTAGGGAAAGCAAAAAACCTGAAGCGCCGGGTCTCTTCCTACTTCAACAGAGAACATGAACCGGGAAAGACACGGGTACTGGTGAGCAAGATTGCAGATATCCGGTATATCGTGGTCAACACGGAAGAGGATGCCTTGCTGCTGGAGAACAATCTTATCAAGAAATACAAACCCCGTTACAACGTACTGCTGAAAGACGACAAGACCTACCCGTCCATCTGCGTGCAGAACGAATATTTCCCCCGCGTATTCAAGACGCGGAGAATCATACGCAACGGTTCTTCCTACTACGGCCCGTACAGCCACATACCATCCATGTATGCAGTGCTCGACCTCATCAAGCATTTGTACCCGCTACGCACCTGCAACTTGAATCTCTCGCCCGAAAACATCCGGGCAGGGAAGTTCAATGTATGCCTGGAATACCACATCAAGAACTGCGCAGGCCCCTGCATAGGCAAGCAGAATCAGGAAGAATACCTCAAAAACATTGCCGAAATAAAGGAAATACTCAAGGGAAATACCCAGGAGATAGAGCGGATGCTGTATCAGCAGATGCAGGAACTTGCGGCGGAAATGAAGTTTGAAGAGGCGCAGAAAATCAAGGAAAAGTATCTGCTGCTGGAAAATTACCGTTCCAAATCGGAAGTGGTAAGCAACGTATTGCACAATATCGACGTGTTCTCCATCGAGGAAGACACCGATGAAAAGTCCGCATTCATCAACTATCTGCATATCACGAACGGGGCTATCAACCAGGCTTTCACCTTTGAGTACAAGAAACGGCTGAACGAAACGAAAGAAGAGCTCCTGTCACTGGGCATTATCGAGATGCGCGAACGGTACAAGAGCCTTTCCCGCGAAATCATCGTGCCCTTTGAGCTGGACATGGAGCTTAAAGACGTTATCTTTACCATCCCGCAACGCGGTGACAAGAAGAAATTGCTTGAACTCTCCATCCTTAACGTTAAACAATACAAGGCCGACCGTCTGAAACAAGCGGAAAAGCTGAATCCGGAACAACGCACGGTACGCCTTTTAAAGGAAATCCAGCAAGAATTGCACCTCGACAGGCTGCCTATGCGGATAGAATGTTTCGACAACTCCAACATCCAAGGATCGGACCCTGTTGCCGGATGCGTTGTCTTCATCAAAGGAAAGCCGTCCAAGAAAGACTACCGGAAGTATAACATCAAGACCGTGGAAGGACCGGACGACTATGCATCCATGAAAGAGGTTGTAAAACGGCGTTATCAGCGCGCTATCGAGGAGAACGCCCCCCTGCCCGACCTTCTTATCACCGACGGCGGAAAAGGGCAAATGAGCGCCGTAAAAGAGGTTGTCGACAAACTGAACCTTGACATCCCCATTGCCGGACTTGCCAAAGACGGGAAACACCGCACATCGGAACTGCTGTACGGTTTCCCGCCGCAGACCATCGGACTGAAACAAAACTCTCCCCTTTTCCGTCTGCTGACACAGATACAGGACGAGGTACACAGGTTTGCCATTACCTTCCACCGCGACAAGCGCAGCAAGCGGCAGGTAGCTTCGGCCTTAGACGAGATAAAAGGGATTGGAGAAAAGACAAAGAACGCTCTGCTAAAGGAGTTCAAAAGCGTAAAACGAATCAAGGAGGCATCGGCGGAAGATATTGTCAAAGTGATTGGAGAGGCGAAAGCGAAAATCATAAAGGACTATTTCACAGACAAATAGTCCTTCAATACAAATTCTTGTCCCACACCGCGGCAATCACGAATTTATTCGTAACTTTGCAACCTGCAAAATTATTTTTTAGGAGTAAAACATGAGAGTAGTTATACAACGTACCGGGCATGCGTCTGTCACAATCAACGGAACCTGTAAGTCCGCCATCCGCAAAGGATTTATGATATTGGTAGGCATAGAGGAGACGGACGGCAAGGAAGACATCGACTGGTTGTGTAAAAAGATTGTCAACCTGCGTGTTTTTGACGACGAGAATGGCGTTATGAATAAATCCATACTCGACATTGACGGTGAGATATTGGTAATCAGCCAGTTTACGCTGCACGCATCTACCAGGAAAGGCAATCGCCCCTCTTACATACGGGCGGCAAAACCGGAAATATCCGTTCCGCTGTACGAACAATTCTGCAAGGAATTGAGTTTTGCATTAGGTAAAGAGATAGGTACCGGCGAATTTGGAGCCGATATGAAGGTAGAATTAGTGAACGATGGCCCTGTGACCATCTGTATGGATACAAAAAACAAGGAATAATGACGTTAAAAGAAGCACAACAAGAAGTGGACTCCTGGATAAAAAAATACGGAGTACGTTACTTCAGCGAGCTCACCAATATGGCCGTATTGACCGAAGAAGTCGGCGAGCTGGCACGAGTTATGGCACGCAAATACGGCGACCAGTCTTTTAAGGAAGGAGAGAAAGACAACGTTGAAGAAGAAATCGCGGACGTCCTTTGGGTACTTCTCTGCATTGCCAACCAGACCGGTGTAGACATCACCGAAGCATTTGCACGCAGCATCGAGAAGAAAACCAAACGCGACCAGGCAAGACATATCAATAATCCTAAATTATCCGACCATGGAGAATAACGAATCTACACAGAGTAAGTACGATGCCGCTCTGGCGAAGTACAACACCAATTTGAATGATGCGGAAGTGGCAGCGGAAGTAGCCGGAATAATCGCAGAGAAAGTCCCTGCAAACAATACTCCGGAAGTAAAGAAGTTCCTGTTCAACTGCATCGACCTGACCACGCTCAACAGTACGGACAGCGATGAAAGCGTCATGAAGTTTACTCAGAAAGTAAACCGATTTGACGAAGAATTTCCCGATTTGAAGAACGTGGCGGCTATTTGTGTATATCCCAACTTTGCGGAAGTAGTAAAAGATACGCTGGAAGTGGAGGATGTAAAGATAGCCTGCGTATCGGCAGGGTTCCCCTCTTCACAGACTTTCATAGAAGTAAAAGTAGCCGAAACCGCCATGGCAATCATGGAAGGCGCGGATGAGATAGACATTGTAATCTCCGTAGGAAAGTTCCTGAGCGGCGACTATGAAACCATGTGCGATGAGATACAGGAGCTGAAAGCCACCTGCAAGGAGCATCACCTGAAGGTAATCCTGGAGACCGGCGCGCTGAAAACGGCAGCCAACATCAAAAAGGCCTCTATCCTATCCATGTATGCCGGAGCCGATTTCATCAAGACTTCCACCGGCAAACAGCAGCCTGCCGCCACTCCGGAAGCAGCCTACGTAATGTGTCAGGCTATTAAGGAATACCATGCCTTGACGGGCAACAAGATAGGTTTCAAACCGGCAGGCGGCATCAACTGCGTAAACGATGCACTCATCTACTACACCATTGTAAAAGAAGTGCTGGGCGAAGAATGGCTGAACAACGGATTGTTCCGTTTGGGAACCAGCCGTCTGGCAAATCTCCTGCTGTCGGAAATCAAAGGTGAAGAAATGAAGTTCTTTTAAGAGGAATACGGTTGATATATCCGTTATATAAAACAAAGCGAAGAACCTGCTCTCTATATAAGGAAACAAGGTTCTTCGCTTCGTTTTTGAATGACGGGATATAAAAGAAACTTTGATAGATATTCCGTCTTTATTGTATAAAAAACAAACTTATTTTTCGCGTTCCACTACGTAATCAAGATAGCAAACAAGCGCTTTCTTGACATCCGTATCTTCCATGGAAGCTAATAACGAAAGCGCCTTTTCCTTAAACTCAATCATAACTTTCGTAGCGTATTCAATGCCTCCGTTTGCCTTGGAAAACTCGATCAATCGGGCTATTTCATCAGTTGTAGCCGTTCCGCTCTTTACTTTCGCGGCAATCTCCTGTGCCTGCTTGTCGCGGGTTGAATTAAGGGCATAAAGTGCAGGTAAGGTCAGCTTTCCTTCCAGCATATCATTGCCGGTAGGTTTGCCGATTTCCTTGCTTTCGTAGTAATCGAATATATCATCCTTGATTTGAAAGCAAAGACCGATGTATTCGCCAAAGAGACGTGCATATTCCGCCTTTTCATCGCCAGCTCCCACCGAAAGCGCACCCGCTTTCATGCATGCGGCAAACAGTACGGCCGTCTTCTTGCGGATGACATCAAAGTAAATATCCTCGGAATATTCGGGATTGCTGACATTGGAAAGCTGCAACAGCTCCCCTTCCGCCAAATCCTGTCCCAGCTTCGAAACAATATCGATAATGCCGTAATTGCGCGTCATCCCCACTTCCACCAAAGCCGTTGCCAGTAAATAATCTCCCGTAAGCACCGCCACCTTATTATTAAAAACGGCATTCACGGAGAGCTGCCCCCGGCGTTCGGTACTCTCGTCCACCACATCGTCATGCACCAGGCTTGCCGTATGCAGCAGCTCCAAAACAACCGCAGCATGAAGCGTTGCCGGACAAATCTCATTGTACAACTTCGCCGCAAGCAAAACCAGAATCGGGCGCATCATCTTCCCATTCTTCTGCCGTATATGCGCAATCACGCTGTTCAGCAAAAGGTTAGAACTGGAAAGGCAACTATCAAAATGCTTTTTGAAGTCTTCCAACTCCGCAGAAATCGGGGATTTTATGAAGGATATACTGTCCATACATCGCTATTTGAGCACAAAAATAGTAATAAAACGGTTAATACGGTATTTTTTTGTACTTTTACCATGAAAAAAAGGATAAATATATGAATTCAACCGATAAACTTTTCTTGCTTGATGCCTACGCATTGATATACCGTGCTTATTACGCGTTCATCAAAAATCCGCGAATCAACTCCAAAGGATTCAACACTTCCGCCATTCTGGGGTTTGTGAACACCCTGGAAGAGGTGCTGAAAAAGGAAAATCCCACACATATAGGAGTAGCTTTCGACCCTTCGGGACCTACATTCCGCCACGAGGCTTACGAACAATACAAAGCGCAACGGGAAGAGACTCCCGAGGCTATCCGCCTTTCCGTACCTATTATAAAGGATATTATCCGTGCCTACCGCATTCCTATCCTGGAAGTGCCCGGTTATGAAGCCGACGACGTAATAGGCACGCTTGCCACCGAAGCCGGCAGACAAGGTATTGTCACCTACATGATGACGCCCGACAAAGACTACGGCCAACTGGTGTCGGAGAATGTATTCATGTACCGCCCCAAACACAGCGGCGGATTCGAAGTCATGGGCATCGAGGAGATAAAAGCGAAGTTCGATATCCAGTCCACAGAGCAAGTCATCGACATGCTGGGACTGATGGGCGACTCTTCCGATAACATCCCCGGCTGTCCGGGCGTGGGAGAGAAAACCGCACAAAAGCTGGTGGCTGAATTCGGCAGTATCGAAAACCTGCTTGCCCATACCGACCGGCTGAAAGGTGCGCTTAAAACCAAAGTAGAGGCAAACCGGGAAATGATTGCTTTCTCCAAATTCCTTGCAACCATCAAAGTGGACGTACCTATCAAGCTCGACATGAACACACTTGTCCGCGAAGAGCCGAACGAAGAAGAGCTCCGCAAGATTTTTGAAGAGCTGGAATTTCGTACCCTCATCGACCGTGTCCTGAAAAAGACAGTCTCTCCCCTTCCCTCTTCTTCCAGTTCCGCTTCGCCCGATCCTTATGCGGGAACTTTATTTGCCCAACCCACCGACGGCACAACTTCCGGAAACAACGCTCCGGTTCAAGGCGATTTGTTTGCAAATTTTGCGGACAACGGGACGGGTGATGCAAAAAATTCGATTCTCACGCGCTTAGAAATGCTCGATGTAGACTATCAACTAATTGATACAGAAGAGAAAAGAAATAAAATTATTCAAAAGTTACTTACAAAAGAAATTCTCTCAATAGATACGGAAACCACCGGAACCGAACCGATGGAAGCGGAACTGGTGGGAATGAGCTTCAGTGATGCCGAAAACCGGGCTTACTATGTACCCGTTCCGGCAAATCGTGACGAAGCGTTAAAAATCGTCAATGAGTTCCGCCCTCTTTACGAAAATGAAAATTCCATGAAAGTAGGACAAAATATCAAGTACGATATGATTGTCCTTCAAAACTACGGAGTACAGGTAAAAGGAAAACTTTTCGACACCATGCTTGCCCATTATGTATTGCAACCGGAGCTCCGGCACAACATGGACTACCTTGCCGAAATCTATCTGCACTACCAGACCATCCACATCGACGAACTTATAGGAGCCAAAGGCAAGAACCAAAAGAACATGCGCGATCTTCCGCCGGAAGACGTATACCGCTACGCTTGCGAAGATGCGGACGTTACACTGAAACTGAAGAACGTACTCGAAAAAGAACTGAAAGAGCACGCTGCCGAACATCTCTTTTACGAAATAGAGATGCCGCTCGTACCGGTGCTCGTCAACATCGAAAGCAACGGAGTGCGTATCGATACGGAAGCGCTTAAACAATCGTCCGAGCATTTCACGCTCCGCCTGCAGGAGATTGAAAAAGAAATCTATGCACTGGCAGGTGGCGAAACCTTCAATATCGGCTCACCCAAGCAGGTAGGCGAAGTGTTGTTTGACAGACTCAAAATCGTAGAGAAAGCCAAAAAAACCAAGACCGGACAGTATGTCACTTCCGAGGAAGTACTCGAGAGCCTTCGGAACAAACACGCAATCATCGGTAAGATACTTGAATACCGCGGACTGAAAAAGCTGCTAAGTACCTACATCGATGCATTGCCCCAGCTGATAAATCCGCGTACGGGACGTATCCATACTTCGTTCAACCAGGCGGTAACCGCTACCGGACGACTCAGCTCAAGCAATCCGAACCTGCAAAACATACCCATTCGTGACGAGGACGGCAAGGAAATCCGCAAAGCCTTCATTCCCGATGACGGATGCGAGTTCTTCTCTGCCGACTACTCGCAGATCGAACTGCGCATCATGGCACATCTGAGCCAGGACAAGAATATGATTGATGCCTTCCTCAGCGGTTATGACATTCATGCCGCCACTGCCGCCAAAATATATAAGGTGGATATTAATGACGTAACCGCCGATATGCGCCGCAAAGCCAAGACAGCCAACTTCGGCATCATCTACGGCATCTCCGTCTTCGGGCTGGCGGAGCGTATGAACGTTCCCCGTCAGGAAGCCAAAGAACTGATAGACGGGTATTTTGAAACCTACCCGCAAGTCAAGGAATACATGGACAGAAGCATACAGGTGGCGCGCGAAAACGGATATGTGGAAACCATCTTCCACCGCAAGCGCTTCCTGCCCGACATCAACTCACGGAATGCCGTAGTACGCGGTTATGCAGAGCGCAATGCCATTAACGCTCCCATCCAGGGAAGTGCTGCCGACATTATCAAAGTAGCCATGTCGCTCATCTACCGGCGCCTTCAAAGTAACAATCTGAAAGCAAAGATGATTTTACAGGTCCATGACGAACTGAATTTCAGCGTTCCCGAGGCAGAAAAAGAGATTAT
>OGGR01000925.1_pt1 | contig 13638 bp, 10 predicted proteins | sample 1571321 | NCBI WGS metagenome assembly OGGR01 (sample SAMEA2582048, study PRJEB24529) | metagenome | biome: Human gut stool | place: China | collected 2011 | reverse complement strand
CATCCAGACAGGCAAGACCATTCAGGATGCCGACCGGATGGAGTTCCAGACCGACGAATTTTACGTCAAAACGACGGATGAAATGTATGATTTGTTCGCAATGGTGCCGGAAGCCTGTGCCAACACCCAGAAAATTGCGGACCAGTGCAATTTTGACTTCGACTTTGGACACACCAAAATTCCATATTACAAAGCCCCGAACGGGATGGACAATCAGGAGTTTTTCGAGAAGCTCTGCTGGGACGGCCTCGAGCGCCGCTACGGCTCGGACGTCCCACAGTCCAATAAGGACCGCCTGACCTATGAGATCGGCGTGGTCAAGTCGATGGGCTATACCAACTACTACCTCATTGTCTGGGATTATATCAACTACGCCAAGAGTCAGGGCATTCCGGTAGGCCCGGGCCGTGGCTCGGGCGCGGGCAGCATCGCGGCTTACTGTGTAGGCATCACTGACATCGACCCCATCCGCTACAACCTCATCTTCGAGCGATTCCTGAACCCCGAGCGCGTCAGTATGCCCGATTTTGACGTCGATTTCTGCTACGAGCGCCGTCAGGAGGTCATCGACTACGTCAACCGGAAGTACGGCGCAGACCATGTAGCCCAGATCGTCACCTTCGGCACCATGGCCGCCCGCAACGCTATCCGCGATGTGGGCCGCGTGATGGGTATGCCCTACCAGAGCGTGGATGTGGTGGCAAAGCAGGTGCCAATGGAGCTGAAAATGACGCTGAAACGCGCCTTGGAGGTCTCACCGGAGCTCAAGCGGATGTACGACAGCGACCCGCAGGTCACAGAACTTATCGACACTGCGCTGAAAGTTGAAGGAATGCCCCGCCACGCCTCCACCCATGCGGCCGGCGTCGTCATTACCCCGGAACCGACAGATTATTATCTGCCCCTGGCCACCAACGACGGCCTGCCTGTCACCCAGTTCAATATGACCGAGATCGAAGAGCTGGGCCTGCTGAAAATGGACTTCCTCGGCCTGCGTACCCTGACGGTCATCCGGGACGCGGAGGCTGCCATCCAGAAAAAAGACCCGTCCTTCTCCATCCGAAAGCTGGATTATGACGATGCAGCGACTTATAAGATGCTGGGTCAAGGTGAAACGGAGGGCGTGTTCCAGCTCGAATCCTCAGGTATGAAACAGGTCCTCGTGGGTCTGCAGCCGCAGAACCTTGAAGACGTCATCGCTCTTATCAGTCTTTACCGCCCTGGCCCGATGGACTCCATCCCGACCTACCTGCGCAACCGCCACGAGCCGGATAAGATCAGCTACAAGACCCCTCAGCTGGCCCATATCCTCGACGTCACCAACGGCTGCATCGTCTACCAGGAACAGGTCATGCAGATATTCCGTGAACTGGCCGGTTTCTCGTTCGGACAGGCAGATAACGTCCGCCGTGCCATGAGTAAAAAGAAGCACGCGGTGATGGAGGCAGAACGTGAGCATTTTGTCCATGGCTGCACCGAGCCGGGCCACGAATGCCCGGGCTGTGTCGCCAATGGCATCTCCGAGGAAGTCGCCAACGAAATCTACGATGAAATGTCGAGTTTTGCGTCCTACGCCTTCAATAAAAGCCATGCTGCCTGCTACGCTTACGTCGCATTCCAGACGGCTTATCTCAAGTGTCATTACCCCAGCGAGTTTATGGCCGCATTGCTCACCAGTGTGCTTGACAATACCGACAAAGTCATCGAGTATTCGGGCGAGTGCGCCCGCCTGGGCATCAAGGTGCTTCCGCCGGACGTCAATATCTCGAACGGCGGCTTCACGGCGGACAACGGCAAGATCCGTTTCGGCCTGAATGCGGTCAAGAATGTGGGCCGCAACCTCATCGAGCGAGTCGTGGAAGAGAGAAAAGAGAAGCCTTATTCGAGCCTCTATGATTTCTGTAAGCGGATGCACGGCACTGAGCTGAACCGCCGGGCCGTGGAATGCCTTATCAAGGCGGGTGCCTTCGACAGTATGGGCGTCAACCGCCACAGCCTTGTGGAAGCCGTGGACGGCATCATCAAGAGCGTGGAGAGCGACTCCCGCCGCAATCTTGAGGGACAGCTGGACCTGTTCTCGGTGATGAGCGGAGAATCTCAGACTGCCGACACCGACAGCTACGAGATAAAGCCCTTCCCGGAGTACAGCCACACCGAACTGCTCCAGCAGGAGAAAGAGGTCAGCGGCCTCTATCTGTCCGGCCACCCGCTGGACGCCTATCGGGAACAGTCGGCACGCTTTGCGTCCAACAGCATCAAGGAGCTCACCGGCGAGGACGCTCACAAGCTGGACGGCAATCATGTCCGTATCGTGTGTACCATCGTCAAAAACCGGATGATGACCACCAAATCCAACACGATGATGGCCTTCACCAGCGTGGAGGACCTGACCGGTACGATGGAGGTCATCGTCTTCCCACGGGTACTGGATACTTTCCGCGATGCGCTCAAGGAGAATGCCGTCGTGGTCATCGAGGGACGCCTCTCCGTGCGTGAAGATGAGCCTTCCAAGCTGATGGCTGAGAGCATCTCGCCCATCGAGGGCTACGACCCCAAGCACCCGCAGACCAACCGCCCCAACCTCATGCGGGATGCCGCCCAGCGGCTCTATGTCCGCCTGCCGTCCCGCAGCTGCCCCGAGTATGCAAAGGTCATCAATCTCCTTGAGATATTCGACGGCGATATGCCCGTCATTTTCTATCTCGAGGATGTCAAGCAGAAGCTCGCCGCGCCCCGGAGGCTCTATGCTTCGGGCCATCCGCTGCTGTTCCAGGAGCTGAAACGTCTGCTTGGTGAACGCAATGTTGCAACAAAATGACATTTCTGTGCATCAATCATTATGCCCGCGCTGTTTTCAAATGATTAACTTTGTGATATACTTGTCTAAGGCAAGCCATAGCAAATATGTTGCATCGAGTCGGGCCGCATCTGTGGAAGAAGGGGATGCGCGCACCCCGAGTGGTATGTGAAGAAACAAATTGGAGGGAATCTCTCTATGGAAAAGCAAATCAAGACGATCGGTGTTCTCACCAGCGGCGGCGACGCCCCTGGCATGAACGCAGCTGTCCGTGCCGTGGTCCGTACCGGCCTGCACAAGGGCTTCCGCATGATCGGCATCCAGCGCGGCTATAACGGTCTGCTGAACGGCGAGTGCTTCGAAATGAACCTGCGCAGTGTCTCGAACATCATCTCTGCCGGCGGCACCATCCTTTACACCGCACGCTGCCTTGAGTTCAAGACCAAAGAGGGCCAGGATAAAGGCGCAGCCAAGTGCCGTGAGCTGGGCATCGACGCGCTGGTGGTCATTGGCGGCGACGGTTCTTACCGCGGCGCCCGTGAGCTGGCACACCGCGGCATCCCGATGATCGGCCTGCCCGGCACCATCGACAACGATATTGCCTGCACCGACTACACCATCGGTTACGATACCGCTATGAACACTGCTCTGGAGATGATCGACAAGCTGCGCGACACTACCCAGAGCCATGACCGCTGCAGCGTCGTCGAGGTCATGGGCCGCAACGCTGGTTACATTGCTCTGAACGTCGCCATCGCCTCCGGCGCTATGGCCGTGCTGCTGCCCGAGAAGGAATTCGATATGCAGCGCGACATCCTCGATAAGATCGTCGAGACCCAGCGCACCGGCAAGCGTCACTTCATCGTCATCGTCGCAGAGGGCATCGGCCACTCTCAGGAGATCGCCAACGAGATCCAGGCCCGCACCGGTATCGACACCCGTGCCACCATTCTGGGCCATGTCCAGCGCGGCGGCTCTCCCACGCTGCGTGACCGTGTGAACGCTTCTGCTATGGGCTACCACGCTGTCTGCCTGCTCGAGCAGGGCAAGTATAACCGCATCGTCGGCATGAAGGGTGAGGAGCTGGTGGATTACCCCGTAGATGAGGCCCTCGAGATGACCAAGAGCATTGACCCGGTCCTCGTGGACGTGTGCAACACGATTTCGATTTGATTTTTTGAACATACGACGGAGCTGTGTTTTCCATGACATCGGAAAGTGCAGCTCCGCTTTTTATATTTACGCAACCCGAAGTTTTGTGGTATACTATCGCAAGAGAATCAAGACGCGGCGCTCTGTCCCGCGTCAGGCAGGAGAGTGGAACTGTGGAACTGGAACAAGCCAAGAAGCGCGTAGAGGAACTGCGCGCTGTTATCGAGAAGAATAACCGCCTTTATTACGACCAGGACGCCCCCGAACTCGAGGACTTTGAATACGACGCCCTGACGCGGGAATTGAAGGAGCTGGAAGCGCAGTACCCAGAGTTGGTCACTCCGGCTTCGCCCACCCAGCATGTCGGCGGCACCCCCAGTGGGCGCTTCGCAAAAGTGACACATGCTGTCAAGATGGAAAGTTTGCTGGATGCATTTTCCTACGATGAACTGCGTGATTTCGACCGCAGAGTGCGTGACGCTGGTATCGAGCCGGAGTATGTCGTTGAAATCAAGATCGACGGTCTTTCTTGCAGCCTTGAGTACGAGAACGGTGAACTGGTCCGTGCTTCTACCCGCGGCGACGGTGTCGTAGGCGAGGACGTCACCGCCAATGTCCGGGCTATTAAAAAGATACCGAAAAAGCTGAAAAATGCCCCTGAGTTTCTCGAGGTGCGCGGCGAGGTTTATATGCCCCATGAGGCGTTCCAGCACCTCTGCGCCGAGCAGGAATTGCAGGGCGCGGCACCCTTCAAGAATCCCCGCAACGCCGCTGCCGGTTCGCTGCGCCAGAAGGACGCCAAGATCACCGGGAGCCGCGGCCTTTCGATTTTTGTTTTCAACGTCCAGCAGGTGCGTGGCAAGGAGTTGACTACCCACGCGGAAAGCCTCGATTACCTCAAAAGTCTCGGCCTGCCGGTCTCTCCCCGCTACCACATCGTCCACGACATTGAGGACGCGATCAAGGAAATCGAGCAGATCGGGCAGAACCGCTCAAAGCTCGATTTCGACATGGATGGTGCGGTCATCAAGGTCAATCACTTCGCCCAGCGCGATTTGATGGGCTCTACCAACAAGTTCCCCCGCTGGGCCATCGCGTTCAAGTATCCGCCCGAAGTCAAGGAGACGACCTTGCGCAGCATCGAGGTTGCTGTGGGCCGCACAGGCGTATTGACCCCGACCGCCTGCTTCGACCCGGTCTTCCTCGCCGGTACGACGGTGGCCCGCGCGACCCTCCACAACGAGGATTTCATCCGCCAGTTCGGCCTCTGCATCGGCGATACCATTCAGGTGCGGAAAGCCGGCGACATCATCCCGGAGGTCATCGGCGTCGTCCATCACCCGGAGAACGCGGAGCCTTACCGGATGCCGACAGCCTGCCCGTCCTGCGGCGCACCGGTCGTCCATCTCGAGGATGAAGCTGCCCTGCGCTGTGTCAACCCGGAATGTCCTGCCCAGTCTCTGCGCAACATCATCCATTTTGCTTCCCGCGATGCAATGGACATCGACGGCTTGGGAACTGCCGTAGCGACACAGCTGGTGGAAAAGGACCTCGTCCACTCGGCGGCAGACCTTTATGATTTGACGCTCGAGCAGCTGCTGACGCTGGAAAAGTTCAAGGAGAAGAGCGCAACGAATCTTCTCCACGCCATCGAAAATTCCAAGCAGAACAATCTTGACAAGCTGCTGTTCGGCTTCGGCATCCGCAACATCGGCGACAAGGCCGCTGCATTGCTGGCTGAGTACTTCGGCACACTGGAAGCCATCCGGGAGGCAGATATTGAAAAAATCAGCGAGATCGACGGTTTCGGAGGCGTGATGGGCCAGAGCGTGGTAGAGTTCTTCGCCAAGGACGGCACCACAGACCTTATCCATCGTCTGGCTGACGCCGGGGTGAACATGACCTGGAAGGGCGAACCGAAGGGCGACAAGCTGGCGGGAATGACGCTGGTCGTCACCGGCACCCTCGAGACGCTCTCCCGCAATGAGGCAGAGGCTCTCATCGTCAAAAACGGCGGCAAAGCCAGCGGCTCAGTCTCCAAAAAGACGGCTTACGTTGTGGCTGGCACAGCAGCAGGCTCCAAACTGACCAAGGCACAGGCCCTCGGCGTACCTGTGCTGACGGAGGAAGAATTCCTTGCCATGCTGCGGGATGAACCGGAAGCTTAAATAGAATAGACTCAAAAGGCTCATGCAGTGGGTGTCCCCGCTGTGTGGGCCTTTTTTACGTTCTAAAAACTCTGCCGCCGCATACAGTAGGAGCAAGAAGCCAAAATGACGAGACCGAAGGAGAAACAAGATGGACGAGTATTACCGCGCTGTTCGGGCTTTGCCCGCATGGCTGGCACGGCCTTTGAGCGCCCTGCCGCCGGGCATTGCAGAACAGGTACATGAGATACGCCTCCGGGTCGGCTGTGGAGTACAGTTGACCATTGGCGGAAAGCCCTGCTGCCCGGCGGAGCTGCCTGCTTTGCAGAAGCTCCGGCTGACGCCCTTGCAGATGGAAGAGATATTCGTCACCCTCTGCGGCGGGTCGGTACACAGCCACGAGACAGAAATTGCGGTGGGCTATGTCACGCTCAGCTGTGGGTGCCGCGCCGGGCTGGCCGGACAGTTTTACTGCGCACCGGGGCAGAGCGCCGTCTTGCAGGAGCTGCGCTCGGTGAATGTCCGCGTTGCCCGGAACCGGGAATTTCCTCTGCCACAGAAACTCCGGGATATTCTACAGCAGCGATTTATCGGGATGCTCCTGATGGGGGAACCCGACAGCGGCAAAACGACCCTTCTGCGAGGTGTCGCCCGGGAACTTGCAAAACAGAATAGGGCCGTGGCCGTCATCGACGAGCGGAGAGAGATATTCCCCTCGGAGGAAAGCGCGGCGCTTCCGCTCGACATCCTCAGCGGCATACCCAAGGGACAGGCGGTGCAGATGGCTCTGCGTACCCTCTCGCCGCAGGTCATCTTGTTGGACGAGCTGGGCGGGATGGACGAGCTTTATGCGCTGGAGCAGGGGCTTTTCAGCGGGGTGGAATTTATCGCGACACTTCATGCCGCCAGCTGGGAAGAGGCTGCCCGCCGCCCGCAGGTGCAGTATCTGCAAAAGTGCGGTGCGCTCCATGTGGCAGTGCTTCTGAAAGGCCGCACTGCGCCGGGGCAGCTGAAAGAGGTGCGTGTTTCGTGAAAACGCTTCGAGTCGTCTGTGCGCTGTTCTGGCTGGGCTGCGGCTGGTGCGCAGGGGATGCGGCCAGCCAGAATACGCGGCGGCATCTGGCGGCGCTGGAAAAGACGCTTTTGCTTTTGCAGCGCGTCCGGCAGGAGATCAGCTATCGTCACACGGACCTCACCTTGCTTTTCCGCAGACTAAAACAGGAGGGGCTTGTCACGGGCGAAAGCTTCCGGGGCCTTTGTCCGCTGCCCGGTCTGACGCGCCCGGAACGCGACTGTTTCATCGAGTGCTTCTCGAGCCTTGGCCGGATGGAGGCAGAGCAGGAGTGTCAGCAGCTGGCATTTTATCAAGAGCGGTTCACGCTGTTTTTGCAGCAGGCGCAGGAACACGCCCGCCCGCAGCTGGAATTGAGTCACAAGCTGGGATTTGCTGTCGGACTGGCGGCGGCCATCCTCTGCCTCTGATGAAAGATAGGGGGAATGTGTATGGACATCGACCTGATTTTCAAGATCGCGGCCATCGGCATCATCGTGGCGGTACTCAACCAGCTGCTCATCCGCTCAGGCCGGGAAGACCAGGCCATGATGACCACACTGGCGGGGCTGGTGGTGGTGCTGTCCATCCTGGTCAAGCAGATCAGCGTGCTTTTTGTCACCATCAAGTCCCTCTTTGCGCTATGAGCGCCCTCACGATGCTGGGACTTGCGGTGATGGGGGCTGTGCTGTACACCCTGTTCCAGAAAAGCGCCCCGGCTTTCGGGCTGTTCATCTCAATGGGAACCGTTGTCCTTGTGCTGTGGAAAATCAGCGCAGCGGCGCAGACCGTGCTTTCCGGGCTGACAAAACTGGAACAGCGGGCAGGCGGCGACGCCTTTTCCTGTCTGCTGCGGTGTACAGGCATCATCCTGCTGGCCGATTACGCCCACTCGCTCTGCGAGGAGGCGGGGGCTGAATCGCTGGCGTGGTGTACGGCACTGGCCGGCCGGGTGCTGGTGCTTGCGGCAGCGTGGCCCCTGCTGGAAGAGATCGGCCAGAAGATAGGGAGCATCGCAGGATGAAAAGAGACAAGCTTTTCCGTTTGAGTCTGGCAATACTGTTCTTGTGGACGAGCTTTGCACTCGCGGCCCCGGCGGCGATGGCGGCTTCGAGCACAGCTCTGCCGGGCAGTTCTCTCTGGGAGCCCTATTTGCAGCAGAGCCGCATCGACCTCGAAAAGGCGGCATCCTCACCGTGGGAAACACTGAAAAGCTTTCTGCCCCGATCCTTCGGCGCACTGGTGCGCCAGACGGCAAGTCGCTATACGTCAGTGCTCCTGTTCCTGACGCTGACAGCGGTGCTGGGGCTTCTTGCCGGGGAATGCACCGATGGGGCCTTGCTGGATCTGGTGGCGGCAGGCGGCTGCGGCGTCCTGCTCTGGGGGAGTCTGCTGGAAGAAGCCCAGAAGCTTTGCGAACAGGTGGAGAGCTGGCGCAGCTTTCTGTTGGGGTTCCTTCCCGTCTATGCCGGTGTCCTCACGATGGGAGGGGAAGGAGCAGCAGGCAGTGCGGCCAGTGGAGCGCTGCTGACGGCACTCTGCTTTCTGGCTCAGCTGGCAGCGGCCTTCGTTCAGCCGCTGCTCCACTGCTATCTGATGTTCAGCATGGCCTGCTGCGTCAGCTCTGAACCAGCCCTCGGCGTTTTCTGCAAGGGCGTCGGCAGTGCGCTCCGTCAGGCGCTGGGCTGGGCCGGAAAAATTCTGGTGGCTCTGCTGGGCCTGCAGAGGGCTGCAGCATTCCAGCTGGACCGCTTTTCGCTCCGTACCGGCCAGCTTTTGGCGGGGAGCGTTCCCATCATCGGGCAGACTCTCAGCAGTGCATCGGAATCCATCCTCGCGGGGATACAGCTCCTCAAGAGCGGGCTGGGGCTGGCAGCTCTGTCGGTGCTGGGCGCGGAGTTTGTGCCGCTCTATCTGGGGCTGATGATACAGCTGGCTCTTCTGATGGGCTGCAGTCTGCTTTGCAGTCTCACTGGCATCTCCCGTTGCCGCGCATTATTCGACTGTTTTGCCGAGGCGGTGCGCTGTATGGCAGCGGTGGTGGCGCTTTTCTTCGGGCTGGCGGCGGCAGGGGTAACACTGCTGTTCATCGTAGGAGGTGGTTCATGATGCAGGCACTGGAACGGGCAGCGGCGGTCTTCTGTACGGCCTGTATCTGCGCCGAGCTGCTCTCCCGCTTTGTCGGACAGGGTTGGGGGCAGAAGTGCATAAAAGCAGTGGCAGGGCTATATATTCTAGTAGTCTTTGCGGATGCTCTGCCCGGCGCAAAGGCGCAGTTTGCCGCATTGGAACTGCCGCAGGTGCCGGCGGTCTCGGTAGGCAGTCTGGAGGATGCTGTTCTGGCACAGACGGCAGAAGAACTCTCCCGTACGCTCGAAGAACGCTGTCTCAGCGAGGCGGGTGTTTTGCTCAGGCTGAATATCATTCTGAGCCAGACCGCTGAGGGCGTGGAAGCGGATGAGGTACAGATCGTCCCTCAGGACGCCGTCACTGCCTCGCAGAAGCGGGCAATAGAAGCGCTGCTGGAAGGACAGCTTCAGCTGGGACCGGAATGCATCAAATGGAACAGCCCCAGCGGGGAGGATGTGCTATGAACAACGAGCTTTTTTCGCGGCTGAAGGACCTCGCACAGAAGGAAAACCGCACCCGGCTGGCGGTTTTGCTGGGCGCGGCGGCCATGCTGCTCATCCTGCTGTCGGAGCTGTTCACCCCTTCAGAGAAGACCGCCGCAGCAAGCGCCGCCCCGGCGGATGACAACGTCTACCGCCAGCAGCTCGAGCAGCAGCTTTCCGACCTCATCGCGCAGGTAGAGGGCTCGGGAAAGACCACCGTGATGATAACACTGGAAAGCGGAGAGGAGACCATCTATGCTCTGGACACGCTCTCGGGACAGACCCAGGAACAGCAGACCCATGTGCTGCTGGACGACGGGACCGCGCTGGCACAGACAGTCTGCACCCCCAGAGTGTGCGGGGTGGCCGTGGTGTGCGAGGGCGGGGGAGATGTCCGGGTCGCCGCCCGAATCACCGAGCTGGTGGGGGCGCTGCTGGATGTTCCGTCCAACCGCATCTGCGTAGAGCAGCGCCGGGAATGATTTTTTGCAGCGATGAAATATAAGTTATGCAAGGAGGAGACACAAATGAGAGCTATCACCAAAAACACACGCAGGGTCACAGCGCTGACCCTTGCGGCCGCGCTGGTCGTGGCGGTATACCTTAACTGGCAGTATGCCCGCACCGGCATCGGTGTGGATGAAGAGGCTGTCAACGTCTCGGCGGTGGCTGTGGAGGGTGAGCCTGTGGCAGCACCCGTTACCGATGGGCTGATGACGGAGGCCGAAGCAATATCCAGTGCCAACAAGAATTATGGGGAGGCCCAGCTCGTCAGCGTGGCCAACGACGCAGGCGCAAAATTCTTTGAGGAAGCCCGTCTCAAGCGCCAGAAAGCTCACGATGAAGCGATGGACACGATCCAGAAGACCCTCAAGACCTCGGGCCTTTCCGCCGAGGAGAAAAAAGGTTATACCCAGCAGCTGACTTCCAACCTCGAAGACCTCAACGCAGAAAATGAGATAGAAACGCTGGTCAAGGCGAAAGGCTTTGCCGACTGCCTCTGCTTTTTACAGTCCGGCCGGGCTGACCTGACCGTGATGACCTCCGGCGACGCGCTGACGGCGGCACAGGTGGCCCAGATACGGGACATCGTGCTCAGCAAGAGCGAGGTGACTGCGCAGAATATTACTGTGGTGGAAGTGAAGTAAGGTGTTGTATAAAACCGGAGAAAATGGTATAATGACATCAAAGGTTTTGCAAAGGGGTACTCTCTTTGCATGGAACGCATAAAATAAAATGGGCATTCGCTCATTTTGGATGGAGGGCCATAGAATGGATTTACAGAACATGGATCTTAAAGGCGGCAGTCTGCAGATCTCCACAGAGGTCATCGGCAAGATCGCCCGCTGTGCAGCGCTGGAGATCGAGGGCGTGGCAGAAGTGTCCTGCGGCAAGCAGAACCGGAAGGTGACAGAGTCCAGCAACAAGGCCAGATTCTTCTCTTTCTCTGCCTCTCGAGCGCGCCAACGTCCAGTCGCCCGTTACCGTAGAGATGCGGGACGGCACGGCAGAGATCACTCTGGAAATTGTAGCAGCCTTTGGCGCGCGCATCCCGGCTGTGGCTGAAAAGGTGCAGGAAAACGTCAAGTCTGCCGTCCAGAACATGACCAATGTCACGGTCAGCCGCGTTGACCTCGTCATTGCCGGTCTGGCCCCGGCGGCTGAGCCGCAGGCCTGAGCCGAGAAACAAAACGTAAAAGAGAATTGCGGTCGGCCTTCCCGCAAAAGGGAGGGCCTTGCCGCTGTGAGAGGAACATTATGGAAAATATTTTGCCCCGTCGTGAAGCACGCGAAAATGCATTTCTGCTGGCATTTTCTCAGACCTTTGGTGACATTCCCCTGCAGGAGGCTCTGGACAACCACCACGAGTGCGATGAAGAGCATCCGGTGGATGTTTTTGGCCAGCGCCTGCTGCGGGCTTATTATGAGCATTCCGCAGAGGTGGACGACCTCATCAGCGCCCATCTGCGCAACTGGACGATGGAGCGTCTGCCCCGCGTGAGCCTGACGGTGCTCCGTCTGGGTCTGGCCGAGATGCTGTACGGCGACGAGAAAAAGCCTGGCGTCGTCATCAATGAGGCAGTCGAGCTGACCAAAAAGTATGGCGCAGACGAGGATTATCAGTTCGTCAACGGTCTGCTGGGTACGGTGGCACGCGAGCAGGGTCTGGACGCAGAGCCTGAGCAGCTGTGAGCAGCTATACGCTGGGCATCGACACCAGCAATTATGCAACCTCTCTGGCTGTCTTTGATACAGCCGGAGAGGTTGTTTGCGCAAAAAAGCGTTTCCTTCCGGTGAAGGAGGGCCAGCTTGGGCTGCGCCAGAGCGACGCCCTTTTTCACCACACAGCCGCTCTGCCTGAGATGCTGAAAGAACTGAGCGGTGAATTCGATTTGACCAAAATCAGTGCCGTAGGCGTGTCGGAAAAGCCCCGTCCGGTAGAGGGCAGTTATATGCCCTGTTTTCTGGCGGGCGTCAGCGCTGCCGAGGCGTTCGCGCTGGCCCGGGGCATCCCGCTCGTCCGCACGACCCATCAGCAGGGCCATGCGGCGGCGGCACTGTTTGCGGCCAAGGGTGAAGAGTTCTTCCGCGAGAAAACACTGCTGTTCCATATTTCCGGCGGCACGACTGACCTGCTCCTTTGCGATGAAGTGAAGCATATCGAGACGCTGGGGACCAGCTCCGACCTCTACGCCGGACAGGCTGTGGACCGTGTGGGCGTCAAGCTGGGCTTTAGATTCCCGGCTGGCGTCGAAGTCTCTCGTCTGGCCGCAGAATGTGATGTGACGATAAAACCGAAATCCAGTGTCCGAGGCATGGAATGCAGCCTTTCCGGGCTGGAAAACCAGTGCAATGCTTTGTTGACAGCTGGCAAAAGCCCTGCCTATGTCTGTAAGTACTGCCTGCTCTGCGTGGCAGATACCGTGGTCAAGATGACCAAAGCGGCTCAGAAGGAATATCCCGGGCTTGCTGTGGTCTGTGCAGGCGGCGTGATGAGCAGTGACATCATTCGCAGCTGGGTGCAGCAGCGCCTCCCGCAGGTGTATTTCGTACCCGGCCAGTATTCCAGTGACAACGCCATCGGCGTATCTATCCTCGCCGCACGGGAGGCCGGGCTATGGCTGAAGTGATCACCGTCTCGGCCCTGAACCAGTATGTCAAGACGCTGCTGGATGCAAATGACATCCTGTTCGATTTGGCGCTGCGGGGCGAGATCGCAAACTTCGTACAGAACGCCCGCAGCGGCCACTGTTATTTTTCTCTCCGGGACGCCAGCGCCAGTGTCAAAGCGGTGATGTTCCGCTCAGATGCGCGGCGGCTGGGCTTCCGCCCGGAAGAGGGCATGAAGGTAGTCGTGCGATGTCGTGCTACTCTTTATGAGCGGGACGGAGCGTTCCAGATCTATGTCAACGAGATGTTCCCGGACGGCATTGGTGCGGCGCAGCTTGCTTTTGAGCAGCTGAAAGCCAAACTCGAGCAGGAGGGACTTTTTGCGGCAGAGCACAAAAAGCCGCTGCCCACGTATCCCAAATGCATCGGCGTCGTCACCAGCAAGACCGGCGCGGCATTGCAGGACATTCGCAATGTCATTGGTCGGCGCTGGCCTGCGGCGAAACTCCTGCTCTGCCCGGTCAATGTGCAGGGCTTTGAGGCGGCGCAGCAGGTCGCAGATGCCATCGGAACGCTGGACAAAAGCGGTCGGGTAGACGAAATTATCGTAGCCCGGGGCGGCGGCAGCAGGGAAGACCTCTGGGTCTTCAACGCCGAGGTCATCGCCCGGGCAGCTTACCGCTGCAAAGTGCCGCTTATCAGTTCTATACCATCACTAACAATTTACCTCAGCCAAAGGACTATCAGTATGGTTCACCAAATCAAGAA
>OGGR01000917.1_pt1 | contig 13764 bp, 13 predicted proteins | sample 1571321 | NCBI WGS metagenome assembly OGGR01 (sample SAMEA2582048, study PRJEB24529) | metagenome | biome: Human gut stool | place: China | collected 2011 | reverse complement strand
ATTAGCTACCATTCGACTGCCACACTTAAGATTGATTTCTTAAGTATAACCCGGTTTCTAATACTACTTATATATTCAGCTCTGAGATTCATTTTTATCTCGTAAAATTAGTTTTATGACTTCCTGTTAGCTGACTGTCTTCATAATAAAATGCCCCACTAAACTCCTGTCGACCATAATGATGACTTGATGTGAGTGAGCCCCCTATAACATCTTTTTCACCTAATAATGTCCAAACGATTTCAAAACCATTTTCCCTTAACATTGTTAAAAATGGTTCTTTTTTAACAAGTAGATACGGCTTTGAAGCATATACAGCTTCAGCTGCAAAGCAAACCATAGTTCCATTTTCATCATTGAAGCTACCCTCTACTTCCCCATTTTTTAAGCCCATCTTTTCAAAGATTAAGTTGCTAGGCTTCAAAAAATTCAAAGCTTCTATTTTTGATTTGTCGAACTCCTCTCCCCACAAATAATTAATCGAAGTGACACTAACATCAGCTATCTTAGCTCCAGACTCCCGGTCTGTTACCGAAGTCCAGTCAGAACCAGCATAATAATCTGATTTAAAAGACTTAAATGCTTCGGACCAATAGTACTCCCTATTAAATAATTGGTATCTATCAGTACCTTCCGGCATCCACCTGCCCATAAAGTCTTGAGCTATTGCCCAACATCTAAAATTTTCAAATTCTTCAACTTTAACGATATAACTTCTGATCTGATACCAAACCTCTTTTCGTGGGTGCCCCCAATCATCGTTTCCAATAATTTTTGGTTCTTTCCATGATGGATAACTTTCTAATCCTATCCATTCATCACCATTATCATCTTTAACTTCAATCAAAGCATATGGATTAGTTATAGTAGTAGAGCTTTGAACCCAGTCTTCATTAGAGCAAGTCCAATCAAACACTTCATCATTAAACCACCACATTTCTTTATTGCTTATTTTTTTCGTCCCAGTTTCTTTAAGTAAGATAGTGGGATCTATATCTCTTACGTAAGGCTCCCATGGCCCTTGGTATGGGTTTTCCTTTCGGTCGTCACCATAACCTTCAAAACGAATAAAATTATCGGCTAGCCTTGCCATGTATTCATAATAAGCAATCCATTGGTATTTTTTACCAATCCGTTCTTGGAATTCCTCTCTACGTCCACGTCCAGTTCCTATTTGTTGGTCAAAATCACCATGCTTCTCCGGATCCCAACCAAGATCCAGAACACGATTGAATATAAATTGTTGAGCTAGTCGAAGATCAAAGTGTTTATCAGTTTCCAGCAGATTATTATTATGATCTAGGTATGGCTCTATTTCATTTTCAAACTCACTTAACAGATCGTATGACAATGAATTCTTAAATAGCTTCTTGCTCGCCTTTATTTCTTCCTGTGTTTTTCTACCGACCACGCTACCCAATTTAATACCTTCACATTTATCATCATAAATGAAAGGATCTGTGGCATCATATAAATCTTTTTGTTGATCAGTTAGTTTACATTTGAAAGTTTTAAAAACTTGCTTACGGTCAACAGGGGTTTCATTAAACTTGCAACCAGACCAATCAGAATGATTACAATTTGTTCCAATAGTATATCGTGAAAAGTCACCACCTTCCATAATCGAGCTCCAGAGTTCCCGATAAGGTTCTTTATCATAAAGGGACTCTAGTTCCTCTTTTGAAGGAATCTTGTCAGGCCAAATGCTGTTGTAGGGTGGTCTAGTCTTGGATAATTCAATGCTTTCAAGTTCCAATCCAAGATGATTAGCAAATTCAATAATCTCTCTAGCATAATCTCTAAGTAATATATTTGGATACACATACTCAGAACAAAATACCTTTTGGTAAACAGTTTCGGCTAAATATTTTAGTTCTTTAATATTATCAGTTCGCAATGTACAACCCAATGCAACTGCAAATATTCTTTCCCAAACGTAAGGATCATTTACACCATAAAACTTATCAATTATTTTTCTCAATACAGGAATTCTTGGCTCGAGTAAACTCACTAAAGCCTTGGTTGAGCAATCTCGAAGTTCTCGGTTACTAGAAGTTAAAAACCAGCATAAACTAGTTGCAACTAGCTCGATTGACTCATCCGAAACGAAGCTTTTATCTGTTCTGCCCCATGCCCAATCGATTAGATGCCTAAATGCTGAGTCTTCACTATATTTATATTTAAGTTTTGTAGTCCAACACGAATCTCGATTTCCCAAAGAGTAATCTTTTAGCCAATCATGCAAAAAATTAGCATTAAAGGGATGGTCAACTAAACCTGAAATAGAGATCACTGCCTCGAGAAAATGATCAAAACTACCTTTAAATTTAAAAACATGTTCATTGATGAAAGGTCTGATTTTTTCGAAATCAATAGCCTTAATATCTCGCCATATCAAGCTATCAATAAAGGCTTCTAGTAATTTATGATTATTGCTGAACTCCGGCAGAAATTCATAAAGCTCTTTTCCATACTTTTCTGGCAATTGAATAGAAAGCGCCTCAACTATTCCCGAGTTTGTATAAAAATCACATTCATCATGAAAATATTTTTTCAGACAACCATCTGACTTAAATTCATTTTCGATATTTTCAACATCATTTAATAAAAAATTAACAGTTAAATGATCATCAAACCTTTCAAAAGCCACATGAACTACTTCCTCAGTAGCATTATCATTATTTCTCACTATGCCTTTAGTCAATAATCCTTCGTCAATCAAGGCGCTGAGGAAATTTTTATCTGTAACATAATCATTAACTACAGATTGAACCACTGAGTGAGCATCTCTAAGTGAAATACTATTACTACCAATCTCTAATTTGAATTTTATGATTTCGTTGAGAGCATCTTTTACAAGAGGAAAACTGGGATCGAAATCATATTTTCTTGGCGATGCCAATGATTTATTCACCCCTTCCACTAAAAAGTTAAAAATATTTGAAATCCCATTAAACCCAACAGGTACTTTGGTTAAACCATTTTTCTTAATGCCTTCACACAATAACTTAAGAAATAGAGGGTTTTTAAACTCTGGATTAAGATTCGGTGATGAAGGCCTCTCTATATTGTAATAATCATAAAATAGACTAACCGCTTCTAACTCAACATTCTGAAATCCAATATGTTCATGAATTTCAAAATTATTTCGCTCAACATTCTCATGTGAAATTGTTACATTTCTATATGTTGTTCTGACTGACATTATCAGACCAAGCCATTCAAAGCATCTGATTTCATCGACAAAACTGTTAATATTGTCATTCCAGAATTTATTTCCATTACCTTCATTAATAGCATCAATGAAAACCAAGACTCTTTTTCCTGTTTTTTTGCCATATAAATTCAGTTTTTCCAGGAATTCACGAGAAGTGATTTTAAGCTGTAATCTCTTGAAGATCTGTGACCATGGAGATTCATCTGAAGTAAGTTGTTGCCCTAGTATGAGTAGAGAAGGATATCCAGAAGCAATTCGATTTTTAATCACATCAGCCAGTAAATGAGACTTACCAATTCCAGCTTTTCCTTCGAGAAGTAAGAATGGGTTGTTAGCCAACTTTACTGTTGTTGAATTAATGAATGTACGTAATTCATTGCACGCATAGTCAAGTTCCCGAAGCATTCGCAGAGTAGATGAATACTTATCACTGTAATGCTTGGTTTCACCTACTTGTTCTGACTTTTCTCGGAGTTCCCACAATATTGATTCCGCTCCGCCAATAGCTGTCTGGCAGCTGTCAACATAGTTATTAAATTTATTTATAGGAATTTGATCTAATTTAGAAAAATTAAGCCCTTGATATATATCCGCAATTTGATTTAAGGACTCGTCTATTACAGATAATTCTGAGTAAATTACATCGCAACTATGTAACCTCTTTCTAGTCATCAGAAAATTATCTATATGTGAGTAAAATATTTTAGCAAAATCATCAGTTCTACCGAGACCATCAAATATCTCTGCTATTTCTAGCTTTACGTTGAGTTCGGGTGTGTATCGGCCTCCCAAGTCAGCTATTGCTTGACTATTTTTTTCATTTAACCAATCATCACTCAAGTGAAAAGTTAGTTTCTCATCTATAGACCGCAAAATAAGTTTAACTTGAATAAGCTCTTCATTAATATCGAATATTTTTTCTTTATACGTTTCTTCGATATGTAGCTTTTTTAACTTCGAACAATTATTGATTTTTAACGATAACATCTCATAAAAAAGGCTGAGTTGTTGTTGAGTTGGGGGGGTGATGCTTGGATATTCTTTGAACTTGTCTAATAATATCCCTTTGTCAGGAAACTCTTTAAACAAGATGTGTTCATTCAACATCTCAAACAATGGTTCAGAATGATAAAATGGAATTGCTCCACTTTCTACTGGATATGTTTCTTCAAACTCAATTGCCGTCTCTTCAATTAGTTGATATAATCTATCCACATATCTTTTTTGGGGGAATAATGCTTTCTTAATACAACCATATCCTTCTTGAGAGATGAATTGATCAATAAGTTTAGTTGCTACATAAGTTGCCACTGTAATTGATATAAGTTCCATGGTTAGCTTCTTCCAATAATTAAAATTTTACAAAGCGTTTATGCCTTACAATATGTATTGTATCTCACCGTAAAACATATTTATATGGTTTTAAACCTATCTGTAAATCTTGACACCTTGGCAAGAACCTAATCCTACATTTTAATATCAGTCTATATAATATAGCCAATGTCATAATAATCGGGCTTATCATAGTTAAGTATTCGCCTCCGATATCCCAATGAGATAAGTAAGTCATCAGTGTTATAAATGAAAAGATCACATTTTTCAAAGAGTTATTATGATGGAATATTATTCAAAACGCAATGTAGCTGAAACGAGTCTGAGTTTAACATCCGCTCCTAGTACATAGTAGTCCCAGGGACAGTGGCGTAAAGTCATAGATGGCCGGTGGGAGGTGGTGGAAATCCTCTCATGCAAAAAATACATAAAATCGATAACGGCTGGAAATCATTCAATACTCGCACTATCGAAAGTTCACCAGCCAACCGCGCACGATCTTGCATACGACATGCTACGGTTTCATTTATCTCCGACCGGAAACTTCTTATACAGTGTCGATATACCAACATCATAGATGATCGCCACCTTCTGGCGAGGAACGCCTGATGCAATTAATCGCCCGGCCTGCGCCCATTGTTCTGGTGTAAGTTTGGGACGACGTCCACCAATTCGTCCCTGTGCGCGAGCAGCTTCCAGTCCAGCTTTTGTTCGTTCAACAATCAGTTCTCGTTCCATTTCAGCCAAGGCCCCCATCACATGAAAGAAAAAACGCCCCATTGGTGTGCTGGTATCAATTGAATCCGTCAGACTACGAAAGTTGATGCCTCGTTCGCGCAACTCCTCCACCAACACGACAAGATGCCGCATACTACGCCCCAGCCGATCCAGCTTCCAGACAACCAGAGTGTCACCTGCCGATAATGTCCTGAGCAGTTTTTTCAGTCCCGGCCTTTCGGACTTTGTGCCGCTTATCTTGTCTTCAAAAATCAGCTCGCATCCTGCACAGTTCAGCGCATTACGTTGTAGATCTGTGTTCTGGTCATTTGTTGATACGCGTACATAGCCAATAAGCATGGTAGATCCCCCTGACAAAAGCAGGAATGATGCCATTTGCTCGTTATTTCTGCATTTTCATAAACGTTGGTTTGGGAGAAGCGGCTAAAAGGAATGTAGGGACAGGGGCGAATCAGATACCTGATATGGGTAGCTTCACGCTTTCTGTTTCAGGTACTGGATATCAAAAATTACCATCAGGTTTTATTCTTCAGTGGGGCTCAATCGGCGCACCAGGCATTGCACAGGATGTAGTAACCCATTTCCCGATTGCATTTCCAAACAGATGTCTGCGTGTTTTGGTCTCACAAGACTACACACCAGATAGCGGGGCTGTTGGTTATATTGCCTGTGCAGGTTTTAGTCCCGACCCGGTTAAATTTATATCCAGAGCCAGTACTCCTGGCCTCGGCGCTTCATTTTTAGCGTTAGGCTGTTAATTTAGCTATATGGAGTTAAAAATGAATTACATATATTCCGCGACTACAAACTCTTTCTATCCGCTGGAGATGAAAGAGGATTACACTCAAGCTGACTCATGGCCAGATGATGCTGTTGAAGTTGATGAGCAAGTGTATATTGAGTTTTCCGGATTACCGCCGAAAGGAAAGATCCGTATCGCTGGAGAAAATGGTTTTCCTGCATGGTCTGAAATTCCACCACCAACACATGAGGAACAGATTGCTGCAGCCGAACTGGAAAAGCAGCAACTGATTAATCAGGCCAACGATTATATGAACAGTAAACAATGGCCTGGTAAAGCGGCTATTGGCCGGCTGAAAGGTGAGGAACTGGCGCAATATAATTTGTGGCTGGATTATCTGGACGCACTGGAGCTGGTCGATACTTCCGGTGCGCCAGATATTGAATGGCCTACGCCTCCGGCAGTTCAGGCCAGATGACGTCCGGCACTGTGCTGGTATCTGTTGCCGTCACCGCGTCAATGTAATCCAGCACAGCGTTAAGTCGGGTGTTTTCTGGCTGCGTCAGCTTCCGCCCAGCCTGTAATTTCAGTTGAATCAGACTGATGGAAGCCATTGCAGCATCAATCAGCGACTGGCGCTGTGCTTCTGCCGCTTCTACTGCGGCGCTATGCTGTGCCTCGGTATCCGTCACCCATTTCTCACCATCCCATTTATCGTATGGCGTTAACGGTGAAAGCGTGACATAACCGTCTTTGATGGCACCGATATAATCCACTGTAACAGCTGCGCCATTTTCAGTTGAGTAAACGGTCTCATTGCGATGGTCTTCTTCATGGCTCCATCCCTTACCCGTAAATACTGCCACTTTTCCCGGAATGTTTTCGCCCGGGTCAATACCAGTGGAACAGGCGGGTATACTTACGCCAGTATTAATATATTCATCAGACCAGCCGGTATATTCATACGTTACTGCATTATAATAAAAACAACGCATATCGCCCGGCACTGTAGCCAGCCCATTTTCATCAAAAACAGGTTTCATTATTTAGCCCTCACCAGAAAGTTAAATGCAATATTTCGTGGACGGGTTTCTGTACCTACATGTCCACTAATTTCACCATAACGTTTAACACTACGAGAGCTAAGAGCTCGTAGTGAGGAAGGCACCTTAAGACCGGGTTCGTCCGTTTTAACTATTCCCCCGTCACCATATGTAGCCAGTATTCCTGGGTTTACTCCTTCCCGTGCACTTCCTGCAGCAAGCCCGTCCCCCGTCCACAATTCCATATTGTGTGCATGATCCATAATTGTGTGTGATTGCCCTGAAAGTAGGGTACGTCCGACATCAATCCCGCGCCCATCATCCCAGATACGAATGAAATCACCCCGTGCGTCAGGTAATGCTAGCGCCGGAAACACTTTCGCCAGCACAGGGTAATCAGTGGCAGAGAATTTCGCGCCGTTGAACTTCAAAAACACCATACTGGACCAACTGTCGATTACAGTATTTGGCATTGCGGCGGACGGCCAGAAGAACGGAACGCCAATAGCTGGAGCACCTTCTCCCAAACCAAGGTTTTCGAGAGCCGTTTTCACCGTGCCATCAGATTTGATATCACCAAACGGATTCTTGCGGCTTAACAGCAGCGCACGAAGCGCGGTAAGCAGCTGGTCGTGCCACGCCTTCTCGAGACTGGCACCGGATGCCTCCACAACGCTGCAAAGCTCCTCCTGCAACATGTCAAAGTAGTCATCATCCAGATCGGTGGCAGGCGTGCCAGTCTGGGGGTTACCACGGGTAAAACCGTTTTTACCCGCGCCGAACTTATCCTTCTGCGCGGTTTTCGTGTCTATACGATGCATGGATTACTCCGGATATTTAAAAATTACGTAGGTATGCGACGGGCAGAGTTTGTTAAGCACGCACTCGACAACGGTGTCCCCCCAGATACGCAGTGCGGAATCACAGGGATCGCCACATGTCATCCAGGTGGTGTTGGTGGCGGCTGGCATGTTGATCTGCCAGTAATACCGCCATTCAGGCGCGTTCACAGCGTCAGTACAGGCCGATGAGCAGGTGAACGTGCTTTTGTCGTATCGCGTGATGGTGGCATCTGGTCTGCCCAGGGCAGCAAGCTGTGCAAGATAAAAATCCTCGTTGATGCCGCCCGCCAGGTTAACCTTCGCATCCAGCCGTTGCTGACGCTGGCGAAGGGTCTGTGTCCCTGCGGGAATACATTCATCCGGCAGGCCGCACAGACGCTCCCAGCGATTTATCAGTTCGGTGGTGGTGCGCGGATCCAGCTCCCGCATCAGGGCATCCGCACGCTGATGAACGCGGGTTAATGACGGTGCTGCACCGGCAATCGCCGGATCGCTGGCTGACCACGCCGGACCAGGGGGCAGCAGTGCCGACAACAAACGGATGTAATCATCGTTTGTCACGTCCATGAAATCGTCCCCAGAACCGCCAGTTCATTTTTCGCAATGGTGATATTGTCCGCCGGGGCAAGCAACTGATGGCTGTATTCCCCGTTCGCACCGGAAATCGCTTCACTGATACGCGATACCTTCAGCTCTCCCTGCGGATAACCATCACGCAGCAGGAATGAACGCAACTCCGCGGTGATGGCAGCCCGTATTTCCGGTGTGTCCGGCGTCACGTGGATATGAAAATCCACTTTATGCGCCACCGGCCTGAACACATACAAATCAGAGCCTGCCACCGGGGCCAGTGGCCCGATATGTTGTCTTGCTGCCGTTTCCGTTGATTCTTCCGGAATGGGATTAATCAGGTCACTGCTGGCAATCATCACACCGACAGTTCCCGTTCCCATCCAGTGACGGTATGTCCATGCGCGGGTAATGCCGGGCACTTCTTTAGCCCAGACGACATAGTCCCCGTCAGCCCCGCCCTGCGGCGTCCAGTAATACCGCTCAATGACGCGGGCGCGCCACGTTTCCAGATCTTCAGTATCGAATCCGCCAGTCAGGGTATCTGCCACACCGGAAGACGGCAGACCATTCACCGGCGTGACCAGGATTAATGCCATACCGTCGTCAGCGTTACCGACCGCGCCTGCAGTTGAGCAGGCGATCGGCACGCGCAGGACACCACCGGAGCTGGTTGCATCAGAAGTTGCCGTGTACTGAACCAGGTCATCGCGCTGAATAACACTCCCGGCGGTCACCTTCAGGCCATCGCTGACACCTTCCCAGCGCATATACCCGCTGGCAGACGTGGCCCCCTTGCGCGGACACCGTTTCATCGCAGCATGTCGCGCCAGCCAGGACACATCGCACAGGTCAGGCAGCATGTTCATTGCCAGATAATCGATGTAACCGTAAACCGTATGCAGCGCCGCCGCATACACCTTTGCCCGCACGTCTTCATCCATGCGCCGGAGCGTGTCGCTGACGTCCAGCCTGGCGAATAAATCGTTACGGAGCATACTGATATTTTCTGCCAGCGTCGGGCGCTGAAATTCACTGTCCGCCATGCGTTATCGCACTCCACAGATCATCAAAAGAAATCATTACCGGTCCGTCACGACGCCAGAGAGTGATACTGTTACCCAGTTCATTAATCCCGGTGCGGCGGATATCCAGATCAATACGGGACACCACGCCGTCATCAATCATCCATTGCAGGCATTCGCGGATATACCCCCTTACCGTCTGCACCAGCTGATTGGTCAGTTTGCTGCGCTGAAGCAGCCACAGTCGGGAGCCGTAACGGTCATTCTGTACCGCAGGCCAGGTATCCCCCCACCATCCCATCGGGACTTCGGCGTTGTCATCAGGCTCCGCCCGCCGCCAGGTAAACAGGGAAATCACCACAGCGCGGGTCAGCGGATCCAGCTGTGCGCTGGCGCAGGTGCGTTTACCGTTCACCGTCAGCCACAGTTCCATCATGCCTCCATCGCTTTATCAGGTTTGTCGGTGTTACTGCCCTGACCGTTCTCTCTGTGACGATGCCCGTTATAGGCAAGCCGCATCGCTGACATGGTGGTACCGCCGGAGTCGCACAGGTCTTTCACCTGTCCGGTCACTTCCAGGTCCATTTCAAAACGTGCTCTGGGCGCATTGCGAAACGTGATCGTTTTACCTGCACCGTCCACCACAATCCCCTCCCGGGTCAGCGTCACGGACTGCCCCTGATCGTCATAGACCGCCACCTCACCCGTCTGCAGCCCTTTCAGGCGGTAGCGCCGGTCCGACACCGTAACAACCACCGCATGAGAACGGTCACCATCCGGAAACAACACCACCGCTTCCGCACCGCTGTTTGCCCTTGCGGTAAAACCGTAGGGTTCAAGATGTTCAACCCCGGCTTTGGGTTCACCGGCAATCAGGGACACATCCACGGTCTGACATTTCGTGGCGGCACTGATGCTTTTCACCACTGCCCGCCCAATCAGCCCGAGGAGTTGTCGCTGCATGGCTTCAATCGTCCTCATCAGAACGGGTCCTCCTGTACTCTGGCTTTTTTCTTTTTCCGCGCGCCGGGGGCTTCGGGTTCAGGCAGATAAGCATCAGGCGGGCCGACACGGATTTCCGTCAGGGTGCCGTTCTGGTCCTGAGTAAACGTGACTTCCGAGACAAGCAGTTCGGTATTGTCGAAACCACAGATCGGATCGAAGACAATCACCCGCTGGTTGGGCTGCCACAGCGTACCGTTACCCTGTCGCCAGCCCTGCACCACATAGGTGGTTTCATCCGTCCGCGCCGCCCGTTGCCGGGCTTCAAAGTCAGCACGCGCAATACAGCCTGCCCCCGTAGCCTGCCCTGTCTGCCTGATATACATCGGACGGTAACGGGCAATAAATGCGTCTTCTGTGCGGGCCCGCAGCGCGGTGGTGGTGGCCTCACCGAAATCATCGTCGTTTCCGGCACGCTGCCCCGCCACCTGGTAAACAGAAAACCGCTCCCGGATACTCTTCTCCGTATCGCAGGAAAGGATGTTTTCCCCAAGTACCAGCGCGGTATGTGCCCGCGTTGAGCCAATACCGCCAATCACCAGCCTGCCGTGCGGGTCGTCGTAAGCCAGCGCCTGCTGCTGACCGAGTATTTTGTTGATCACCTCAATCACCGTTTCACCGTGATCAGGCTGGACGTCAGGAATAACACCAGACGGCGCACCGCTGTTCACCACCTCAATGCCGAAAGGCGCAGCAAGCGCCTGCGCAATCTGAACCAGCGATCGTCCGTTAAACTGTGTCGGTTCGGCTGCACAGTCAATCAGGTCAGCGGTCAGACTGCGTCCGGCAATACCGGTGCTGACCGAACGGGCATCGTAACGAACGGGAGTCGCCTCCACCCAGCCGGTGATCACCAGCTCATCACCAATCAGCACTTCCACTTTTGAACCGTTTTTAATACGCGGCTGAAGCGTGGTGATACCCTCATCTCCCGGCCACTGGCGGGTGATCTCCACACTGAAATCCCGCGTCAGCCGTTCAATACCGGCACCGATGCGCACCGATGTCCAGCCATTCCACTCCCGGCCATTTACCCGTAGCGTGACGTTATCATTCATAGCACTGGCACCTTCAGAGGGATCACCGGCACAAAGCCGGGATGCGTAATGGCATTACGCCGGATAATGTCCGCGTCACGCGCCGCGTTATCAAACCAGGTCGCCGCCAGCACCAGCGCGGGTAAGACCTCATCCGGCGTGCGCTGAATGATCCGTGCAGACTGTTCAAGGCGCGTGTTGATATCCGCATTCAGATCTGCTTTCACCCGGCGCAGCGCCAGAAACAGCGCATCACTGGTTGTACGGGACAACTCCTTATCAATTGCCGTATTCAGTGTGTCGCGAATGTCAGTCAGTTCTTCCCACGTCGGCAGGTCAACCGTGTTTTTCACCGCCGGTGCATTGTTCAGTGCCGGATGCGTGACGGAAGGCCAGCCGGTGCTCTGCGCGGGTGTTGTTGACTGCCCCACTGCGGCATTCTGCATCACCGCGGAAATTGTTGGCGCAGGCAATCGGGTGATGGCATATGCCGCTTCGCTGATTGCGGTCGTACGAAGGGTGCTGGCAACCACGTTACGCTGCTGCGTTGCCGTGGCGGTGGTTTTACTGTCCGTTTTCCAGACGCCGCGCGGTTGCAGATCGCTGCCGAGGCTGACACCAGAAAGCGTTTTGATCATGGTGACCAGGTCGCTGGCGTTACCATAAAGGCGCTTCCCGGTACGCCACATTTTCTGCACCTGCTCAACGAAATTTTTTCCTGACGATGGCGGCGGCAGAAGTACCGAGATATCCCCCTGCAACAGCCTGGCGGCATCCGATACGGCAGAATCCACCACTTTCATCGCATCAGAAACATACCCCAGCATTGTGCTGGCATTACCGATAACGTCGTTCTGTACGAAATCCGCCACGCCATCGATACTGAAACCACTGAAGCTGTCACTGATGCAGTCATCCAGCGCAGAACAGGATGACATCAGCGTCTGCGCCGTCGCCGCGCCTGATGTGGGGTAAGAGAGTTCTCCCGCTTCGACAAACTTCAGGTCAAAGCGGACAATACGCCCTTCACTCTTCGATGTGCTGACCCGAACTTCCCCGTCAACACAGACTTTCAGCTCACCGTATGTCGGGTGGACAAGCATGCCGGGACCGGGTTTATTCAGCGCTTCAATCAGGCGATCGCGCTGGTCAAAGCAGTCATCTCCCACCACATAAGCCGTGATGGACGGGCGGAAAGTGATTTTCCCCAGGTCTTCGGTATAGGGTTTGTCGCGGTTCGGGTATTCGTGTGTTTCCACACGGCGACCGGTTCCCGCACTTTCTTCTTCAACCTTAAACGGCACGCCGCGAAATGACGCGTCCTGAAGTCTGTCTTTCCACGTCATATAAACTCCGGATATAAAAAAACCCGCCGAAGCGGGTTTCATTAAATTATCGCTTATCTAAAGTTACTTATTACCCGATACCTTATGCTTTGGTTACTCGCATCAAGTACTTCGAATTTAGCCCCTTTATAGCCAATTGTTTTAGACTCCGCGAGATCATACTCAACATCGTTGTTGAAGGCCGGGCGTGCTGTATTCGATGAAAATTCACGATATCCAATGTTGATTTTGTTTCCGACCCTTCCGTTGTAAAGCAGAGCTTGCTGGAAAGATGAATCACCACTGATATTCAGAGTAACCTTTTCGATAGGCATGTTAGTTTCACAGTTGGTAACACCGAAAACTGTTATTACACATAAGGCATTCTTTTTCTTTTCTACCATGATGCCCTGCCACATATCGGCAAGGGCTGCCTTTTCCACATTGGCTGAATCAGCACCGTTTGTGAGAAAGTAATAATCAGCCTTGTTATCCTCACCAACCTTTTTCAGCATCCCCGGAGTGATCGTATACGCCCAGGAAATTCTCGCAGGAGCATTAACCTTCAGACCTTCAAACCTCTGTGACACCCCCTGCTTAATCATTGAATCACCGACATAAGCTGTATTAATGCTTCCTACAGGAGGTTCACTATAATTTTCTGTTTTTGGTAAATAATTGTACTTCGGAGAGGTACATCCCCCGAGTAAAAGAGCCATGCCGACAACTGAATAAATTGTTAAGACTTTCATATCCCTATTCCCATCATTAAAGTATCGGACTAATCCTACCAAGAACCTGCTAAACGACAAAACCCGTATTTAAGCGGGGTACCAGCCCATAAGCGCTAACTTAAGGGTTGTGGTATTACGCCTGATATGATTTAACGTG
>OGGR01000912.1_pt1 | contig 13853 bp, 8 predicted proteins | sample 1571321 | NCBI WGS metagenome assembly OGGR01 (sample SAMEA2582048, study PRJEB24529) | metagenome | biome: Human gut stool | place: China | collected 2011 | reverse complement strand
GCTCCGGATGAATATGATGATCTCATATCAGGAACTTGTTCGCACCTTCCTTAGCGATTTATCATCGCTCAAATATGCCCATCCTGTGTGAGATGATTGAGCAACTGTGGGTCAGGATGGGGCCTGGTTTACATTATCTCTATGAAGCGATTAATCCAGCGGAATTACGGGAGCATATAGAAAACTATCATCTGTTACTCGCTGCGTTAAAAGCAAAAGACAAAGAGGGATGCAGACATTGTCTTGCTGAAATTATGCAACAAAATATTGCTATTTTATACCAGCAATACAATCGTTAAAGTAAATGCCCGGCAAATACCGGGCATCAAGGTAATTACTCAAATCTCCACGCAATATTCATGCCGACACCATAATTTCGTCCGGGCGAAGGTTCGTAATATCGCCCGTTTGACTCATTGACAATGACAGAACCAACGTATTCTTTATCGAATAAATTATCGACACGACCAAATAAATCCACAGTTAAATTGTGGTAATTGTATTTATACCCGGTGAATAAGCCGACGAGAGTATAAGACGGCGCTTTTGCCGTATTTTCATCATCTGCCATAATATCGCCCATATAACGCGCTTCCGTGCCTGCATACCAACCATCTTCCGGTACATAACCTATCGACGCAAAGCCCATATTACGGGCGATCCCTGGCATCCGATTACCGTTACAATCCTGTTCATTGCAAACATTGCTGCGATAGGTCGCATCAAGCCAGGTCCAGGACGCGTTTACGCGAAAATCTCCTGCGAAACGTTGATCCCATGCCAGTTCAGCGCCTTGACGACGGGTCTTTCCGGCATTTTTGTAAGTCGTACGCCCACCGCTACTGCTATCGACAACAATTTCATCATCAGTGTCGGTCTGAAACAATGCGAGACTAAGCAGCCCATCACCAATACGCGTTTTACTGCCGATCTCAATTGTATCGTTGGTGGATGGTTTTAAACCTAAGTTCATACCGCTTTGCCCATCAGCACGATAAGACAGCTCATTAATCGTCGGCGTTTCAAAACCTCGCCCGGCTGCCAGATAGATATTCCAGGCATCGGTCATTGCATATTTTAACGAACCGGCAGGTAGCCATTTATGATAACTGGCATCACCGCTGTCATCGCCGTTACCCGGAGTAACGTAATGGTCGTTGGAATCAAACCACACGGAGCTGTAGCGCACGCCAGCATCCAGCGACAGTTTTTCGCTCAGCTGCCACTGCGTCTGTAAATAGGGATCGATGTTCCACATCAGATTGCGTTCGTCGCGACGCAACTCACCTTTTTGCCCGTACTCCGGCATGCCGCTATTCAGGCGGAAGTTATTGTAGCCCTTGCGGTTTTCACTCATGTTTTCGTAGTTCAGGCCGGTAGTGAACGTGACCGGAACGCCCAGTTCACCACGGTGTGTCCAGCGGCTGTCTATTCCCTGGTAATGGCGTTGCAGGGTAATCACGCCGCCCGCATGTGACGGGTTAAGTTGTGGTGCCATGGGTATTGACTGGTACTGGGTCGTTTCTCGCTCTCCGGCATACATCATCACACTCATATCATCCCGCGAACTCAGGCTACGTTCATAGCGCAACCCAGCCTGAGTTTGCTTGATGGTTTTTCGCGTGTCGTACTGTTCTGCACGAGGCGCTTGTTGTGGATTCGCCTTCCATTCTGCTTTGGTTAGCCCACCTGGGTCATCTGCTTTGATATCCACACTATTGAAAATCAGGCTTAATTTGCTGGCTTCATCAATGCGTACGCCCAGTTTGGCATTGGCTAAATTTTTCTGTGCGCCACTATGGTCACGATAGCCGTGGGTCGTAAAACGCGTGGTTGAGACGGTGTAATCAACATCGCCGGGTTGTGTGCCGTCTCCCGTTGCGCCCGTTGCTTTCAGCCCATAGCGCCAGCTGCCAAAACTGCCGTAGTAACTACTGGCTTCAATGGTTGGTGGCTGTTGTCCGGTCTGGGTGGTGACATTCATTACACCGCCAGACGCGTTGCCATACAGGGCAGAAAAGGGGCCACGCAGCACTTCCACATTTTGCACACTGCTTAAATCGATGTTGGATGTTTGCCCTTGCCCGTCGGGCATGGTGGCGGGAATACCGTCCACATACAGGCGAATACCGCGAATTCCGTAAGTGGAGCGGGAGCCAAATCCGCGAATCGACAGCTGTAAATCTTGCGCATAGTTCTGCCGATTTTGTACCTGCAAACTAGGCACGCTGGTCAGTGATTCGGACAAGTTAATGCGCGGTGTTGCCAGGCGCATCCCCTCGCCATCCACCACGCTTACTGCTGCTGGGGTATCCAGTTCTGAAACCACCTGCGGTGCGGCACTGACAATCATGGTTTGTTCATCAGCGGCAAAAACAACGGGGGAAAGGGCAAGTAGTGCGGGCAAAACGGTCTGTCGGACGGAAAAAATCTTCATGAAAAAAGCCAGGTTAAGAATGGGAAAACGCCGTTATAGTAATGAAATTGTAAATTTATGGAAAACGAAACGGCACGATACGTTAAGTAATTGAGAAAATTGTAGTCGTAACGGCAAGAAATGCTCCACATTTGAGAAAATAATGATTACCATTCCCATTTATAACAAGAGCGTAACGATGATTACGCTTAGCGAAGCATTGTGAAGCAGCAAAAATATCGGTTCATCAAAGGGAGTCGTCATGCATTTACGTCATCTGTTTTCATCGCGCCTGCGTGGTTCATTACTGTTAGGTTCATTGCTTGTTGCTTCATCATTCAGTACGCAGGCCGCAGAAGAAATGCTGCGTAAAGCGGTAGGTAAAGGTGCCTACGAAATGGCTTATAGCCAGCAAGAAAACGCACTGTGGCTCGCCACTTCGCAAAGCCGCAAACTGGATAAAGGTGGCGTGGTTTATCGTCTTGATCCGGTCACTCTGGAAGTGACGCAGGCGATCCATAACGATCTCAAGCCGTTTGGTGCCACCATCAATAACACGACTCAGACGTTGTGGTTTGGTAACACCGTAAACAGCGCGGTCACGGCGATAGATGCCAAAACGGGCGAAGTGAAAGGCCGTCTGGTGCTGGATGATCGTAAGCGCACGGAAGAGGTGCGCCCGCTGCAACCGCGTGAGCTGGTAGCTGATGATGCCACGAACACCGTTTACATCAGTGGTATTGGTAAAGAGAGCGTGATTTGGGTCGTTGATGGCGAGAATATCAAACTGAAAACCGCCATCCAGAACACCGGTAAAATGAGTACCGGTCTGGCGCTGGATAGCAAAGGCAAACGTCTTTACACCACTAACGCTGACGGCGAATTGATTACCATCGACACCGCCGACAATAAAATCCTCAGCCGTAAAAAGCTGCTGGATGACGGCAAAGAGCACTTCTTTATCAACATTAGCCTTGATATCGCCAGGCAGCGTGCATTTATCACCGATTCTAAAGCGGCAGAAGTGTTAGTGGTCGATACCCGTAATGGCAATATTCTGGCGAAGGTTGCGGCACCGGAATCACTGGCTGTGCTGTTTAACCCAGCGCGTAATGAAGCCTACGTAACGCATCGTCAGGCAGGTAAAGTCAGTGTGATTGACGCGAAAAGCTATAAAGTGGTGAAAACGTTCGATACGCCGACTCATCCGAACAGCCTGGCGCTGTCTGCCGATGGCAAAACGCTGTATGTCAGTGTAAAACAAAAATCCACTAAACAGCAGGAAGCTACCCAGCCGGACGATGTGATTCGTATTGCGCTGTAATAGATATGGCGAGGGTGAAAACGGAGAGACTTGCCTGACTTTTATCACGCCGCATGCGGCACACCTTCGTCAGTAATTTGAAGTTGCCCGGCACGTAGCCGGGCAATTTTGCAATTAGCTCGCCGTTTCAGGCTTAAACACGATTTCCTGTTTTTCTTCATCTTCCTCGACGACTGGCGCAGTGCTGTGAATTTCAGCAACGCGTTTGCGCACACCAAACCAGCCTATAACCAGCAGAATACCGATAATCGGCAGCGCCGCGATAGTATAAGTCCCGTTCGGGTAATCGAACGCCATCAGCACAAGGACACTCAGTAAAAACAGTAATGTCAGCCAGGAAGTGAAGGGCGCGCCAGGCAGTTTAAAACTGACATCCGCTGCTTTGCCTTCTTTAATCGCTTTACGCAGGCGCATCTGGCACACGATGATAAACGCCCATGAAGCGATGATTCCCAGCGACGCGAAGTTCAACACAATCTCAAATACGCGTGACGGCACCAGATAGTTGAGGAATACGCCGACGACATACACAACCAGTGTCGCCAGAATCCCGGCATACGGCACATGCTGACGGCTCATTTTCGCCATAAAACTCGGTGCGGAACCGCCCATCGCCATTGAGCGCAGAATACGCCCGGTGCAGTACAGGCCTGAGTTCAGGCTGGAGAGTGCAGCGGTCAGCACCACAATATTCATAATGCTGCCGATATACGGCACGCCAAGTTTAGAGAAGAAAGTCACAAAAGGACTCTGCCCGGCCTGGTATGCATTCCACGGCAGCAATAGCACCAGCAGAACCACCGAACCCACATAGAACAGACCGATACGCCAAATAACACTGTTGATCGCTTTCGGCACCATCGTCTGTGGATCTTTACATTCACCAGCCGCAGTACCTACCAGTTCAATCGATGCAAAGGCAAAAACCACCCCCTGGATAAGCACCAGTGCAGGCAGCAGCCCGTGCGGGAAGAAACCGCCATTATCGGTAATTAAATGGAACCCTGTGGTATTACCATCCAGCGGCTGACCACTACCGAGGAACACCGTACCCACCACCAGGAAGATCACAATAGCGAGCACTTTAATGAGTGCAAACCAGAACTCCATCTCTGCGAACCATTTCACACCGATCATGTTCATGGTGCCTACGATGGTCAGCGCAGCGAGCGCAAAGACCCACTGCGGCACGTCGCCAAACGCCCCCCAGTAATGCATATACAGCGCTACAGCGGTGATATCGACAATCCCCGTCATCGCCCAGTTGATGAAATACATCCAGCCAGCAACATAAGCGGCTTTCTCACCCAAAAACTCACGGGCATAAGAGACAAAACTGCCACTGGAAGGGCGGTGTAACACCAGCTCACCCAATGCACGTAGAATAAAAAATGAAAACAGGCCGCAGATCAAATAGACCAGTGCCAGTGCGGGCCCCGCCATTTGCAGTCGGGCTCCTGCACCTAAAAACAAGCCAGTGCCAATCGCGCCGCCAATGGCGATCATCTGTACCTGGCGATTGCCCATCGCTTTGTGATACCCCTCTTCGTGGGCATTAAGCCAGCGGCGTTTCGCGGCGTGTTGATCTGAAGTGTCGGTGTCGTGTTTACTCATTGCTCTCCCTGATTGCTTTAATGAAAAAGTCATATAAGTTGCCATGAACAATGTTTATTCATCCTGGCGATGATAGTTATCACCATTATTCTTTATGGGTATAAAACTATCGGCGCAGCATCCTACCCGTTATCGATAAACGATGCAAAACATCCCCTTACAATCCTGAAGGGGAATAATACAACTGACGAAAAAATGACAAATCCTTTTGCTGGTTAACCTGTGTACTGTCCTACACTTAATCTTTAAAAGATTGTGAGGGGCATATGATTAAGGTGTATGGCGTACCCGGATGGGGCTCTACAATCAGTGAGCTGATGCTAACACTGGCTGATATTCCTTATCAGTTCTTTGATGTCAGTGGTTTTGACCACGAGGGAACTTCACGCGAGTTATTGAAAACCCTGAACCCGTTGTGTCAGATTCCGACACTGGCGCTGGAAAATGACGAGATTATGACGGAGACAGCGGCGATTGCATTGATGGTTCTCGATCGTCGCCCGGACCTTGCGCCACCGGTTGGGCGCGCCGAACGTCAGCTGTTTCAACGGCTATTGGTCTGGCTGGTTGCTAATGTCTATCCAACATTCACTTTCGCCGATTACCCTGAGCGTTGGGCTCCTGACGCACCTGAACAGTTAAAGAAGAATGTTATTGAATATCGAAAATCGCTTTATATCTGGTTGAATTCGCAGCTCACTGCTGAACCTTATGCGTTTGGTGAGCAACTAACGCTGGTGGACTGTTATCTTTGCACTATGCGCACATGGGGGCCTGGGCATGAATGGTTTCAGGATAATGCCACGAATATCAGTGCGATTGCTGATGCTGTATGTCAGTTACCGAAATTACAAGAAGTATTAAAAAGGAATGAAATTATTTGAGTGGGATACCAGAAGATTATGTTATTTATTATTCAGTAACTTTATCCACAATGATGGGCGTAATTAATTAAATTCATGGTATGTTTTTTAATTTATATCACTCTCCTTTTCATTCAGCGTGTCTATTTCATTTCCTCTGAAAAGAAACTAACTATTCACATTGTGCAGATGTTTCAGTTGTTATCACAGGCATTCTATAATCTCAAAATGTTTTTAATGATGGATATGCTCGGAGTTGGAGATGCAATTAATATTAATACAAATAAAAATATCCGGCAGGTATGCTAAAAGGATAAATGGCGTTCTCTGTATTTATTCGCAATTATCTGTAGGACAAATATGGAGAGCTTGATGAGTCAGAGCTAAAACAGCAATTGATTAATAAACATGTTGATTTATTCAAGAAAATGGATGTATTTTAAATGTTGATTCTTAATATAACCTAATCAATAGATTATCAAGTGAGAGCTACACATTATTGGAGGGGCAGGGGAAAACACCATTTTGGGAACAATGCATCAGGTACTCTTACCACTGAAGCAAGATCATCCGGCACCAGGTGGTGGTGCAGTGCTTTGGAAATGGTCCCCTCGGGGGAGTTGTCATTATTTTCTATGCTATTTGCTTATTATATTCATCAGGTGAATTTAATAAATTCCTAATTTGAAATATCCACTATTAAGCTAGTGTTTAACGACGTTAAGATGGCAATGTGCAGATCATGTTATCAAGGTGGGGCGGTAGCGTATATTCCTTATACAAACCATCATTCATTTCAATGATTGTTATTGAATTATTTATTGTTGTGAATAAAAAGACATTATGAATATTGGTTTGACTTTGCATATCAGGTTTTTTATTACTCGCTGTAATGTACGAGCCAGTCGTGAATAACGTCGAGAACCCATCCGTTGCGTTTGTGATTATTTTGTTGACTAAACAGACACCCGTTTCTCTGAAGTAAAATCCCAGACTAAATCATCACATAACCATGACATTTTTCTGATATTCCCCGGTAACGCCAGATGTCGACTCGCTTATCTCATCCGCCCGACATGTTGTACATGCAATATGTGCGGATTATTATTCATTTTCACGGAGGTTGCTATGTCAACCGGATTACGTTTCACACTGGAAGTGGACGGCCTGCCGCCGGATGCTTTTGCGGTGGTTTCCTTTCATCTGAACCAGTCACTCTCTTCGCTCTTTTCCCTCGATCTCTCCCTGGTCAGCCAGCAGTTTCTCTCCCTTGAATTTGCGCAGGTGCTGGACAAAATGGCCTACCTGACGATATGGCAGGGCGATGAAGTACAGCGCCGGGTGAAAGGCGTGGTGACCTGGTTTGAACTCGGGGAGAACGACAAAAACCAGATGCTGTACAGCATGAAGGTGCACCCGCCGCTGTGGCGTGCCGGTCTGCGCCAGAACTTCCGTATCTTCCAGAACGAGGACATCAAAAGCATCCTCGGCACGATGTTGCAGGAAAACGGGGTGACCGAATGGAGTCCGCTGTTCAGCGAGCCGCATCCTTCCCGTGAGTTTTGTGTCCAGTACGGTGAGACTGATTACGATTTCCTGTGCCGGATGGCGGCGGAGGAAGGCATCTTCTTTTATGAGGAGCATGCTTACAAAAGTACCGACCAGAGCCTGGTGCTGTGCGACACAGTCCGCCATCTGCCCGAATCTTTTGAAATCCCATGGAACCCGAACACCCGTACCGAGGTGAGCACCCTCTGCATCAGCCAGTTCCGCTACAGCGCACAAATCCGCCCTTCTTCCGTGGTGACCAAAGACTACACCTTTAAACGCCCCGGCTGGGCCGGACGTTTTGAACAGGAAGGCCAGCACCAGGACTACCAGCGCACGCAGTATGAAGTGTATGACTACCCCGGACGTTTCAAGGGTGCCCACGGGCAGAACTTTGCCCGCTGGCAGATGGACGGCTGGCGAAACAATGCAGAAACCGCGCGGGGAATGAGTCGCTCGCCGGAGATATGGCCGGGACGACGAATTGTGCTGACGGGGCATCCGCAGGCGAACCTGAACCGGGAATGGCAGGTGGTGGCAAGTGAACTGCACGGCGAACAGCCACAGGCGGTGCCAGGACGGCAGGGAGCGGGGACGGCGCTGGAGAACCATTTTGCGGTGATCCCGGCAGACAGAACATGGCGACCACAGCCGTTGCTGAAACCGCTGGTCGACGGCCCGCAGAGCGCTGTCGTGACAGGACCGGCAGGCGAGGAAATCTTCTGCGACGAACATGGTCGCGTGCGGGTGAAGTTCAACTGGGACCGTTATAACCCGGCAGACCAAGACAGTTCATGCTGGATCCGTGTGGCACAGGCGTGGGCAGGCACCGGCTTTGGCAACCTGGCGATACCGCGAGTGGGTCAGGAGGTGATTGTGGACTTCCTCAACGGCGACCCGGACCAGCCGATTATTATGGGGCGTACCTACCACCATGAAAACCGCACACCCGGCAGCCTGCCGGGGACGAAGACGCAGATGACGATCCGCTCGAAAACCTATAAGGGCAGCGGGTTTAATGAACTGAAGTTTGACGATGCGACAGGGAAAGAACAGGTCTACATCCACGCGCAGAAGAACATGAACACCGAGGTGCTGAATAACCGCACCACTGATGTGATAAACAACCATGCTGAAACCATTGGCAACAATCAGATGATTGCGGTTACCAACAATCAGATACAGACGGTGGGTGTTAACCAGATAGAGACGGTGGGCAGTAACCAGATAATTAAAGTGGGTTCTGTTCAGGTGGAAACGATTGGACTTGTTCGTGCGCTGACCGTGGGCGTGGCGTACCAGACGACGGTAGGTGGCATTATGAACACTTCGGTGGCTCTGATGCAGTCCTCGCAGATCGGTTTGCATAAATCGTTGAGGGTCGGGCTGGGTTATGACGTCAAAGTCGGAAATAACGTTACCTTCACCGTTGGTAAAACGAAAAAGGATGATACCGGGCAGACCGCGATTTACTCCGCCGGTGAGCATCTGGAGCTCTGCTGTGGTAAGGCAAGGCTGGTGCTGACGAAGGACGGACAAATTTTTCTCAACGGCACAAAAATTCATTTGCAGGGTAAGGAGCAGGTTAATGGTGACTCACTGTTGATTAACTGGAACTGTGCAGCCTCGAAATCCCCACCGAAGACCCCTGATGAAAAGCAGGATACGCCGGATATGAGAGAGTACTGATCCCGTACCTGTTCGGTATTCAGTAACAAACAAGCATTAAAAATAAACAGAAGAAGGAATTGAATCATGAGCGGAAAACCAGCGGCGCGTCAGGGAGATATGACTCAGTATGGCGGTCCCATTGTCCAGGGTTCGGCAGGTGTAAGAATTGGCGCGCCCACCGGCGTGGCGTGCTCGGTGTGTCCGGGCGGGATGACTTCGGGCAACCCGGTAAATCCGCTGCTGGGGGCGAAGGTGCTGCCCGGCGAGACGGACCTTGCGCTGCCCGGCCCGCTGCCGTTCATTCTCTCCCGCACCTACAGCAGCTACCGGACCAGGACACCCGCGCCGGTGGGAGTGTTTGGCCCCGGCTGGAAAGCGCCTTCTGATATCCGCTTACAGCTACGCGATGATGCACTGGTACTCAACGACAACGGCGGGCGGAGCATTCACTTTGAGCCGCTGCTGCCGGGGGAGGCGGTGTACAGCCGCAGCGAGTCAATGTGGCTGGTGCGCGGTGGTAAGGCAGCGCAGCCGGACGGCCACACGCTAGCGCGGCTGTGGGGGGCGCTGCCGCCGGATATCCGGTTAAGCCCGCATCTTTACCTGGCGACCAACAGCGCACAGGGGCCGTGGTGGATACTCGGCTGGTCAGAGCGGGTGCCGGGTGCTGAGGACGTACTGCCAGCGCCGCTGCCGCCGTACCGGGAGCTGACGGGGCTGGCGGACCGCTTCGGGCGGACGCTGACGTACCGGCGTGAGGCCGCCGGTGACCTGGCCGGGGAAATCACCGGCGTGACGGACGGTGCCGGGCGGGAGTTCCGTCTGGTGCTGACCACGCAGGCGCAGCGTGCGGAAGAGGCCCGCACCTCTTCGCTATCTTCTTCTGACAGTTCCCGCCCTCTCTCAGCCTCTGCGTTCCCCGACACACTGCCCGGTACCGAATACGGCCCCGACAGGGGTATCCGCCTTTCGGCAGTGTGGCTGATGCACGACCCGGCATACCCGGAAAGCCTGCCCGGTGCGCCACTGGCGCGGTACACGTATACGGAAGCCGGTGAACTGCTGGCGGTATATGACCGCAGCAATACGCAGGTGCGCGCTTTCACGTATGACCCGCAGCACCCGGGCCGGATGGTGGGGCACCGTTATGCAGGCAGGCCGGAGATGCGCTACCGCTACGACGATGCGGGGCGGGTGGTGGAGCAACTTAACCCGGCAGGCCTGAGTTACCGCTACCAGTATGAGCAGGACCGCATCACCGTCACGGACAGCCTGAACCGGCGTGAGGTGCTGCATACAGAAGGCGGGGCCGGGCTGAAGCGGGTGGTGAAAAAAGAACTGGCGGACGGCAGCGTCACGCACAGCGGGTATGACGCGGCAGGAAGGCTCACGGCGCAGACGGACGCGGCGGGACGGCGGACAGAGTACGGTCTGAATGTGGTGTCCGGCGATATCACGGACATCACCACACCGGACGGGCGGGAGACGAAATTTTACTATAACGACGGGAACCTGCTGACGGCGGTGGTGTACCCGGACGGGCTGGAGAGCCGCCGGGAATATGATGAACCGGGCAGGCTGGTATCGGAGACATCGCGCAGTGGGGACGTCATCCGGTATGCTTATGATAATCCGCACAGTGAATTACCGGCCACGACAACAGATGCGACGGGCAGCACCCGGCAGATGACCTGGAGCCGCTACGGGCAGTTGCTGGCGTTCACCGACTGCTCGGGCTACCAGACCCGTTATGAATACGACCGCTTCGGCCAGATGACGGCGGTCCACCGCGAGGAAGGCATCAGCCTTTACCGCCGCTATGACAACCGTGGCCGGTTAACCTCGGTGAAAGACGCACAGGGCCGTGAAACGCGGTATGAATACAACGCCGCAGGCGACCTGACTGCCGTTATCACCCCGGACGGCAACCGGAGCGAGACACAGTACGATGCGTGGGGAAAGGCGGTCAGCACCACGCAGGGCGGGCTGACGCGCAGTATGGAGTACGATGCTGCCGGACGTGTCATCAGCCTGACCAACGAGAACGGCAGCCACAGCGTCTTCAGTTACGATGCGCTGGACCGGCTGGTACAGCAGGGCGGCTTTGACGGGCGGACGCAACGTTATCATTATGACCTGACCGGAAAACTCACGCAGAGTGAAGATGAGGGGCTTGTCACCCTCTGGCACTACGATGCGTCGGACCGCATCACGCACCGGACGGTGAACGGCGACCCGGCAGAGCAGTGGCAGTATGACGGCCACGGCTGGCTGAGAGAAATCAGCCACCTGAGCGAAGGCCACCGTGTCGCTGTCCACTACGGCTACGACGATAAGGGCCGCCTGACGGGCGAACGGCAGACGGTGGAGAACCCGGAGACGGGGGAACTGCTGTGGCAGCATGAGACGAAACACGCCTACAACGAACAGGGGCTGGCAAACCGCGTCACGCCGGACAGCCTGCCGCCGGTGGAGTGGCTGACCTACGGCAGCGGTTACCTGGCGGGCATGAAGCTGGGCGGGACGCCGCTGGTCGAGTATACGCGGGACAGGCTGCACCGTGAGACGGTCCGCAGCTTCGGCAGCAGGGCAGGCAGTAATGCCGCATATGAACTGACCAGCACATACACCCCCGCAGGCCAGTTACAGAGCCAGCACCTGAACAGCCTGGTGTATGACCGTGACTACGGGTGGAATGACAACGGCGACCTGGTGCGCATCAGCGGCCCGCGACAGACGCGGGAATACGGCTACAGTGCCACGGGCAGGCTGGAGAGCGTGCGCACCCTCGCACCGGACCTGGACATCCGCATCCCGTATGCCACCGACCCGGCGGGAAACCGCCTGCCGGACCCGGAGCTACACCCGGACAGCACGCTCACGGCGTGGCCGGATAACCGCATCGCAGAGGATGCGCACTATGTTTACCACTATGATGAATACGGCAGACTGACGGAGAAGACGGACCGCATCCCGACGGGTGTGATACGGACGGACGACGAGCGGACCCACCACTACCACTACGACAGCCAGCACCGCCTGGTGTTCCACACGCGGATACAGCATGGCGAGCCACTGGTCGAGAGCCGCTACCTCTACGACCCGCTGGGACGGCGAATGGCGAAACGGGTATGGCGGCGGGAGCGTGACCTGACGGGGTGGATGTCGCTGTCGCGTAAACCGGAGGAGACATGGTACGGCTGGGACGGCGACAGGCTGACGACGGTACAGACCGACACCACGCGTATCCAGACGGTATACCAGCCGGGGAGCTTCGCGCCGCTCATCCGCATCGAAACAGACAACGGTGAGCGGGAGAAAGCGCAGCGCCGCAGCCTGGCGGAGAAGCTGCAGCAGGAAGGGAGCGAGGACGGGCACGGCGTGGTATTTCCGGCTGAACTGGTGCGGCTGCTGGACAGACTGGAGGAAGAAATCCGGGCAGACCGCGTGAGCAGTGAAAGCCGTCAGTGGCTTGCGCAGTGCGGGCTGACGGTGGAGCAACTGGCCAGACAGGTGGAGCCGGAATACACACCGGCGCGAAAAGTTCATTTTTACCACTGCGACCACCGGGGCCTGCCGCTGGCGCTCATCAGCGAAGAAGGCAATACGGTGTGGAGCGCGGAATATGATGAATGGGGCAACCTGCTGAATGAGGAGAACCCGCATCACCTGCACCAGCCATACCGTCTGCCGGGGCAGCAGCATGATGAGGAATCAGGGCTGTACTATAACCGTCACCGGTACTACGATCCGTTGCAGGGGCGGTATATTACACAAGACCCCATTGGGCTGGAGGGGGGATGGAACCTGTATAATTACCCACTGAATCCGATAATAAGGATGGATCCTTTGGGTTTGTATAATTTATATCAATTATTATATGATGTTTGGCATGATGATTCATATGGAACATCATCAATTGATATTACTGGCAGTGGAGATCTAATATCATTAGGTAGTCATGCAGGACTTGGCGTTGCGTTTGCTAAAAAGAAAGGTGAAATGTTATCTGATATTTGTATTTATGCTACAGCATGCGGACATGCAGGAATTGGTGGTGGGATAAATGCGGCTATCACATATTCTGAGACCAAGTCTTTACCTACATCGGGAGTCAGCAATTCAGTAGGTGTAACGGTTGGCGGCGGAGTTGGGGGGCATTTTGCGTATACTTATGTAGTGGATGTTGATAATCCAGAATCATCGACAGAATCTGTTGGTATCGGTGCAGGTGTTGACGCTTCAGTTATGACTCTGGCTTGTAGAACGTGGCAAGAATGCTGGGTCAATTAACAGGAGGAAATATGAAAAAATATATATTTTTAGTTTTATTTTTATTGTGTGGTTGTTCTCCAGTGGACATAGGGAAGGTGCGAATAAGCGGGGAAATTCTTCTCGGCTGACTCAGTCATTTCAT
>OGGR01000911.1_pt1 | contig 13855 bp, 12 predicted proteins | sample 1571321 | NCBI WGS metagenome assembly OGGR01 (sample SAMEA2582048, study PRJEB24529) | metagenome | biome: Human gut stool | place: China | collected 2011 | reverse complement strand
AAATCTAGTAATTCTCGGAATATGTTTGTAAGTTTTATTTGTTATATTTTAATATATGATTTAGAGAAATTTTTTATAAAATTTTTCTAAAAAAGTAAAACTATTTCCTTATCTATTACGAATAAATAAGTGTAAAGATATTCAAGAGAAAATTATATATAATTTTTGGTTATTAAGGTTTAGGATGAATTTTACTGAAGATGGTGGGGTGAGACGGATTAATGAAAAGAAATTAATAACCCTTGTAAAAAAGAATAATGATAAAAAAGCAGCTGGTGAAATTGTTAAGTTTTATTATAAGGAGATATTTGCTTATGTTTTTAGACAAACCTCTAATTAGGAGTTATCTAAGGATTTAACTCAAGAAATATTTATTTCTATGCTTAAATCCTTAGGGGGATTTGACGATGAAAAAGCTTCCTTTAGGACATGGCTTTATAAAATAGCCAGTAACAAGATAATCGATAACTACAGGTCTACATACTATAAATATGTTACTGTTGTAGATGAATTTGAGGAAGGATTAGTAGGCTATGAAAATGATTTGGAAGAATCATTTCAGATTAAGGAAGATGCTAAGGAGATATTAGATATTATTAATACTTTAAATACAAGTATTCAGCAAATTTTAAGATTAAAGATATTTGGAGGAATGACATTTTTAGAGATTGCTTCTCTAATTGATATGTCAGAGTCTACAGTTAAAACTAAATATTATTCAAGTATTAAAAAGATAAAGAAGATATTGGAGGTGAAGAAGAATGAACAGAGAAAAAGAGGAGTTTAATATTGAGAATATAGATTTAGAAATAGAGGTTCCAGAATTAAATTTAGGGGAATTAGATGAAATACTTAATGAGGGGGTTAAACCTAAATTGACATTTTTCGCTTACTTAAGAAATGCTTTTAAAGATTTAGGCTTTAATAATATATTTCATGATAAAACTGAACTAGGAATTATATTACTATCTGGAATATTTGTATTATTTTTTTCAATGACTAGTTTAAATAATAGAGAGGTAGGAAGTTTATATAAATTTATATTTATATCTTCACCAATACTTTATCTTAGTGTGATTTTATTCTCATTTTATAATTCAAAAACAAAGGGTGTTTTTCAGTTAGAAATGACTTGCAAATATAATTTGTATCAACTTTCAGCTTTAAGAATGTTTATATTTAGCCTTGGAAGCATCTTAATAAACACAATAGTTATAGTTTTTATGAGTATATCAAATAAAGATTTAAATGCCTTAAGGCTAATAATATTGTCAGTTACAGGTTTATTTCTATTTTCAACAGTATTTATATATGCACTAATGAGGTTTAAAAGTGTATTTTCAAAGGCTTTTATTATAGTAGGGTGGATTTTAGGAAACTTACTTTTAAGTTTTGGAAATGAGAAGTACTATTTAGAGTTTTTAATGGAAGTTCCAATATATGTTCACATAGTAATTTCCATTGTATGTATATTTCTATATGTGAAGAATTTGAAGGAATTAATAGATTATAGGTATAAAAAAAGGAGAGAAATTTTATGTTAGTTGTTAATAATGTAAGCAAGAAATATGGAAGTTTTTATGCCCTTAAGGATATAAATTTAGAGTTTAATAATGGGGTATATGCTCTTTTAGCTCCTAATGGGGCTGGAAAGACAACTTTAATTAAACTATTAACCACATTAATTTTCCCAACTAGTGGAGAAATACTTTATAAGGGGACAGATATAGTTTCATTAGATGGAGAGTATAGAGATATTATAGGTTATTTACCTCAGGACTTTGGATATTATAGAAATTATACACCAAGAAAGTTTTTGCTATATTTAGCAGCTTTAAAGGGAATAAAAAAGGAAGATGCAGTAGAAAAAGTAAAAGAGGTATTAAAAGTTGTTTCCTTAGAAAATGTTGAGAATAAAAAAATGAAGGGTTTTTCAGGAGGAATGATTCAAAGGGTTGGAATAGCTCAAGCTTTGTTAAATGATCCTAAGATACTAATTTTAGATGAGCCGACAGCAGGGTTAGATCCTAAGGAAAGAGTTAGATTTAGAAATTTACTAAGTGATTTATCAAGAGATAGAATAGTAATAATCTCAACTCATATAGTTTCAGATATTGAGTTTATTTCTAATGAGGTAATTATGATTAAGGATCATAAGGTTTTATATAAGGATTACATAGAAAATATATGTAGCACTTTAGATGGCATGGTTTATGAAACCTCAATGACCTTTGAGGAAAGTAAAGAGTTTAGAAAGAAATATATTTTATTATCAGAAAAGCAAGATGGTGGAATAATGAAAGCTAGGTTCATAAGCCAGGGGAATAATGATGAAAAATGGGTTAGGGTTAATCCTAATATAGAGGATGTATTCCTTTATCAATATAGAGATGAGGAGTTAGAAGGATAATCTTATGAGTATTAAAAAGGGTGAATGGGAAAAACTTTTTAGAAATCCAGTGTTAATAGTTCTTGCAGGTATTTTCTTAATATACAATTTTATTTTAATTAAGGATAATTCCTATATAAAAGAGGGGTTAGAGGAAACTAATAAGCTAATAAGTCAGGTTGGATATAAAGTAGACGAGAATATGCTTAAAAAGTTAGAAAATATGTATGATGAGAAGATGAAGGATTTAAATGAGCTTACAGAAAGAAAACTTCATAAAACCTTTGAATCTATGGATGAATTTTTAGCTAATAAGGGTTTTCATAATTGGACTTATGAGGAAAAAGTATTTTCAAAGGAGGATATGGATTTAATAAATCAGTTAAGTGCAATTAATTTATATAAAAATATAACTCCAGAGTTTATTCATAGAATAGAAAGCTTAGATTCTGAAAAAATGGCTGAAAGTAACATAAATAAGTATGGGTTTAAAGGAGAAGCCGCTAATTTAGTTAGAAAAAATTATGAAGATTTAGGGAAAAGACTTCAAGAGTTAAAAAGTAATGGAGAACATAAAAATTTATTTTTCTTTGGAGAAAGTTATAGAACTCAAAATTTATTATATAAAAAAGTAATTGGAGCCTGCTTAATTGAAATTATGATACTTGTAGTATTAGGAGTATGTTTTTTAATAAATTATGAGAGCGAAAATAAAACTCTAGGATTAGTTTCTGCTACAAAAAGAGGGCGTAATCTTATTAAGGATAAGGCTATAGTTGGACTTATGTATTCAATATTAGTTGCAATAATCATCTTAGGAATTACTCTAATTGTATATTTTAGTGTGTTTGATTATAGTAAGATTTGGAATGTTCCAATTAGTAGTGCTTTAAATTGGGAAGTAGGTCCTCATATATCTTGGTATAACCTTACAGTTTTACAAAACTTACTTCTTTCCATAGGAGTTGTTTTAATAATATCACTTATTTCAGGGGGAATAAGCTTATCCTTATGTCTTTTTCTAAAGAGTAGTTATAAAGCTTTTTTTGCCTTTTTTATACTTTTTGGAGGATTATTTATGCTGCCAGGATTATTTAGTATGAGTTCAAAACTAGTTATATGGTCATATTTTAACATATTTGTTTTAAGCTTAAATCCACAAAAATGGTTTGCTGAGGCTGGAGCACTATTAACTTCAAAATATTATATAGAAGGAACACTAATAAGTAATGGAATTATTGTAACTATAATTTCCTTAATTTTAATAAAAAGATTTAAGAATGTAGATATATTATAAGGGAAAAATATTAATTTAAGTGAAGAGGTAAAATATGAGAATAATAATTAATGAAATAAAGAAACTTTTCAATTTAAAAATTCTATTGATTCTTGGATTAATAGTTTTTATAATATGGAAAATATTTATAAGTTTTTGGATAGAAGTTTTTCCAAATGGTTCAGACACACCAACTTTTAATTTAAGCGTAGAAATGCTTAAAGATTATGGAACAACAATGGATGAAAAGGAATTTGAAGATTTTAAGGAGAAGTCAGCTTTAAGAGAAAAAGAGGCAGACGAATATTTAAAGGGAGATAAAGAGGCACAAGAACTTGGAATAAAATCATATAGAGAGTTAAGAGAAAGTTTAGATAAGGAAAATATTGATGAAAAAGTTGATGAGCTTCATTCAAAAATATATTTTGAGGATAATGTATATTTATTTTGGGAGATGGGAACTAGAGAGTCTATAATATTGTCATATGAAGATTATTTAAATAGACACTATGGATTAGATAGCAGTGAAACCAATAGGTACAAAAGGTTAGAAGAACTTGAAAAAGGTGAGCAACCAAAATCTGTTTTAAGTTATGTTACTTTTTTAAATTATGATTCCTTAATAACTAATTTTTCAATACTTGTTGTGGTGACCTTAGCTTTTATAATATCACCAATATTTTTAAGGGATGAAAAAAATAAAGTAAACTTTCTTCAGTATTCATCAAAAACTGGAAGAAAGATGGGGAGTAAAAAAGTTATTTCAGCCATGATAACTGCTTTTGGTATAAGTACTTTGGAATTAATAGGGCTATTTTTAATGTATATTCCCAATGATACATTGCAATTTTGGAATTGTAGCATAAATTCTAAATTTAATTATATGGTTTCTTGGTTTGATTTAACTTTTTGACAATATATAATGTTAACTATTCTAGTTATATATATAATAACTTTTGTGGTAACTAGCGTATCATTATTTGTAAGTAGTAAAGTTAAAAGTTATGTGGCATTAATAGGAGTACAAGTACCTATTTTAGGAGCTTTAATAATGTTTTTAGATAATATAGGACTAAATCATATGACTACAATAAATTATCCTAAATATATTCCTTTAATTGCTTATGCAGTATTTATTATAATTTCAATACTTTTAATAATTAACTTATTAAAAAATGAAAAGAATAGGGATGTTTTAAATTAGTATAAATAGTAAAGAGATAAGGAAGCATTAAAGTAAAAAAGTCTGTAGCAAGAATATATTGCTACAGACTTTTTGTTTTTGAAAAATTATGAAAGTGATAAATACCTATGAATATGCTTAATAAATAAAGATTTAGATAATTATTAAGCTTAAATATATAAATAATATATTCTTATTAGATGGATAAAAAATACAATATTTTTATACTTCAAATACTGTATTTTCAACCTCTGGATTTCCTATATAAAGTCTCATTGCCACTAGTGGAATATAAAGTATAAATATTTGAGAAAAAGCTGTTATCTCTAAATATAATGGTATGTCAAAGACTTTATTTATGGAGCTAAAGGAATAGATTATTGCACCAGTTAATATAACTCCCATAGATGTTACACAAGTATAGTTAAAGTGTTTTAAGTTTTCTTTATTTCTTATATTATGATCTGTATATAGATTATATAAAAGAACTCCTAAAACTATAAGAACATATAAATAAGACCATTTAAAGTAAGAATTAAATTTATTAAGGGCCCAATTTATAAACTCAAGACTTACATAATCATAAAGTTCATTATGGATTCTTAAGTTATTTAAAAATATACTTTTTATTAGAAATGAAGTAATTATTCCAATTAATATTAAGAAAGAGGATAAAGTTAAAAATAATTTTTGTTTTACTAGGCTTTTTCCTCTACCTAAGAAAATACTTATTGTAATTATTAGAAAGAAAGATAAATATAGAATAATAAGCACCTCCAACTCGTTTAAGTTTACATATTAATTATAACTTAAATTCTAATAAATTACAAATATTGGAAATAAAAAGCTATAGTATAGTCTAGCTTATTATTAGCTAGACTATATTATAGCTTTTTATCTTATATACTCTGTGTTTGTTAGCATAGATAAATTATATTATGTTAAATTATGTTAAATTATGTTCATTTCTAAATAAGGATTAAAAAATATATTAATAAAAAAGTTTTAGAAAAATATTTTTATAAGGTGTTAGCTTTTATATTTTTTTAAGCGTTCTTTTAAAAGAATAAATGTGTTAATGATAATATATATAACTAATATGTTTGATATTAATCCTAATAAGTTAGTTGAAGTAGAGGATAAGAGAGTAGTACTATCTTGTGGAAACTCATATGTTGTAAAATATTTTACTGGATATCCCCAAGTTTTAAAGCCAGAAGGGCTTAATTCATAGGGGGTTATAAAGGTTAAAAGTAAGCTTATCCAAGCAGCTTGGTTAAGAATTTTAAAGTTAATTCTTTCTTTCATAAAATCCTCCTATATTATGAATTTTAATAATAATATAACATGAAAAATTTGTATTATAATTTATAATTAGTAAATTTTTGTTTAATAAATTTAACTATTAAGAAAAAGTGTTGATAATTGAAGGATTTATTTATATAATGTAATTAAGTAGAGATTTAAAATCTACTTTTGAAATAGGTGCAGTGATGCTTAATAGGGAATTTAGTGTAAAACTAAAGCTGCCCCCAGCAACTGTAAATGACTTCGACTTAACGATATACCACTGTGATCAATCATGGGAAGGTGTTAAGAAGATATAGTTATGAGCCAGGAGACCTGCCTAATTCAAAGCGAATAGTTTATCTTTCTGGGGAAAGAGACAAGTGATTGAAATTTTATCATACTGAAGAGGAATAGAGCCATATTAATAAAGTTCTGACTATTTATGAGTTAGTTTGTTTAAAGTAAGATTTAAGTTAATTATGGTAAGCTACAATGAGGTGGCTTGAATTAGTATGATTAAAATATAGAGATTCATCAATTAACTTGTAGAGATTTTCCTAGATAGGTATTCAAAGTGAGTATCTATCTTTTATTTTTGGGTAATTTAAGCTAGGATTGCTCAAAAATAACATCAGAAAGCAAATCCAAAACAGGTAAAAATCTCAATGGTGAGTAAGGTGCTTTAAGAAGTACCAAGGTTCAAAGAGGAATCAAAAATTAAATTAAGTTGTTTTAAAGGCTAATATAAATAAAAAGTCTTACTAACAAAGAGGTTAGTAAATAGAGTATGATACTCTAAAATAAACAACTTAAAAATATTTAAGAGTTATATGATAGAGGAATTAAAAGTTAAAGTAACTTGTGCTTAAAAAGACTTTTAATTAAAATCATATAACTCTTTTTTATTGTACTTTTAAAGTAGTTAAAAGATGATTTATAATTTCTTTTAATGTAAATTATTAAGAATTCTTTTTAATATAAATTTTAAAAATAGACATGATTTATTATCTATAGAAATAATACTTTTAAAAAATAAAAATCTCTAGCTTATAGCTAGAGATTTTTTTCTGCCAAAACTTAAATGCATAGATTATTTTTATATGTGAGATTCCGTCAAAACTTAAATGTTTACTTATGTTCATGTTTTTTTGAGCTTGCAACTACTAAAGCTATACCACCTACAATAATCGCTACTAATATAACATAATTAAGATAAATCACTATGTTACCTAACATATATCTCACTCTCCTAAATCTATATTTTATTTTAAGTATTAACAATTTAATTATAATTTTCTTTATAGATAGTATCAAATTTTCAAGCTTGTACAAAAAGTGAAAAATAAAATATTTTTAGTTATATTTTAAGTTTATTTATAAGAAAAGTTTAGATTTATTATTAATTGATAAATTTATAACCTGTATTTTAAAAAGTTGCAATATTTAATATATAGTATTTTTGTTCAAAGGAACAATGACATAGAGAAATAAAAAGGAAAATTTTTAAATATTTTTTATATTGAAATATTTATAGAGTAAGGAGCTTTTTTTGTAAATTTAAAAAATAAGAACATATAGAAAATGGCTATTTGAAAGGTGGTATGACCAATTTCAATTGTCGAAATCGAATTAGATAATAGAGTGCATAAATAAAATGAATATTTTAACGAAATTAAAAGTTAGAAGAGAATAATGTTAAAAAATAATTTGTTACTGTAATATACGTAACAATTTGTTAATTTTAGAACATTGTTAAATTAAAGAGGGAGTGGTAACATTTATAAGTAAAATAAAGTATTAATTTATATTGTATATATTGTTGAGTGAGTAAATGAAAAGCTATTCAGTGGGAGGAATAGCTTTTCTTTTTTTCAAAACAAATAGCTTATAGGTTTAAGAATCTCTTTGAAAGAGAGGTATTCTCCTTAATTAAATGAAGTGACAATAATTTTGAGAGAGTTAAAGTTGATTGACTAATTAATTACACTTTTAATAATCGTAAGAGATAGGCTATTAAATCTTAAACCTATAAGCTTAAAAAAGTAAGTAGTTATGAAGAAGGAATGAAATACTCCTTCTTCATGAATTATTATTTGCTTAATTTAAATTTATATTCAGATATGCAATTAATTTATTTAAATTTGTATCTTATTATCCAAATTATCCAAAACATGAGAAATATAAAAAAAAGCAATGGTAATGAATGGATTTAAAGGATAATGAATGAATTTAAAAGAATTTATTAAATGAAAATTGTGGTAAATAGTGGTATTATATAAAGGCGATTGCAATTTTATATTTTTTAGTATTGGTGTTTAAACAAGAAGGGGGAAAATATTTTTGGTTATAATTTTTATGGGAATAGTTATGTTTATTAGTGGGCTTATTTGTAAAAAGCTTCATGATGACTATGAGGAATATCCCAATCTTTTTGTAGGGTATAAACTAAAGTATGCAATGAGAAATGAAGAAACATGGGAAGAGGCTAATAATTATATTTTAAAGCCATGTGTTTTTGTATTTATATTCTCAATAATATTCACTTTGATAATTAGATTTTTTAATTTAGAAATTTCTGATATAGGGTATATCTTGGTGGGTATATTAATTTTAGTTAGTCCTATAATTTGTACTGAAATTCATATAAGAAGATTCAATAAAACTAAAGAAATTTAGTTTTATAATAAATATATAACTATTAATTTTTTTCAAAAGGGCATGTATCAAAATAGCTTTTATTATATTTTGATACAGTCCTTTTTTTTATAACTTTAAATTAAGTATGAGAAAATATTAATTTAAGGAGATAATTATAGAATTTAATTATAATAAGGAGTTTTTATAGGAATTTTTGAAGTTGTGTTGAATTATATATTAAAGAAATTAAATTTTCGTTTTATTGAAGGAGTTGAGAAAATGAGAATATTAATGTTAGATTTAGACACTTTAAGAGCAGATCATTTAGGTTGCTATGGATATGAAAGAAATACATCTCCTAATATAGATAGTGTTTCAAGGGAGGGTATAACTTTTGATAATTATTATTGTTCAGATGCACCATGTCTTCCTTCAAGGGCTGCACTTATGTCAGGAAGATTTGGAATACATACTGGTGTTGTAAATCATGGAGGAGTTTGTGCTGATTTTAGAATAGATGGGGATAATAGAGGCTTTAATGATAGAATTGCATTTAATAGCCTTCCTATGTTTTTAAGAAGTGAAGGGTTTTATACAGCTTCTATAAGTACTTTTGCTGAGAGACATAGTGCTTGGTGGTTTAATGCTGGGTTTAATGAGCTTCATAATGTAGGTGGATGTGGAGCAGAGTCAGCAGAAGAAGTAACTCCAACTGTATTAAAATGGATAGAAGATAATGGAGATAAAGATAACTGGTTCCTTCATGTAAACTATTGGGATGCACATACTCCTTATAGAACTCCAGATACTTATGAAAATCCCTTTGAAGGAGATGGTTTAAAGAGATGGATAAGTGAGGAAAGATTTAATGAACATCGTAACAATAAAATTGGACCACATGGAGCTAGAGAAATAGGAATGTATAATAGTGATACATCACCAAGATTTCCAAAACATATGGGAGAAATTAAAAATTATGATGATCTTATAAAATTCTTTGATCAATATGATTCAGGAATAAATTATATGGATTCTCATATTGGACAAATACTCAATTTATTAAAAGATAAGGGATTATACGAAGACCTTGCTATTATAATAACATCAGATCATGGGGAGGCAATAGGTGAATTTGGTATGTATGCAGAGCACGGAACTGCTGATTATGCAACTACTAAAATACCAATGATAATAAAGTGGCCTGGAGCTATGAAAAATTACAGAGATGATGGATTCCATTATAATTTAGATTTAGTACCAACTTTAGCTGAGTTATTTAATAAGGAAAAGAAAGAGTACTGGGATGGTAGAAGCTATGCACAAAGTATTTTAAATGGAGAAGATACAGGAAGAGATTATTTGGTTTTAGGACAATGTGCTCATGTGTGCCAAAGAACTGTAAGATTTAAAGATTATATTTATATTAGAACTTATCATGATGGATATCATTTATTCCCAAAGGAAATGCTTTTTAATGTAGAGGATGATCCTCACGAAATAAGAAATTTAGCAGAGATAAGAAAAGAACTATGCATGGAAGGAGCATATCTTCTTCAACAGTGGCATGATGAAATGATGATGACTAGTGAAAGTGATGTTGATCCCCTTTGGACTGTAATAAGAGAGGGAGGACCGTATCATGCTAAGGGGCATTTAAAAGAGTACTGTAAAAGATTAGAGCAAACAGGAAGAGGATGGGCAGTTCCAGAACTTAAGAGAAGACATCCAGAGGAATTTAAATAGAAAATAAAAATATAATTTTTAGTAGGGCATATAAAGAAATTTTATTATAAATTTAATAAGCTTAAATATTATGGGTTAGATATATTAAAAAACTTATAAATAGATTTAGAGTTTAAAAAATATAAGCTCTTTATCTATTTATAAGTTTTATTTATATGTGTAGTTATTTATGTATAGGTTATTTTATTTATTTTAAAAACTATTAGAGGCTCTTAATGGTAAAAAGAGCTAGTCCATTTTTAGAGTAATTTTTATTTGCTAAAACAAGGTTTAGATTTATCTTTAAAATACTTTCTTATACGTAAGAAGTAGTATGCAAAGAATATAATACTATATAATATTATTTCAAAAAGCTTTTTATCAAATTTTGGTATGTATAAAAGCATTATATGTATGTACATTAAACCATAAAATAAATATGCTGACCTTTGAATTTTTTTCCATGTTTTATAGTTCATTTTTTTTCTTACACATTGGAATGAAGTGATCATTAAAGGAATCATTAAGCATATCATGATTAAACTTAATAAAGTTGCAAAAAACTTATAATAAGTTAAAGAATGTGGGTTAGTAAAGAATGTAGGAAAATAATATATTCCATATAAAATATTATGACCTAAGGTTAAGATACAAGCTATTATTGAAAGTTCGCCTCTTATAGCAATTAGGTTTTTCTTATATTTAAATGAATTACTTAAAGCTCCAGTGTACATTACTATAGTAAATAAAGCTAAGGAAAAAGTACTTTTAGAGAATACTCCTATGGTGTATTTACTTATGTGTTTAGGAATATAGTTATGTAGATCGGTTTTCATAAATACTATGAAAAATACAGCTATTAAAGTAGCTATTATGTAGAGTATTGAAGAATATTTTTTTATTTCTTTATAAAAAACAATACTCAAGAATGTTGTTATTAATAATGAAATTATAAGTAGCATTATTATGTCTTCCTTTCTGTTATTGATAATCAATTTCAATTAGATTATATATGCAAGTTGTAATTTAGTCAACAAAAAGTTCATTTTTATAACAATTTATTTTTATTTATCATAAAATAATCTTTTTAGTAGGATATTTGATTTTAATGTGGAATTATATAGGAAACACCTATTTTTAGTATGAGAGGGGAATAAAGATGAGAGTTAAATTAGTTGGATTAAATGAGGAAATGTTAGAAGCTGTCAAGGGATTAGAAGAACTAATTGATTTTCAGCTTTATAATGAGAAGGGGAGTAATAATGAAAATTTAGAAATTATAAATGTTTCTAAGCTTCCTGAAGAATCAGAAAATGTAATAGAAGTCCTTAGAGAAAAAAATAATGAAATAAGATATAAGAAAAAACATCACTTTTTTAGGGCATTTAGTTTATATCTTCAATTTCTTAAAAAGGGAGAGGAGAGTTTTAGAAAAAGTGAAAAAACTTATATTGATTCAGTAGGAGTAATGATAGATGCCTCAAGAAATGCTGTTTATAGAGTTTCTGAGGTTAAAAAGATATTAGGATATATGGCCTTAATGGGACATAATAGGTGTATGCTTTATACTGAAGATACTTATGAGATTGAGGGTTATCCATACTTTGGTTATATGAGAGGAAGATATAGCAAAGAGGAGTTAAGGGAAATTGATGATTATGGATACTCTTTAGGTATAGAAGTTGTACCTTGCATTCAAACTTTAGCTCACTTAAAACAAACTTTAAGATGGCCTTATGGGGAAGGTATGAAAGACACTCAAGATGTACTTTTAGTAGGAGAGGAAAAGACTTATAAGTTTATAGAGGCAATGATTTCTTCCTTAAGAGAGTGCTTTAGAAGTAAAAATATTCATATAGGTATGGATGAGGCTTTTGATTTAGGAAGAGGCCATTATTTAACTAAACATGGACATGTTCCTCACCAAAAGCTTATGGTAGAGCATTTAAATAAGGTTAATAAAATAGCAAAAAAATATGATTTTAAGCCAATGATTTGGGATGATATGTTTTTAAGATGTGGAGCTCCAGATGGTGGATATTACGATTTAGATATAGTTATAACTCCTGAAATAGCAAATAATATTCCAGAGGAAGTTTCTTTAGTTTATTGGGATTATTATAATTCTGATAAAGAAAAATATAAAAAGCTTTTAGATATTAGAGATGATTTTAATAATAATATTATCTTTGCAGGAGGATGCTGGAGGTGGAGTGGATTTGCTCCAAACTATTCAAAGACCTTTGAAACAACAAATGCTGCCTTAAATCAATGTAAGGCTAAAGGAATAAAGGAAGTCTTTGCAACGGCTTGGGGAGATGATGGATCAGAAACGCCAATATATTCAATAATAGTAGGTCTTATATTATTTGGAGAGCATGGCTATTATGACAAGGTAGAGAAAGAATGGATAGATGAAAGATGCAAATCTTTAACAGGGCTTAGCATGGAGGACTTTACTTCTTTAGAAGAGTTAGATCTTGTTCCATCAGTTAAAATTCCTAATATGGAGGTTTGCAATCCTTCAAAATATATAGCTTACCAAGATTTGCTTTTAGGAGCCTTTGATAAGCATTTAGAGGGGCTAGACTTAGAAGAACATTATATTAATCTTTCTAAAAAATATGAGGAAATAGGAGAGAAAAGTGAGAGGTTTAAATTAATGTTTACTATGTATTCTAAACTTGCTGCTTACCTTTCAGTTAAAAGTGAAATAGGATTAGAAATAAGAAAAGCTTATTTAGAAAAGGATAATGATGCCTTAAGGCTTATAGCATATAACTTTATTCCAGAAATACAAGAAAAGCTAAAGAGTTTTCATAAGAGTTTTAGGGATCTATGGTATAAAGAATGTAAAGGACAAGGCTTTGAAGTTATAGATATTAGACTTGGTGGAGTTATGGCAAGATGTGATTCAACTATGTATAGAATAAAAGCTTATCTTAAAGGAAATATTGATAAAATAGAAGAACTAGAAGAGGAAAGACTTTATTTTTCTGAACATTTTGGGGGAGATGATTGTAAGCTTATATGTTGCAATGAATATCAAAAAATAGCAACACAAAATATTTTAAGTTGGTAATAAGTGTGTATATTATAAAATTTACAAATATAAGCAATAGATAAACAATTAAATTGGGGATGTTATGATATGAAAAAATTATTAATCTTATTAGAAATAATATTCTTTAAAAATAGGGCTATTTAGGCTTTATAAATTTAAGGAGGAGTTTTTTAGTTGAATACCTTTATTAGGTTGTATGAGGGTTTAGAGCCTTTTATAATGAGTATCTTATTAGTTATATTTTTGATTTTTGTAAATAAATATTTCAAGTGGAAAATAGGGAAAAAGTAAGTA
>OGGR01000905.1_pt1 | contig 13926 bp, 16 predicted proteins | sample 1571321 | NCBI WGS metagenome assembly OGGR01 (sample SAMEA2582048, study PRJEB24529) | metagenome | biome: Human gut stool | place: China | collected 2011 | reverse complement strand
CACCGTGCCGTTATCCATTTCCAGCTTCCCTTTGCCGTCCGGCTGGAAATACCTTATCTGATAGGTAGTCGGCTGGTAATAGCCGCCACGCACCAGTCGGCAGCGTATTTCGGCGGTTTCCCCGACTTTCAGCCTTTTGGGTACTGGCAGAGTTTCGATGCTGAACGGGTACGCCTGCTGAATATCCAAGTTGTCATTACAGGCGGTGACAAGCACGAGGGCGGCCACGATGTAGCAGCCCATGATGATTTTATACATTACATTCTTCATATACATTATTATATAGCGGTCAGTTGATAATGAATTTCAGTCCCAAAGATACCTGCGTGTGGAACTTGCCTATGTCCGAGCCGAACAACGCCCGTTCCCTTGCACTGACAAGCAAGGCTATCCGGTCGGTCAGGTAGGCTTCCAGTTCCAGCGTCAGCGCACCGCCGTAGATGAAGCAATCCTTATCCAGCAAGGTAGAGCCGTCCGGCAGCAGCTTTTCGCTTCGGTTGCTTGTTTCGTACCCGGCGAGAGCCGACAATCCCAATGAAAGGAAAAAAGTCTTTCGCCTGTCCGATAGGAATTTCAGGTAATAGCCGCCCTCTGCGGTGAACTGTTCTACGGGTATCTGCATATCCTTGTAGTCATACTTCTTGTGCAGGTATTCGCCGCCAATCACCCAGCGGTTGGCGTTCTTGGTGTAAACGCTGTACGCCGCCCCGATGTGGTAGGCAAAATCCGTGTCGGAGTTCCAATGCACCCCGTCCGCCATGCCTGCCGTGACCTGCAAGCCTTTCATGCCCGGCAGGTATCTTTGTGCGTGTGCCTGAAACGAGGTCAGGCACAGCGCAAAGAGCATCATTATAAAGATGTGTTTCTTCATTCCCTACTTGATTTTGAGTTCGTTAATCACTTCTGCGTTCACGATGTCGGCGTTTTCCACCCGGATAACCTGATGCCGCCCGCCGTTCTTCTCGTAGAGTTCCACCAACAGCAGCTTGTCGTCAGGAATGGTGAACTTCGGCAGGGCGTACACCGTGCGCACGGTACTTTTTCCTGCAATCTCTATCACCTCGTTGTAGCTGCGTACCGCATCCAGCACCGTTTCCTGAATAGCCGTGCGCTTGGGTACTTTCTTATCGACAATCTTAAACTTGATGAAGTCGGTATCGAAAGGCACGTTGGAACTGTTCTTTGTCTGCGTGTGTACGTAGAGCATCCCGTTATAGGTGTAAATCCCCTTGATTAAGAACTGTATGCCGAAACGCTTGCTACCCAAGTGGCGCACTTTCCGGTCATTGTTCTTGTAGATGCTCTGCATTATCAGTTTCACCAACAGCGGGCTTTCATTACCTAATTCCCGGAAATAGATGTTCATGCGGGTATGCGAAAAGTCGCTGGTATCCTCGTTCTCCAAGAAGTCTTTCATTTCGATGTTGAGCATTTCCGGTTCACGGGCGTACTTGGCGTTGAACGAGAAGAAACTCCCGTCCTCGCAGATAACGGAGAAGTTCGTTTCGCCCGGAAAGCCTTCTGTCGTGGCTTTCACCCGGATTACGTTCTCCGCACCGTCCGCCTTGCCCGCTATGATGTGGTTGCTTCCCAAATCCACGTAGCGGACGGCGGCGGGGAAGATGATATGCACCGTCTTGGCAAAGGTCACTTCCACGCCGTAGGGCGTAACCATTTGGCGGTACGGGAGTTTCCGGGTAATCCCCCGGTACAAGTCGTTGCCAGCCGCATACTTCACGGTGTCAGTGGTTTGTGCGTTTGCCGCACACACGCCCAGCAAGAGGGCGAACAATACAAAAATCTGTTTCATCATTAATTGAAATTTTAGTGGTTGATAAAATGGTTATTGTTGTTTGGCGTAAAGCATGACTTTATAGCCTGCTTTCAGCTTCACTTTCACGGTTCGGAACTTCTTGGCGAGGTAGCCGGACGTTCCTTGCAGCAATCCCCTTGTCACGTCCATAGCCACCTGCTGCCCGGCACTTTGGGCAAAGGAAATGCTTGTACCCAGCCCGCTTCCGATATTCGCCATAGCTTCGTTGAACGCTTCCTGCTCCATAGAGGACGGGACGGACAGCCCCTTTTGCCCGTCCGTGTCGAACACGGCGAGTTCCACCGGGATGATGTTGCCAGCGTACTCAATCGAGGACACCAGTATGTCGAGCCGTTCGCCCTGCACCTTTGCCGTCCCCGCCACAAGGGTATTCTTCGGCACGACTATGTTTCCCGCCTGCATGGGTTCAAGCAGCCGTAGTTTCACCGCCTGCCCGTCCGTCAGCGTTTGGTCTTGGTGGATGCAGGCGGCTATCGTATTCCTTCCCATAGCGTAGCCCGTGCCTACCGCCGTGTTGAAGCCGTAGTTTCGTGGCTGGCTGTAAGCCCGGATGAAGTCGGCATCGCTCATGGGCTGCCGCAATCCCGAAACGGTCGTTTCCCTGACAGCCTGCACCGCCACCGCATCCGGCTTGCGGTCAATGTCGCCCGTTACCGGGACTTGTGCGACTTGTCCCTGCCCGCCGTTCATGTACTTTGCCGCCAGCTCGTAGGATTTTTCCAAGAGTGCCATTTGGTCGTCAGCGGTGGGTGTGGCGTTCTGCTGCTGTTGCAGTCGGTCGGTCAGTTCCGCTACCTGCCGCTTCAAGTCCTCTTTTTCCTCGTCCACAGGGGGCGTTTCGTAGAACGTGCTTAACTGGCGGTTGATGTCCCGGTAAGCGTATGCCGAAGAAACACCGCCGCCCCTTTGGGGCTTCGGATCTTCTTCCGGCATCAGGTCGATTTCCGCTTGCGGTTCTTCCGCTTCATCATCCCCCGTGAAACCGAAGTCCTGCAAGGATTGTATCTTGTCCTGCTGTTTGCGGTTCAGCATCGCCTGTTCGTAAGCCTTTTGCTTGTCGGCTATAATCCCGTCCTCTGCGGGCAGGGGTATGTCGGCGTTGAAGCCGCCCACGCTCTCCACATTCACGTCCTCTTTGCCGGAGGGGGCGAATATCAGGTACATACACCCGGCAAAGGCAAGGAACATCAGCGGGAAGACTATCATTTTCCTGCGCTGCTGCACCTGCTGCGGGGTAAGTTCCCGTTTGGGTTTATCTTCCTTTTTCGGCTTCCCGTCCGCCTGCGGTACGGTCGTGCCGTTCTCATTCTTCTGTACTTCTTCCATATTGCGGTCTGTTTAAGGGGTTGATACTTTTGGTTGTGTCGTTGCCGTGCAACGGCAGTTGCCTGATGTGTTCTATTTGCAGCCGCCTGCCGTCCCGTTTCCCGATATTGTAGATTGATGAAACGGTGATGTAGATAGACAAGCCGCCGAAAAAGAAGAACATCACGAGGATAACCGCCAGCCTTTTGCCCGGCGTAATCCGTCCGCACATTCGGCGCAGGCGGTCGTCCGCCCACTCCTGCACCTTTTCGATGTAATTTCGTTTCCTTTCCATACGGCTATCTTTTAACGGTTTGCAAATCCTTGTTCTCGGTAATGGTGAACGCTTCGATGATGAAGCCGTGCGGGTTGTTGTCGCTCCGTGTGGCGTTGAGCAGGCGGCACGAGGTCACAAGGCTTCGCACCGTCAGGCTGCTTTCCCGGACAATCAACTGGCGGGCATACGTGTTCACCTTGTAGGGGTACTGGTCGAAGTCGCACTTCACGCTGTCAATCTCCACCGTCTGCGTGACGTTTCCGGAAATCACCCGGTTGTAGTAGCCCTTTTCCGCCAAGTCCTTGTAATAGTTGAATGCGGTCTTGTCGGCAAGGAACAGCGAGCGTTTGATGTTGCTTTCGATAGCCCCCTTGTCGGGTGAGAGCGTGAAGAAAAGTTCGTGGAAACGCCGCACGTGCGACTTGGCTTCCACGGGTCTGTTCTGCGCCATGTCCTGCGAGAGTGCCAGCATCAGGCTTTTGCCGTTGTCGAGGACGTATATCTTCTGCCGCTGCTTTTCGGCGAAGCTGTACGAGTTCCACACGGCAAAGCCCGTCACCAGTGCGCACAGGCAGATGAATACCAGCGCAAAGAGCCTGATTTGCCGGAAACTCGTTTCGATGTTCGTTAATGACTTAAATTCCATATACTAAATATTGATGTTGGTTATTTGAGTAGTTTCCCGGTTACTTTCCCGCTTGCCGCACCGACCGCAGCCCCGGCGATTGACCCCGCCCGTGCCACGTTTCGGTTATAGGCAGACGTGCCGCCAGCCGACACTATCCAGCTTGCCACCGTTGGAATGGTGAAGTAGCCCACGATGCCGATAATCATAAAGATTACATACACGGTGCTGCTCCCGTCAGGAATGAAATTCGGGTCTGAAAGCTGCTCGATGTCTTTTTGTAGCATCAGGGTTTGTATGCGTGCCAGCACGCTGCTGAACAAGTCCGACACGGGCAGCCACAGGTAAATGGAGATATAGCGTGAAATCCACCGGGTCAGCGTGCTTTGGAAACCGTCATAGACGGAAATCGCAAACGCCAGCGGACCCAGTATGCTTAACACGATTAGGAAGAACGTGCGCAGCGTGTCTATAATCAGCCCCGCCGCCTGAAAGAGCATTTCCAGCAGTTCCCTGAACCAGTCCCGGACGGACTTCTTGATATTGTAAGCCGCCCTGTCCATGTACATTCCGGTCATAGTCACCATGTCGGAGGGTGACCAGCCCAGTTCTTCCAGTTGTCTGTCAAATTCCTCGTCCGATGCGAGGTAAGCCGTTTCGGGGCTTCGCATCAGGGCTTCATATTCCAGTCGGTCTTTCTGCGCCCGGTACTCGTTCATGTCGAAAGTCTGCGTTTCCATAAGCTGGTTGCACCCTTTCACCACTGGCGACAATACCGTGTTGATAGTCCCCAGCACGAACGTGGGAAAGAACATGATGCACAGCCCCAGCGCAAAGGGACGCAGGAGCGGGTACACGTCTATGGGTTCGGCACGTGCGAGCGACTGCCACACTTTGGCGGCTACATAGAACAAAGCTCCCAGCCCGGCTATCCCTTTGGCTACCCCCGTCATGTTGCTGCACAAGGGCATCATTTCATCGTACAGCACCCGCAACACTTGGTGCAGGTTGTCAAAATCCACCGCTGCTAATAACATAGGCATACCGATTTATATGTTACCAGTAGCGTTCATCCGCCGAGCCGTAGAGAGCCAGCACCCGGTCGGTGTCGTTCTTCTTCTTCGCCCGCAGGTAGGACACGGATATGTTCTTTCGGGTGTAGTAGTTCACGAGGTTGCGGTAGTTGAGCAGGCTTTTGTAGGCGTTGTTGATTACCGCCAGCCTTTCGGCATCCGTCAGCGACATACCCGTCACGTTCACTACATTCTTCAAGTCCTGCAACACGTCCGCACTTTCGGAGAGCAGCTTGGCATACCCGGCTGAAATGGCGGTGAGTTCATCCGGCGTGTAGTTCGGGTCAGCCAGCATGTTCTGGTAGTTTCGCACGTAGATTTCGGATATTTCCGCCACCAGTTCAATGGACTTCTTCACCTTGATGCCGCCCTTGACAACATCGTGTACCGCTTTGAGCGCATCGTAATATTTTTTACCCTGCTGGAAAATCTTCTGCGCTTCCATGAAGCCGTCCAGCGTGTTCTTGGCAGTGGTGGAAGTCTGCACTATCTGCTTGGTGGTGTTGATGATGCCCTGCGCCAAGTTTCCGGGGTCTGACACCACCCACTGTGCGGATGCCTTGCCGATGAAGCAAAGGCACACCGCCATAAGGAGAATTGTTCTTTTCATTATCTTTTGTTTTCAGGGTTTGTAACTCGTTTGTATTCGCCGCCGGGCATGAGCGTTATCCGGTCGGTCTTTTTGTCATAGGTGAACTGTATGCGGAAGCCCGTTTCGATGAACAGGCAGCCGTTCCGTTCTGTTACCGGGTAAGCCGTTTCCAGTATTCTGCCCCTGACATTCGCTTTCCGGGTGACGGTGTATCTGCCGCCCGTTTCCGAGAGTGTGAAAGCCGGGTGTCCCCTGACGTGTACCCAATAGCCCTGCATCCTTTCCAGCTCCTTGCTTCCGCTGTCCTCGCAGCCCGCCAGCAGGCAGGCGGACAATAGCGTGTATATCAGATTGTCAATCCATTTCATGTTACTTGATTTTAGTTTGTTGGTAATTGGGGGGGCTTTTGCTTTCTGCAAGCCGCTTGATAGCCAGTTCAAGGTTGCCGCCCAGCTTGTCGGCAAGTGCGAACAGTTCCATTTTCTCGCTTTCCTCTGTCGTGAAGGTGTAATATTCTTCCAATGAAACTTCTGTGGCGTACACCGCCGACTGTGTGCCGCCCAGCGAGAAGAAAACTTCCTTGTACTTCCGTCCGGGGTGGTTCGCCATGTTGATAGACAATATCTGCGAACGCTCCTTGTCGGTCAGTCCCAAGAGGTTCTGTATGCTGTCAAACTTGTTGAGATATTTTCTTTGGTCTAACAGGATTTTGCAGTCCGAGTTATTGATGATACTCTCTTTCACGATAGGGGAAGAAATAATATCCTCAATCTCTTGCGTGACTACAATCGCTTCCCCGAAATATTTTCGGACGGTTTTGTAGAGGTAGCGGATATAGTCCGCCATGTTCGCCGATGCAATCGCTTTCCACGCTTCCTCGATTAGTATTAACTTCCTTATCCCCTTTAACTTGCGCATTTTGTTTATAAAGGCTTCCATGATGATGATAGTCGTTACCGGGAATAAAATCTTGTGGTCTTTGATGTTGTCCAACTCAAAGACAATGAAGCGTTTGTGCAACAAATCCAGTTCCTTGTCGGAGTTCAGCAGGTAGTCGTACTCACCGCCACGATAGTACGGTTCAAGCACGTTCAGGAAATTGTCAATGTCAAAATCCTTTTCCCTGACGTTCTTCTGTTCAAGCTGTCGGCGGTAATCATCCCGCACAAACTCGTAGAACGTGTTGAAGCAGGGCGTTACCGACCTGTCGCCCGTGATACGTTCGATATAGGCACTTACCGCATTTGACAACGCCACTTCTTCCGACCGCTTGGGGGCTTCATCGTCCCGCTTCCACAGGGTGAGTATAAGGGTTTTTATACTCTCTTTTTTCTCGATGTCAAATACCCCGTCCTCGACATAGAACGGGTTGAACGCTATCGGGTTCTCGTTGGTGTAGGTGAAATAAATCCCGTCCTCGCCGTGCGTGCGGTTGTGGATAAGCTGGGACAGTCCCAAGTAGCTGTTACCCGTATCTACTAATAGCACGTGCGCCCCCTGCTCGTAATACTGGCGCACCATGTGGTTGGTGAAGAAAGACTTCCCGCTACCACTCGGTCCAAGTATGAACTTGTTTCTATTGGTCGTTATGCCTTTCTTCATGGGCAAATCCGATATGTCGATGTGCAGCGGGCGACCGCTTACCCTGTCCACCATTTTGATGCCGAACGGCGAAAGCGAACTCTTGTAGTTCGTTTCTTCCACGAACAGGCAGAGAGCCTGCCCCAAGAACGTGTAGAAACTTTCCTCTGCGGGGAAGTCCGCTTCGTTTCCGGGTATGCCCGCCCAAAAGAGCGTGGGCGTATCGACCGTGTTGTGGCGTGGCTTGCACTCCATTAGCGCAAGCTGGCTTCCCACATCGTTGCGTATGCGTTTGAGTTCGTCCCGGTCGTCACTCCATGCCATGACGTTGCAGTGGCAGCGCACCGATACAAGCCCCTTGCTGTGGGCTTCGTTCAGGTACTCGTCTATCCACTCCTTGTTCACTTGGTTGGCACGGGAATAACGGGAGAGCGATTGCATGTTCCGGGCGGTCTGCTCGAAGTTCTTCAGGTTTTCGGCGTGGTCGTCTATGAAGATGAACTGGTTATAGACGTGGTTACACGATAACAGCACGCCCACCGGGGCGGCAAAACTTAACCTGCAATCGCTTCTGTCAGTGGACAGCTTCTCAAATCGGCAGTCCGTCCCGACCTTTCCGGGCAAATCTTCCACGTCCGAAAGCGTGTGCAGGCACAGAATATCGTCCCCGACACGCATTTCTTCCGGGTACAGCCCGATGTCTTTCAGGCAGGTGGTATCTGTCTGCGAGAGCGAGAAGTATTTCTCGATGATGCCCGCCTTTCCGTCCTGCCCGGTGATTTCCGATGCCGCCAGCCGGGTAAGCGTGACAAAACCGCTGTCGTTCATGATGCGCTCGAACTGCCCGACCGCTTCGATGAACTTTGCCGCCGCTTCCTTGTCGGCTATCTCCTGCGGAACAATCCTGCCCCGGCAGAGGGTGGAGAAGTCGCTCTGTCGGCGGCTTCTCTCCCTTGTCGTTTTTGTCAGGAACAGGTAGCAGTAATGGTTCAGGAACGGGCGTTCATTGAAGTGCCGTTCAAAGGAGCGGCTTAAAAAACTAAGCTCGTCCCTTTCCGTGTCGGGCTGGTAGTTCTCCTTGATGAAGAAGTCCTGCTTGTGTACTATGGAGTAGTCGGGCAGCACCTTGATTGCCTTGTACCATGCCGAATGTATGGCTTCGTACTCGGCACTGGTGACGGTGAACAGTTCGGGCAGTTCCACCCTGAAAGCCACCGTTATGTCCGCATCCTTTGAAATGATGCAGCCGTTCTCCACCGCCAAAAGGGGAAATTTCCTTTCCAGCGTGGTAGCCTTTAATGTATTCCTCATGTTCTTTCTTCCTTTCTTCTTTTGTAGTTGAACAGCCGGGGTATCGCCTTTCGGCTGATAATGAAGCGTGGGTGTCTTTTGCGTGCGGCTGCTTTCATCAGCCCGTGCGTGCCGTACCGTGCGTTGAGCCGGAACGTCTGCCACACGAGCAGCAGCGAAGCCGACACGATGAAACCGATACATAGCCACTGGTTCACGCCTGCCATGAACAGGACGATGAACACCACGAAGACGGCGAGCAAGCCGCCGCAAAAGATAAAGAGGTACTGGCTTTTCAGCCCCTTGAACTCCACGGGCTTCCCGATACCCCTGTTTACCTGATATTTTTCGGGCTTAGCCCTCAACAACTCGTCAGACATAGCCGCAGGTTTAGAGGAAGAACGAGCGCAGGATAGTGGCGGCTACAATCAGGAAGATGCACGCCCCGAACCAACTGGCGGCGGTCTTTGAGGTGTCGGGGTCGCCGCTCGAAAACTTGTTATATACTTTTACCCCGCCAATCAAGCCGCAGACCGCCCCGATTGCGTACACCAGTTTTGTTCCGGGGTCGAAATACCCGGTGATTAGGTTCGTGGCTTCGGTGATGCCCGCCTGCCCGTTTCCTTGTGCGTAGGCACTTACCACGGCGGCAAGTATAGCCGCCGACAAGAAGATTTTCTTTCTCATTGTGATTTGTTTTTAATGCCGGGCGGCGGGTGGATAGTCCGCCTTTCCCGGCTGGTGAATAATTTGAAATTTTAGTGGTCGGGGATAGTCCCGTTTGTCTGTTTGGTTTTCAGGTTGCCAATCAACCGTAATCACGCTGTTTCATGCTGTCAGGCTTATACATTATTATATTATAGGAAATCGTTCATGTCGAACGCTTCGTGTTCCTTGCCTGTATTGCCAGCTTCGGCAGGGACAGCAACCGTAGCCAGTTCCGCTTCGTTGCGTCCCAGCAGTTCCGCCACCTTTGCCAGCCCGCCGTTGATGTTCTCCACCACCGCATCGTAGAGGTTCGTCCCCTCAATCCTTGCCAGCGTCCCGGCTGCTTGCCGCTGTTCCGCTTCGGTGGAGTTGTCGGCGTTCGCCGTGCGTACCGCTTCGCCCAGTTCGTCAAAGCTCACGCCCGTAGCCCGCCCGGTATCATCGTCACCGTCCATGTACCCGGCTATTTCCTCGTCCTCGTAGTCGGGTTCGTCATTCTCGTAACCGGGCGTTTCTTCCGGCAGTCCGTCAGCCTGCGGCGCAAAAATAGTATCATTTTCAGCCGCTTGCGGGAGGTGTCCCGATTTGTCCTGCGCTGTCCCGATTAGTCCGCCCTTGTATCGGCTTTCACCTATCAGCGTGTAGCCTGAAACCCCGTTTCGTGGAAGCGGCGCATCATCTGTTCTGCCCGGTGATGTCCGGCTGTCCGTGTAGCGATACCACAGCCATAGGGCGATATAGTACACCAAAAGCCCGGTAAGTATGCAATAGATTACCATAGTCAGACAGGCTTTTGGAAGTGGCTTTCGTACAGGGTGTTTATCTCGTCTTGGTACTGCTCGAAGTGGCGCAGCAGAATGTTTTCCACGTAGCTGCTTACCGTCACCTTTCGCCCGCCTATCACCGTCACGATACGCATCAGCTTCTCATGCGTGGTTCGGCTCACGTACAAGGGCTGTCGGTCTGCCAGTTCCACTTTCTGAAAGTAGGTTTCCCGGTAGTCGCCCGAACCGCCCTTGCGCTTGCGGGGTGTCGGTTTCTCTACTTGCACCGTTTCCGTCTGCCGTCCCTCGTGGGCGGTTTCCGTTTCGCCGCCGGGCTGCGGTACATCATCCGGCTGGCTCTCCCGCTTGGCGGGTACGCCCTGTGAGATAAGTTCTTTCATGAAATCCTCGTCTATCTTCGGCATCCCGCCGCTTTGCTTTGCCATATCATTGTAATTTGATGTAGTACACTATTTCGGTTATCAGTTCTTCCAAGTTGCTTCCCCTTACCAGCGGGCGGCTGGCGGGAAAGAGCGTGGAGCGGAACACCGCCTTTTTATCCGCCACCAGTTCCTTTTTGTAGCGTTTGGTATCGGGGATAAAGGTTTTCATCAGCGGCAGTTCCAGTTCCTTAATGGTCTTGTCGTAGGCGGTGTAAAGGTCTGTTTTCTCCCTACCGTCCACCATGTTCCAAAAGAGGTACAGCCCGGCAAGTCGGCAGGCTTCATTCTTCACCAATAGCTTTTGGATAGCCATTGCGAACGACAGGCTGCTTTCCAGCACCACCTTGTCGGCTGAAATGGGGGTGAAAATGTAGTCCATGCCCGCAAGGGAGTTTATCACGCCCTCGCTGTTCACCGTGCCGGGCAGGTCGAAAAACACTATATCCGGCACGTGTCCGGCGGCTATATATTCGTCAGCCGTTGCAATCGCCTTTTCGGGCGAACTGCACAATACCGGGTAGGCTTTCTTTCCCAGCCGGGTAAACTGTTCATACGCCATTCGCTTGTAATCTTCATCCGCCCCGACCTGCTCGGCATCCCGCTTGCGCATCCCGGCAATGGAGTGTTGCGGGTAGTCGCAATCGACCACCGCCACATCGTAGCCTTTGAGGTAATAGAGGTAACTCGCCGCCAGCACGGTAAAGGTGGTTTTGCCGACCCCGCCCTTTTGGGTGGAAAAGGCGACATAAAGGGGTGTTTTCTCGTTTTCCATATTGCTTTCGTTCATTATTGGTTGATAGATAGATTTATTTATTGCTTTCATTCTTTCTTTCCATATTGCAATCTTGAAATATTGAAAGACTGTTTTATTTCAATCTTGTTTTCCAGCTTTCATTCTTTCTTGGAATATTGAAATCCTGCAATCATGCTTTCTTGAAATCATGCTTTCAATCATTCTTTCCTGATTGGAATATTTCTTTCAATCTTGCTTTCAATCTTGAAATCCGATGCAAAAAAAGGGAGAAAAAACGTCCCCTGAAAACCTTGTCCCGATTTGTCCTGCGCTGTCCCGTTTTGTCCACCAACCACCTATTTTACAGCATTATAAATCACCGTTACTTTGCAGCGGAGTAACGAACCGCAGGGGGCGCAGGTGTAAAACAGGGCTGGTGAATGGCTGGGCTTACCGTTCCACGCTAACCCCAATCCGTCCGTGACGGATTTCGATTTTCGTCAGAAAATAGCAAGGTGTGTTTTGTATGCTACAAAACCGTTTTCCGTGCCTGAAAACGCCTTGCCCCTTGCGGGGGTAAAAATCACTCCGAAGTCGTAATTTTTTAATCCAAAGAAGCATGGAAACAAGAAGAACCAACAAGGGCGGTCGCCCCGCCCTCGCAGACCCGGCGAAGCATCGCCATGTCCTTTACCTGAACGACCGGGAGAACGCCCGCTTCCTCTCGCAGTGGGAGCAGTCGGGCGTTACGAGCAAGTCCCGTTTCATCGCCGCCCGGCTGTTCGGCGAGCCGTTCCGGGTGGTGAAAGTGGACAAATCGGCAGTAGAATATTGCGCCCGGCTGACCGAATTTTATGCCCAGTTCCGGGCGGTTGCGGTCAATTACAACCAAGTGGTAAAGGCTCTGAATAGTAACTTTTCGGAGAAAAAGGCACTGGCTTTTCTCTATAAACTGGAGAAAGCGACCACCGAACTGGCTGTGTTGAACCGTCAGGTTATCGACCTGACAAACGAGTGCAGGGAACTATGGTTGCCAAAATAAGCACGGGCGGCAATATGTTCGGCGCACTGGCATACAACCAAAACAAGGTGGACAGCGGGGAAGCAAAGGTGCTTTTCTCCAACCGGATGCTGTTGGGCGAGGACGGGAATTTCTCTATCGGCGAGTGTATGCGCAGCTTTGAAATGCAGATGCCCGTCCAGCTATCCACCAAGAAGCCGATACTTCATATTTCCATAAACCCGCACCCGGAAGACGTGCTGACCGACCGGCAGCTTTCCGACATTGCCAAAGAGTATATGCGGAAGTTGGGCTATGGCGACCAGCCTTATTTGGTGTACAAGCATACCGACATCGACCGCCACCATATCCACATCGTGGGGTTGCGGGTGGACGAGAACGGCAAGCCGCTGAATGACAAGTTCGAGCATCGGCGCAGCAAGCAAATCACCCGTGAACTGGAGAAGAAATACAACCTGCACCCGGCAGAGCGAAAGGAGCGTGCCGAACGCCCGGAACTTAAAAAGGTGGACTATGCCGCCGGGGACGTGAAGCACCAAATCGGCAATACCGTGAAAGCGGCTTGTTACGGCTACCGTTTCCAGTCGTTCGGGGAATACAAGGCTTTGCTTGCCGCTTACAACGTGTGCGCCGAGGAAGTCAAAGGCGAGATAAACGGCAAGCTCTATCAGGGCATAGTCTATTCCGCCATGAACGACAAGGGCGAAAAGGCGGGCAACCCGGTAAAGGCTTCCCGCATCGGCAAGTCGGTAGGTTATGAAGCGGTGCAGCGCAGAATGGAGAAATCGGGCGAAGCAATTAAGAACGGGAAACTGAAAGAGCGCACCCGGAAGATTGTAGCCACTGCCATGCAGACCGCCCGCAGCCGCAAGGAACTGGAACAGCAGCTAAGGAAGCGGGGCATTGACGTGGTATTCCGTCAGAACGACAGCGGGCGCATCTATGGCGTTACGTTCATCGACCACGACAGCCGGGTGGTGCTGAACGGTTCACGCTTGGGTAAGGAGTATTCGGCGAACGTGTTCAACGAACGTTTTTCGGGCGAAACCGGAAAGATGCACCAGTCCGAATTGTCAGCACCACAGCAAGACCAGCCCACGCATCAGGAACAGCCGGGCTTCACGCCGAAAGCCGACATCGTTTCGGGCATGGCTTCCGTGCTGGGTGCTTTCGGCGGTTTGCTGGGCGGCGGTGCATCAGGCGGTGACGAGCCGCAGGACACCGCCCGCCAAAAGAGAAAGAAGAAAAAGAAGCGCACAAGGCGCATTGACTAACTTAAAAACATACAATTATGCAGCAAGAGGATGATTTGAGAGGGCTTGCAAGGGTCATGGACTTTATGCGGGCTGTCAGTATTCTATTCGTGGGAATAAACGTGTACTGGTTCTGTTACTCCACCCTGAAAGAATGGGGAGTGACATTTGAGGTGATAGACAAGATACTGTGGAACTTCCAGCGCACCACCGGGCTGTTCTCGTCCGTCCTTTGGACGAAACTTTTTGCGGTGGTGTTCCTCGCCCTGTCGTGCATCGGCACTAAGGGCGTGAAAGAGGAAAAGATAACGTGGACGAAGATACATTGCAGCCTTGTGGCGGGTGTCGTGTTGTTTTTCCTGAACTGGTGGCTGCTGGAACTTCCGCTGCCACATACGGCGGACACTGTGTTTTATATCGCCACGCT
>OGGR01000897.1_pt1 | contig 14093 bp, 9 predicted proteins | sample 1571321 | NCBI WGS metagenome assembly OGGR01 (sample SAMEA2582048, study PRJEB24529) | metagenome | biome: Human gut stool | place: China | collected 2011 | reverse complement strand
GGCTCCAGATGACAAACATGATCTCATATCAGGGACTTGTTCGCACCTTCCCTAAGGCTTCAGGGTAACTTTCCAGCTTTTGCCATAACTCGTCTGCCTGACTGGCCCCCTGAATACTCACTCCTGGAATACGCTGCTGTAAACTGATTTTCATTCCATGAATAAATATTGACTGCCTGTCAAACATGACTATTTGCATAACTGAATCTCCACCTGAATACGTTAAAAAGACTTAAGTAGTGGAAGGGTATTACCCGCGAGAAAAAATAAGAATTCGCCATTTGGCGGTGGCCATTCTACAGAGATGACGCGTAGAAAATAGTTACCGATATAAATAGTTACAGCTAAACGCCTGAAATTACATGTCGAGGGCACTATTTAAAACAATTTTGAGGATTTCCTTATATTGGTGGTTAGTACGCATGCAATTAAAAATGAAACTCCGCGACCACAAGCAAAAATAACAAACGGCAATGAGACAAAAATAAGCACAAATAGCCAACACGTCCTCTATTCACTTTAAAGGGAATCGCTGAAAAATACGCTCTGTTTAGGGGGATTCACCTTTCTCAGAAAGCTATTCCGCCCTTTTCCTGCTGAGAAATCGCCACATTCGTCATGACAACATTGTGAAACCCGGCATTAGATGTTAGAAAAAACAATAAACAATGCGATATGCGCGTTACTGTTTCGCTGTGAATAACAATCGGTCAAAGAAATGGATAAAATTCACGCAATGCAGTTGTTCATCAAAGTCGCGGAGCTGGAAAGTTTTTCCCGCGCGGCGGATTTCTTTGCTTTGCCAAAAGGAAGTGTTTCGCGCCAGATACAGGCACTGGAACATCAACTTGGCACCCAGCTTCTCCAGCGCACCACGCGACGGGTCAAACTCACGCCAGAAGGCATGACCTATTATCAACGAGCAAAAGATGTGTTGAGTAATCTCAGCGAACTGGACGGTCTGTTTCAACAGGATGCCACCAGTATCAGCGGTAAATTACGCATCGACATCCCGCCAGGAATCGCGAAAAGCCTGTTACTGCCGCGCCTGTCGGAATTTCTCTATCTGCATCCGGGAATTGAGCTGGAACTGAGTAGCCATGACCGTCCGGTAGATATTCTTCATGATGGTTTTGATTGCGTGATACGCACTGGCGCGTTACCGGAAGATGGCATTATCGCCCGTCCCCTCGGCAAACTGACCATGGTCAACTGTGCCAGTCCGCACTATCTGACGCGCTTTGGTTATCCGCAAAGCCCCGATGATCTGACTTCACACGCAATAGTGCGTTATACACCGCACCTGGGTGTACATCCGTTAGGTTTTGAGGTTGCCAGCGTTAATGGCGTCCAGTGGTTTAAGTCTGGCGGCATGTTGACGGTAAACAGTAGCGAAAACTATCTCACCGCCGGTCTTGCCGGTCTGGGGATTATTCAGATCCCGCGCATTGCCGTGCGCGAAGCCCTGCGTGCCGGGCGGCTTATTGAAGTGTTGCCAGGCTACCGTGCCGAGCCGCTCTCCCTTTCGCTGGTTTACCCGCAGCGTCGGGAGCTTTCCCGGCGTGTAAACCTGTTTATGCAGTGGCTGGCTGGCGTAATGAAAGAGCACCTGGACTGACCGACTATACTTTTTAAGAATGACCACGACAGAAGGACAAAAGAGCGGATGACGCAGGAAAACGAGATCAAACGTCCCACCCAGGATCTGGAGCACGAGCCGATTAAGCAGTTGGATAATAGCGAGAAAGGCGGCAAAGTTAGCCAGGCGCTGGAAACCGTCACCACCACTGCCGAAAAAGTCCAACGCCAACCGGTTATTGCGCACCTGATTCGTGCGACAGAACGCTTTAACGATCGGCTGGGTAACCAGTTTGGTGCGGCTATCACCTATTTCTCATTTTTGTCGATGATCCCGATTTTGATGGTGTCGTTTGCCGCAGGGGGCTTTGTGCTGGCCTCCCATCCGATGTTGCTACAGGATATCTTCGACAAAATTCTGCAAAACATCAGCGATCCGACGCTAGCCGCCACGTTGAAAAACACCATCAACACCGCCGTTCAGCAGCGTACGACTGTAGGGCTTGTCGGCCTGGCGGTGGCACTTTATTCCGGCATCAACTGGATGGGTAACCTGCGTGAAGCGATTCGTGCCCAGTCGCGCGATGTCTGGGAACGCTCGCCGCAAGATCAGGAGAAGTTCTGGGTAAAATATCTGCGTGATTTTATTTCGCTGATTGGTTTGTTGATTGCGCTGATTGTAACGCTTTCGATCACCTCGGTTGCCGGTTCGGCGCAGCAAATGATTATTAGCGCCCTGCACCTGAACAGCATTGAGTGGCTGAAACCGACGTGGCGGTTGATTGGCCTGGCGATTTCCATCTTCGCCAACTATCTGCTTTTCTTCTGGATCTTCTGGCGGTTACCGCGCCACCGTCCGCGCAAAAAAGCCCTGATTCGCGGAACATTTCTGGCTGCTATTGGTTTTGAAGTGATTAAAATCGTGATGACCTACACCCTGCCATCGCTGATGAAATCCCCCTCTGGCGCAGCATTTGGTTCCGTGCTGGGGCTGATGGCATTTTTCTACTTCTTCGCCCGTTTGACGCTGTTTTGCGCGGCGTGGATTGCCACCGCCGAATATAAAGACGACCCGCGAATGCCAGGGAAAACGCAGCCTTAAAATAGGCCGGATGCGGCGTAAACGCCTTATCCGGCATACGATTTTATTCGGCCTGGCTCCCCGTAGGCCGGATAAGATGCGCCAGCATCGCATCCGGCTATAATGCGCACATAACCTCTTGAAACTCTTCCCCAGAGCCTCTTCAGCCATCTATTTGGGAGCAAACAATTTCATTCCAACTCATAACCCCAGCATATAAATCCAGTTGGTAACTTTTATTTAACCTGAAACCAGTTTTATCCACTATTTATAAAATTATGTGAAGCATTTCATAGAAGAAAAATCACTGGCCTAAACATTATCCCCTTTTTGCCTGGTTTTTGACCATTTCCGCGATTTGTTACACATTGAAATATCACTTTTGCTGTGCGTAATATGGCTATTCGTTAGCCAAAAAATAAGAAAAGATTATGCAAGCAACAGCCACAACACTCGACCACGAGCAAGAATACACGCCGATCAACTCGCGTAATAAAGTCCTTGTCGCCTCTCTCATTGGCACAGCCATTGAGTTCTTCGACTTTTACATTTACGCCACTGCGGCCGTTATTGTGTTTCCGCATATCTTCTTCCCGCAGGGCGATCCTACGGCAGCAACGCTACAGTCGCTCGCCACCTTCGCCATCGCCTTCGTCGCGCGCCCCATTGGCTCTGCCGTTTTTGGTCATTTTGGCGATCGCGTTGGGCGTAAAGCGACGCTGGTCGCCTCGTTGCTAACGATGGGGATTTCGACCGTGGTGATTGGTCTGCTGCCGGGCTATGCCACGATTGGTATTTTCGCCCCGCTGCTGCTGGCGCTGGCTCGATTTGGTCAGGGTCTGGGCTTAGGCGGTGAATGGGGCGGCGCGGCGCTGCTGGCGACTGAAAACGCCCCACCGCGCAAACGTGCACTGTATGGCTCCTTTCCGCAGCTGGGCGCACCGATTGGCTTCTTCTTTGCCAATGGCACTTTCTTGCTGCTTTCCTGGCTACTGACCGACGAGCAGTTTATGAGCTGGGGCTGGCGTGTGCCATTTATCTTCTCGGCGGTGCTGGTCATTATCGGCCTGTATGTTCGCGTGTCGCTGCATGAGTCGCCGGTGTTTGAGAAAGTCGCTAAAGCGAAAAAACAGGTGAAGATCCCGCTGGGTACGCTGCTGACCAAACATGTTCGCGTAACCGTACTGGGTACGTTCATTATGCTGGCAACCTATACGCTGTTTTACATCATGACGGTCTACTCTATGACCTTTAGTACCGCCGCCGCGCCAGTTGGGCTTGGCCTGCCGCGTAACGAAGTGTTGTGGATGTTGATGATGGCAGTTATTGGTTTTGGCGTGATGGTGCCAGTCGCTGGATTACTGGCTGATGCCTTTGGTCGCCGTAAAAGCATGGTAATTATCACCACGCTGATCATCCTGTTCGCGCTGTTCGCCTTTAACCCGCTGCTCGGTTCTGGCAACCCGATTCTGGTTTTTGCCTTCCTGCTGTTGGGGTTAAGTCTGATGGGGCTGACCTTCGGGCCGATGGGCGCGCTGTTACCAGAGCTGTTCCCAACAGAAGTGCGTTACACCGGAGCATCATTCTCTTACAACGTAGCGTCGATTCTCGGGGCTTCCGTTGCGCCGTATATCGCAGCCTGGTTGCAGACTAACTACGGGTTAGGTGCGGTGGGGTTATATCTGGCGGCGATGGCTGGCTTGACGTTAATCGCCCTGCTGCTGACCCATGAGACGCGACATCAGTCGTTGTAATAAGAGTGAAAAGCCTCATGCGCTACGCTTATCAGGCCTGAATTTCCATACAATATATTGAATTCGCAAGGATTTGTAGGCCGGATAAGGCGTTCACGCCGCATCCGGCATGAACAAAGCACACTTTGCCAACAATCTAAATCTGTTTAATTGCCGGATGTCAGACATCCGGCAATTATCATCACTTCTTCATCTGCGACAATATCGTCCGACACTGATTAGCCTCCCCTTCGGAAGGTGAGATCAGTGCCAGTAACGCCGCCGCCGGTGTTACCAGCGTTGCCAGTGCCGCAGCAACAGCACCACGGGCAATCAGCGGTCCGGCTTTCACCCCAGCCTGCGGATTTTTAAACGTCCCACGCACATACAGCGGCGAACGCAGTGTGATAATCCGAATCCCTTTACTCTCCGGATCAATAGTCAAATCCAGCTGTTCCGAAGCAAAACTTGCCGTGCCGGTAACATTAATCAACGCGTTCTCAGTATCGAAAGCAAAAATCTGCGGGCGCGCCACGCCGTTGGCAATATTCAGATTCGCCGCCGCGCAGTTCACCCGCACCTCATCGTCACCAAATATCGCACCGACAATGTAGTTGCCGACATTCAGCCCAACAATCTCCATCAGGTTGCGGCTCACCAGCCCGTCATTCATCAACAGTTTCAGGTTGCCGTTACTGTTGCCTAAAAGCGCCGCCACCGAGTTACCGCTACCGCGTAGTTCCGCGTCACCGTTCATTTCCCCCAGCGTCTTCTGCATCAGTTCCACATCGGGCATCAGTTCTTTCAGTTTCAGTCGACGAGCCTGAATATCTGCCCGCCCCTGCATCGGCTTTTTATCGCCTTCCAGATGGATATTCGCCGCAATGCTGCCGCCCGCCATGCCAAATTTCAGCGGTTGCAGGCGCAGGTCAGCATTTTTGAGGATGATATGAGTAGAAAGATCGCTAATCGGCAGGCTACTGCCATGCTCAATGCGCCGCCCTTTGAAGCGAACATCGGCATCCATAACGTCCCATTTATCGGTTTCGAAGCGGTCATAAGGCAGCACTTTGCCCGCAGGCTGAACGCTTTTTTCGCCCTTCTTCTGTTCAGACCGTTTCGACTTTTCTGCCCCTTTCCCGGAGTCAACGCCAATTAACGGTCCCAGGTCCGCCAGCCGCAATTGCCGCGACTCGACATCACCTTCCAGTTTTGGTCGTGGCTTTCCGGTGGTGTAGACCAGAGAACCGTGGATATCGCTATCGCCAATTCGCCCATTAAAACCGCGATAATCAAAGACCGACGATTTTTCAGTGTCGATTTTCGCTACCAGCCGACCATCCGTTTCAAACGGCGGGGTATCGGGCAGCAGAACGCCCGTCAGTTCATAGAGATCACCCAGTGAATCGCCAGAAAATTTAAGCCGTAAATCGACACCGCCCATCTTCATTGGGTCATTCACGACGCCATCAAAAGCAACACGGGTGTTACCAGAGCGGAAATCAGCCTGTACCGGAAACGGCGTCCCTTCTCCACGCAGCGCCAGCATACCGCCTATTTTTCCCGTACCCGTGAGCGGTTCACCGTTATAACGTCCCTGCGCCTTCAGGCCAAAAACGTAATCGCCCACCTTTTCTTTATCCGCTTTACCTTTCGATCCAGTAACTTCGCTGAATGGCAGCGGCTTGCCTAACGGATCAACAAAAATTTCCAGATCCGCTTTGCTTACTTTGTCATCAATGACGATCCGCCCTTGATCGAAAAGAATATTATCCAGCCGAAACGACCATGCCGACGGCTTTGCATTCGCGTCTTTGTTATCATCGTTGGCGAGATTAAACGTCCAGTTATTGTTCTTTTCGGAGAGGCGAATCAGGCGCGCGTCGGGCTTTTCGAGCTTGATCCACGGCAGCCAGACCGTTTTGGTCAGCAGCGCCAGCGGTGCCAGCGTTGCCTCTACTCGCGGCAAATGCACCATCGTGACTTCGGGAATATCCGGTGGATTGCCAAGAATGATGTCTTCTGCATGTACATGAGGCCACGGCACCCAGCTACGCCAGCCAGTTTCTTGTTTTTGCCGCTCCCACACCACGCCCAGATCGCCACGGATAGCGAACGGACGATTCAACTCCGCAGAGACTTTCTGGTTGATGGTCGGTTTGAGTCGATTCCAGTCAAAAGTTGCAATCAAAATGATCGCCACGACAATCAACAACAAGAAAGCCCCTGAAATCGCAGCGGTTATTTTGCCTGCCTTGCTCATCGTTCGCTTCCTCATATTCTTCCTGTGCCAGTCCTAAAGATAGTCCAGCCAGGCGGAAAATGAGGCAGCTTATAGCGCCAGAACCGCCGTATTCAGCGTTTCTATCGGTGCCGGGCGTGAAAGAAACCAGCCTTGTGCGGCGAATGCGGGCGAGTTCTGAACATCACGCCACTCTTCCGGTGTTTCTACGCCCTCGACAATCACCCCGCGACAATAGCGATTCATTAGATGTAAAAGCTGAGAAAAGAGTGTGCGTCCTTCCGGCGACTGACGCAGCATCACAAACAGTTCTCGCGCGATTTTGATGTAGTCATAACGCACTTCACTTAGCGCAGAGAAATTTGCCATCCCGGTACCAAAATCATCCAGCCACAGCGGGCCAAATTCACACATCGAGGCAAAGGTTGAATCTTTCGGCAGACGGATATGCTCCACCAGTTCGAAACGCAGCCAGGGAAGACGCTCAATCTGGCGCAGGATTTTTGGTTGCTGACGCAGGGCGATGAGCGTAGGGCCATCAATATTGACCGATGCCAGCAGGCCGTGCTCTATAAAGAAGTCGGCTTTTTGCGCCAGCAAATCAATCTGCTCTTTCACAACCTCCATCCGATGGCTGACGGTGATTTCAGTAAAATAGCGATCCGGCGGCAGGCGTTGCGAAGGGTTCAAGGGATGCGTGACCACCGTTAATAGCTCCACGGCCATTAACCGCCCGCATGTTTGATAGATCGGCTGCCAGGTGTAAGCACGCTCACACTGCAACCAAAAACGCCGTTCCTGCAAGCTCTCGATGCTTGCTTCAGGGTTGCTTATTCGCTGGATAACCTGCCTTATCATCAAAGATGTCCTGTGTTTAAAAGTGATGCTGCCCGGACTCGACAAAGATTATCGGCGCGCAAGGGCAGAACTTTACCGCCTGGCCGGGTTAAATTTCCTCACTCCACAACGGAATCTTTCAGGAATACGTCCTGGCTCAAAAAAATAATGGAACACTGTTTTAATATGGTTGACCAGCAAACCACCACAGCGCAAACTAACGCTAATTTTTTACAGATCAGGTTCACGACTATGTCCAAAAAGATTGCCGTGATTGGCGAATGCATGATTGAGCTTTCCGAGAAAGGCGCGGACGTTAAGCGCGGTTTCGGCGGCGATACCCTGAACACTTCCGTCTATATCGCCCGTCAGGTCGATCCTGCGGCATTAACCGTTCATTACGTAACGGCGCTGGGAACGGACAGTTTTAGCCAGCAGATGCTGGACGCCTGGCACGGCGAGAACGTTGATACTTCCCTGACCCAACGGATGGAAAACCGTCTTCCGGGCCTTTACTACATTGAAACCGACAGCACCGGCGAACGTACGTTCTACTACTGGCGGAACGAAGCCGCCGCCAAATTCTGGCTGGAGAGTGAGCAGTCTGCGGCGATTTGCGAAGAGCTGGCGAATTTCGATTATCTCTACCTGAGCGGGATTAGCCTGGCGATCTTAAGCCCGACCAGCCGCGAAAAGCTGCTTTCCCTGCTGCGCGAATGCCGCGCCAAAGGCGGAAAAGTGATTTTCGACAATAACTATCGTCCGCGCCTGTGGGCCAGCAAAGAAGAGACACAGCAGGTGTACCAGCAAATGCTGGAATGCACGGATATCGCCTTCCTGACGCTGGACGACGAAGACGCGCTGTGGGGTCAACAGCCGGTGGAAGACGTCATTGCGCGCACCCATAACGCGGGCGTGAAAGAAGTGGTGGTGAAACGCGGGGCGGATTCTTGCCTGGTGTCCATTGCAGGCGAAGGGTTAGTGGATGTTCCGGCGGCAAAACTGCCGAAAGAAAAAGTGATCGATACCACCGCAGCTGGCGACTCTTTCAGCGCCGGTTATCTGGCGGTACGTTTGACGGGCGGCAGTGCGGAAAACGCGGCGAAACGTGGGCACCTGACCGCAAGTACCGTTATTCAGTATCGCGGCGCGATTATCCCGCGTGAGGCGATGCCAGCGTAAACGCAGCATATGCAAAAGGCTGGATAAAGTGTTACCCCTCTATCCAGCTCATCCATAAATACCTGATGGTTGTGCTAACTCATCACCATCAGGCATTACTGTGCAGGTGGAATATCCGTCACTTCAGGATGTACGTCATCCGTGGCGACAGAGGTGGTCGCAGCGGCGGTAGATGGGGCCATGATTTGATCCCAGGCCGCCTGCAACGCTTTCATGTTAAATTCCGGCTCGCCTTTCGGCTGCAGCAGTATTAACGCCATATCATTCGACAACTGCTGACGCAGATCCTGATTTAACATCTCCACAGTCAGGCTGTTAAGGAAATCCTGCCGCAGTTTCTGATACTGCTCCGGCGCGATATCGACGACCTGATTTTGCAACGAACGCATCCGCTGACCCATCAGAATATCGGTATCAGCTCGTGCATAGGCGGCAAACAGTTTCTGCAGCTCCAGTTTCTTTTGCGCCACTAACGCATTGAACTCTTCTTCCGGCAGACCTTTATCGCGAACCTTCGCCAGTTCACGCGCCACCAGATTAAGGTTGCTGTTCAGCTTGTCGTTTGGTGATTCGATGTTGATGGCACACTGCGCACGCAGATACAGCACACGGCAGTCAAATCCAAGACCGATGTCTTTGCTGTTACTGGCGCTTAACGCTTGCTGAACATGCCAGAACAGCGCCTCGCGGGCCAGGTCCGCACGCCAGTAGCGCAGCAGTGCGGCTGATTCACGAATCGGCTGCCACGGCGTATCCCACATGATAGATAACCGGTCCTGACGCACCGCGTCAGTCATAATACTCACCGCTTCCGCACGCAGCGGAGAAAGCGTCGGCACCGGAGCTGGCGTTTCACGTTTGCCTTTCAGTTCGCCAAACGTTTTGTTTATTTGGTCGACAACCGAGCGCGCATCCACGTTTCCCACCACCAGTAGCGTCATTGCATCCGGGGTGTACCATTTCTGATAGAAATCTTTAATTTTTTCCGCTTCAACGGGTTGTTTCAGCGGATCGGCAGGATCGTGACCTAACAAGGTTGACCCTTTCAGACGATAGCGCCACCAGCCCTCTTTAGTATCGGCAGGCCAGGTTGCCACCATGTCCTGACTTTGCAGCGCGTGGTTGATGGTTTCTGGTGTGATGGTCAATTTGCCAGTGGCATTTGCCAGATAAGAGAGCGCTTCTTTCAGCAAATCGTTACGGTTATTGGGCAAACTCAGATTAAACAGCGTGGTGTCATAAGAGACAATTACCGGCGGCATCGGGCGTTTAGGGTCGATCCCCTGCTGCCACAATGAACGCGCCTGTGCTGCGTCAAGGCCACCGCTTTGCGTTAGCGCAATACGAGGGATGGCGTGACTGTAACCGCTCTGTTGTGTACTTTCGGCGAGCGAACCGGTATTAACCAGCAGGCGAATTTCAACACGATCGCTGGGACGCTGGGGGGTGGTCAGCACTTGCCACTGTAAACCGTTGGAAAGCGTCCCCTGTTGCCATGCTGGATCAGGCTGGAGCGCATCTGCCTGCACATAGCCAGCAGTGGCCATCATCAGCAAACCGCCCGCTAAAAGTCGAATTTTTGTGCCCTGCATGTGAACCCCTGATCAACTATCCTGGTAATAAAAAAACTGCCCGTTGTCGGTCAGTCTAAATGACGTTAAAAACACTTCGTGTTAGACCGCAAGAACATGAAAATGTCACGGAAGAAGTGAAATAAACCTGAACTCACCCAGGTGGTAAGTTCAGGCACAGGGGTCAATTATGCGCAAACACCCGCACTCGGGGAAGGGAGTGCGGGCATAAGTGATGAGATTAAGAGGATAATTCGTGCGTTTTGCCATCCGGCGCACGATTATTCAGCACATCGTCCAGTTTTTTGTGGTCCAGTTCTTTCACCCACTTAGCAACGACAATGGTCGCTACGCCGTTACCGACCAGGTTAGTCAGCGCACGAGCTTCTGACATAAAGCGGTCGATACCGAGGATCAGCGCCAGACCCGCTACCGGCAAATGGCCCACCGCAGAGAGCGTCGCCGCCAGCACGATAAAGCCACTACCCGTTACCCCTGCCGCCCCTTTAGAAGAAAGCAGCAACACGATTAACAGCGTGATTTGGTGGACGATATCCATCTGACTGTTAGTGGCCTGGGCGATAAACACCGCCGCCATTGTCAGGTATATCGATGTGCCATCAAGGTTAAACGAGTAGCCTGTCGGGATGACCAGCCCCACCACCGATTTACGGCAGCCGAGTTTCTCCATCTTGTCGAGCATACGCGGCAGCGCCGACTCGGAAGATGAAGTCCCCAGTACAATCAGCAGTTCTTCACGGATGTAGCGGATAAATTTGAAGATACTGAAACCAGTCGCTTTAGCGATTGAACCCAATACCAGCACCACAAACAGGATACAGGTAATGTAGAAACAGATAATCAGCTGCCCCAGTTGCACCAGTGTGCCGACGCCGTATTTACCGATGGTAAACGCCATTGCCCCGAACGCACCAATAGGCGCCAGACGCATGATCATATTGATGATGCCGAAGATGACCTGCGAGAAACTTTCGATGACGTTAAAAATCAGTTGGCCTTTGCTGCCCAGACGGTGGAGCGCAAAACCAAACAGTACGGCAAACAGCAGCACCTGCAGAATGTTACCGCTGGCAAATGCGCCAATGACGCTCGCCGGGATGACATCCATAATGAAGGCGACAATGCCCTGGTCTTTCGCCTGATCGGCGTAAACCGCTACCGCTTTCGCATCAAGCGTTGCCGGATCGACGTTCATTCCGGCACCAGGCTGCACGACGTTAACGATGATAAGACCAATAATCAGCGCGATGGTACTGACAATTTCAAAGTAAAGCAGTGCGACTGCGCCGGTACGACCGACCGCCTTCATGCTTTCCATGCCCGCAATGCCCGTTACGACGGTACAAAAGATGACAGGAGCGATGATCATCTTAATGAGCTTAACGAAGCCGTCGCCAAGCGGTTTCATTTGCTCGCCTATTTCAGGGTAGAAATGGCCAAGGAGAATACCAATGGCTATCGCTGTCAGGACCTGAAAGTAAAGGCTTTTAAACAGAGAGGTTTTCATAGGGTGTCCTTTAGTAAAACCACAGGTCTTGTAAGGTTATGGGGTACCTGCGGCCTTAAAATAACACCCAGACAACATCACAGAAATGTACCTGGATCATAATTGAAACAAAAAGGTTAAAAAGTTTGAGCTGGCTCGCACAAACCAGCACTTTTTAAAGTTTTGTAATCAGTTTGGGGTAGCTACTTTTCTTCCAGGTAACTCTCTTCGAAGATTTCAATAGGGAGTGGGCGAGCAAAAAGGAAGCCCTGGGCAATACCAACGCCCGCTTTTGCCAGCCAGTCGCGTTGTGCTTCAGTCTCCACGCCTTCGGCAATCATTTGTAAGTTCAGGCTCTGCGCCAGCATGATAATTGCAGCAATCATGCTGCTATCTTCCGGCAAGCCTTCAACAAACATTTTGTCGATTTTCAGTACGTCGATTGGCAACGATTTCATATGCTGCAGCTGACGCAGCCCTGCGTAGCCCATGCCGAAATCATCCAGCGCCACCCGAACTCCGGCATTGCGCAGCGGACGGAGGATTGCCACCGCAGCATGAGGGTCGTCAATACGTCGGCTTTCTGTCACTTCCAGAATCAGTGTTCCCGGCTGAATGCGATAGCGGGTTAACAGTTCCAGCATATCCGCCACCATATTTGGGTGCATCAGTTGCAGCGCAGAGAGGTTTACCGACAAGGGCAGCATAATGCCGCGCTCTTGCCAGGCTGCAAGCAATCGACAGGACTCTTCCAGCACCCAGTGACCGACGGTAACCATCAGCCCACAGCACTCAATGCGATCGATTAAGCCATCCGGCAGGTCCCAACTGCCATCCGGTTGCTGGATACGCAGTAACACTTCCGCACTGACCAGTTTTCCGCTGGTCATCTCGACCTGTGGCTGTAACCAAATAGCAAACTGATGATTTTCCAGTGCATTAAGGATATCGCTCTCTTCAGTCAACCGCTTCTGGGCGGCTTCCATCTGCTGCGGATCAAAGAACTGAATCTGATTCTTGCCTTTATGGCGAGCGGTAAATGCCGCAGAAATAGCGCGACTGTAAAGCTGTTCGGCGGTGAGATCGCCGTAGAACATCGCCACGCCAATGCTACAGTGCGGACGGAGTTGAATACGTTCAATCGGCAGGCGCTCGCTCATGATAGTGAGCACTTGCTGACCTAAGGTGATTGCGTGCCACGATTCCTGTACACCGTTGGCAATGACAGCAAAGTCATAACCGCTAATCTGCGCGAGGATCATACGTGGCGACAGTACCGATTTGAGTTTTTCCACCAGCGTCAGCAGCAGAATTTCTCGTTGCGCCTCTTTCAGCACGCCCGCAGTATCACGCAGGGTTTCACAGGTGATGATCATCAGCGCGGTGGTTTGTTTACGCGCGACAACCTGCTCCAGCATCTCCATCAGCAAGGCTTTGTTCGGCAAATCCGACACCGGGAAGCGCATCGCATTTTCGTTCTGTTCTTCATAATGGCGCTGCAGCAATTGCTGGTTGAGGTTGTAACTGCGCACCAACATACCGATTTCATCGTCCTGATGCAGACGCGGTAATGCCAGTTGGTGACCAACAAGCTCCTGGGCTGGGATGGCGTTAAGTTCGCGAGCAATATTGCGTAACGGATGCAAAATCAGGCGGTTAATGCACCAGCTGATGGCGACGGTCAGGATAAGCGACAAAAGTAAGTAAATGGTCACTAACGTTGAGAGGGTGCTCATCACGAACTTATACATACGGAAGGAATCCGCCTGTAGTACCAGATAGGCAATTGGCTGCGGGTTTGCCGGACGTTCGAGCGAGTAAACGCCCAGCGAGATTTGAACCGGTAGCTCAAACAGGCGAGTAACCATTACCGGCACCGGGCGCTCTGGAATAAAACTTTTACGCAGCGCCTGGAACTGGTTAGGCAGCACTACATCGGCACGGCTGACCACGCCTGCCGGTTTAATGCTGGCAAGAATAGCTTCCGCTTCGGGAATATCGCCTTTCAAAATAGCTGAAGATAAGGGTTCGCGGACAGAGCGAGCAATGCTTTCCAGTTGCGTAGCCGTGTTATAGCGATTCTGCTGGACCAGATGGAACAGCAAAACGGTGCAAAAAATAAAAACGAACACCAGGACAACGGCTGCCACCATTGCCATCTGCTTGATTGTTAACGAGCGACTTACGCGCAAATTGTCTCCCCCCGGAAATCCCAGATTGCCGCCCGAGTATACCCGATCGCAGCGGCATTAAGAGAGGCGCTATCTGAAAACTTACCAGTCGGCGTAAGGTATCAGCGGCTGCGGCGGTAAATCCATGTCACCCTGCCATCCGGCGGCGGAATAACGTACGTAGAGCAGGA
>OGGR01000889.1_pt1 | contig 14283 bp, 17 predicted proteins | sample 1571321 | NCBI WGS metagenome assembly OGGR01 (sample SAMEA2582048, study PRJEB24529) | metagenome | biome: Human gut stool | place: China | collected 2011 | reverse complement strand
GTTCGGATCGGTAGCGCAATCGTGTCTGCTGTTTTAAGCGTTGGCGCTACGGTTGTTGAATTAGGCAGCAATTTGGCTCGCGATTGGTTCAGAGGTTTTGAGAAAATCATAACTGATAATGCGCCTAAGCTAGCTAAAACGTTTAAGACAATGCTCAATAACATCGCTCCTGTATTTGAAACAATTGAACGCGCTGTAAATGATTTTGGCAACATGTTGACGAGAGTTTATCGTGAACACGTTCGTCCTGTATACAATGATGTATCTGAGGGCCTATCTAAGATAGTTGGAATTTTTATTGACGGATTTAACACGAATATCAATCCAATTATAAAACAATTTGGAGAAGGGTTTAAGAAGGTTTATGATGAGCATATTAAACCTGCTATCGATAAAATCGGTGAATCCTTAGGCGGAATGTATGACGCCTTTAAAAAATTATGGGATGAAATTCTACAGCCATTATTTGAATGGATAGCGGCTAACGTATGGCCTATTCTTGCGCCAATTATTGAAAAACTAGGCGACGATTTCCTGAAAACTTTAGGTTTAATCTTTGACATCTTAGGTCAGTTATTCGAGATTCTAAGAGGTGTAATTGATTTTATAGTCGGAGTCTTCACTGGTGATTGGGAAATGGCTTGGCAGGGAGTGCTCGAAATCCTTCATGGAATCTTTGGACCTATTGCTGATTGGTTCTCTGAAAAATTTAAAAAAGCTTATGACGCTGTAACAACTACATTTTCTAATATAGGGCAATGGTTTGCTAATAGATATAACGATATTAAAAATGCTTTAGCTTCAGTCGGTGATTGGTTCTCTCAAAAATTCAAACAAGCGTATGACGGAATCGTTAATACTTTCCAAAATATCGGTCAATGGTTCACAGACCGTTACAATGATGTCAAGAATGCTCTCCAATCTGTTGGAAATTGGTTTACACAAAAATTCTATGAAGCGTGGAATGGATTAACGAACATATTCTCTGGATTGGGTTCTTGGTTCGGTCAAAGGTGGTCCGATGTGACTTATGCTTTGAGCAATGTAGCAGGTTGGTTCGGCAGCATTTTTGGACAAGCCTATTCTGCAGTTCAAAACGCGTTTAGTTCAATTGGTTCATTTTTTAGCGGAATTTGGAATACTGTTCAAAGTATTTTTGTAAACGCTGGTCAAGCTGTCGGAGATGCGGTAGGCGGGGCATTCCGCGGTGCGGTTAATGCCGTGTTGGGAACTATCGAAAATATTGTTAATGGTTTTATTGACATGATAAATGACGCAATTAGTGTTATCAATAGCTTACCACTGCCTTTTTCGCTTGGTTATATTGGAGGCGTTTATCTACCACGATTAGCCCGTGGGGGTATTGTAGATAGCCCGACAGTCGCCATGATTGGTGAAGCTGGTAAAGAAGCGGTCGTTCCACTTGAAAATACAGGCTTCTTGCAAACGATGGGACGTGTTGTGAGCGGTGCAGTCGTTGATGCGCTTGGTGGCGGCTTGCCTCAAAGTCAAGGATTTAGTGGTAATGGTGACATTGTCATTATGATTGGCGGACACGAATTCGGACGTGTGGCCATCCAAGAAATCAACAAAGAACAAGAACGAGCAGGGCAAGTCCTGCTTAATATTTAGGGGGCATAATGAGTAATCTATTATTAAATGGAGTCGCTGTTGTGGCTCCTAAAACTTTTCAAGTTGGTATTCAAGATGTGGACGGAGAAACTGGCCGTAATGCCAACGGAGATATGGTTCGTGACCGTATTACCACCAAGCGTAAACTAGAGTGTGAATGGGGACAGTTAACACAAGAAGAAATATCTCAAATATTAAATGCGATTTCAGATGTGTTCTTTACAGTTACTTATCCAGACCCTATTAAAGGTCAAGCGTCTGGCACGTTTTACGTGGGTGATAGAACAGCTCCAGCTTATACATTTACCAACAAATTTAAGCCTTGGAATGGTTTAAAATTTAGTCTAGTAGAAAGGTAAGGTGATAATTATAGTAACGTTTGAGCAAGCAATGTTAGCAAGAGACCGAACTTTTGCTATCAGAGTAGGAAAATATCAATCAAACGATATTAAAGAAGCGTCGTTTGATTATGGCTACATCAAAGGTGATACGTTTAAGCCCGGCGGGACTTGCGCTGGTAGTGCAAAAGTCACTTTTACATCAATTATTACCACTTTAAAGAAGCTGGATAAGGTTTATCCAGAAATAGGCTTATTGGTTGGTAATACTTATGAATGGGTCAAAATGGGCGAGTATTTTATCAATGATATTGAAATTGATAGAAACCGAAATCTAACCACATTAGACCTAATGGATGGTATGTTTAAATTTAACAAACCGTTTGAAACGGGTTTGTCTTATCCAGCACAAATACGAGATGTCATTCGTGAGATATGTGCTAAAACGGACGTCACGCTGCAGACGGATAATCTCGGCTTGCGTGCTATTCAACACCACATTCAAAAGAAACCAGACAAAAAAGATATTACATATAGAGAAGTATTAAGTCAGGCAGTTCAATTGCTTGGCTTTTCTGCTTTTTTCAATCGCGACGGGAAACTTGAAATTCGAGGACTGACTGAATCAAACATTACAATTACAGCAGACAGCTACTTTTTGCACGGATTAACCAAAAGCGAACTTGAATATCAAATTGCAGGGATTACTTGCAAAAAAAGTGACAAGGAGACTTTAACGGTTGGCTTGCGAACAGGTCGCTCTCTGGAATTAGAGAATAGTTTTATGAGTCAGAATATCTTAGACGCTTTGTATTATGATTTAAAAAATCTTAAGTATTATCCATTCAATCTGAATTATCAGGGGCACTTAAAATTACAAGTTGGTCAGTGGGTAACGATTAAGACGAACAAAAACGAAACGTTTAAAGTCCCAGTATTAAATCAATCGTTTAAATTTCAAGGTGGCTTGTCTGCACGCATTAGTGCTGACAGCAAGGCGGGAAATGACGCTCAGTATTCTTATGGTGGCTTCTATGCTAAAAGAATTGAGCAGGCCAATACAGATATGGCAGCTGAAGTCCAGCAACAGCTTGAATGGGCTAAAAAAGAGTTTGATAAAAAGCAAAAAGATTTGAAAGATGAGATAAAGACCGGCATTGAACAAGCGAAAGCTAAAGCGGAACAAGTCAAGTCTGAAATCAATCAGTCTATCGAGCAAAAGCTACAACAGACGAAAAGCGAAGTCGTTGAGAAAGTCAAGCAAGATTTTAATCAAGGGCTGGCGAATGCTAATGCTGAAATTGGTAAAGTCAAGCAAAATTTAACGAATTTACAAAGCAGTGCAGAAGCTAACATCAAACAAGTCAAATCTGACCTGGCTGGTATCCGCACGCAACAGACGACCTATGAACAATCCAACGAACAAAAACTCTCTCGGATAACTGGCCAGCTTGCTGACAAAGCTAGCAAATCCGAAGTCAAACAGACTGCAGACGGGATTCGAGAGGAGATAAGCCAAATTAGTGTTGGCGGGCGTAATTTGTTGAGAGGTTCGAAAGGAGAGTTTAAACCCGACAGTAAGCCAACGGACTTTGATAATCAAACCTTGTATGTGCAATCAACCTCCATTGATTTGGTCAAAGGAGAGCAATATCTAATATCTGCTAAAACTGATGGAGCCTTTAGTAATAACCATAGTAATACAGAAAGCGATAATGTTGTCCTCTGGTTGATGGATAAAACTGTTACAAATTATCAAATTGTGTCCGATAGCAATACAGGGACGACAGGAACAGTCTTTACTTGGAATAAACCGACAGGTACTTATCATTTGCGAGTGAATACTTATCATAAAGACGCTCGAAAAAAAGTTTGGGAAGTCAAAGTCGAGCAAGGCACTATAAAGACTGATTGGAGCCCAGCGCCAGAAGATATTGACGAACAAATCACTGCAGCCCGCACAACGTTTGAGAAAACTGCTGAAGGTCTAAAAACAGACATGACCGCCGTTAAGTCTTATGTGGCAGATGATGGCAAACGCAGAGAGCAGCTAGAACAGTACACACGCACAGAGACAGCACGCAGTACAGAAGCGTTGCGAAAGCAAGTGTCTGAAAGCTATGTCGCAAAATCTCAATACACAGAAGATGTGCGAGGAATTACGAGACGATTTGAAGAGCTAAATATCGGTAGCCCTAATTTGGTTTTGAACGGTGCGGTTGAACTTGGGGATCGTTATTGGGGTGGAACAGATGACAAATTGTTTACTAATCGTACGCATGTTTTTTATAAAAATGGCAAAAAAACAATGTTTGTAATTGATACAAACGAACCTAATATAGCTTATTTACAAAACGTGATATTTAACAAGTTGAAAAAAAATACAACATATACTTTGTCGTTTACTGGTTTCATGTCAGGTAATGTATCTGGATTTCGTGTTTTAGTAGGCTTACTTTCTGATACAGACAACGTCTGGAAAGATGCAATAGATGTATTCCACCAACGTTTATCCCCTAGAGAAGCACAACGCTTTTCTGTTACGTTTAACAGCGGTAACTATGATGGATTCTCAGTTCGTTTTGACAACATGGGTTCCAGCAATGGAATAAGCGCCACTGTGTGGATTAGCGAAATTGACGTATACGAAGGCACGATGAAACGGGCTTATCAACCGGCGCCAGAAAATAATCAAAATTATGCAGATACGAAGTTAACGGAGTATAAGCAGACAGTAGACGGCGAGTTTAAAAAACTTCAATCTTCTGTCGGTGAAATGGTGAAAAAGACAGACATCTCTATCACACCCGGTCAAATTAGTTTTGGCACAGGTAAGGTTGTGAATGGCAAGACGATTGCCAGCCTTTTTGTCCAAAACCCTGAAAGCATCGAAGCCATTACCAAACTTATGCGAATAACAGGTGATTTGATTGTGGATGGGTCTATCACTGGACGTGATTTAGCAGCTAATACAATTACAACTGCCCATTTGGCAGCTGGAGCAGTGACGACAGAAGTGCTCGCGGCAGATGCAGTAACTGCTAAGAAGTTGAGAGTTGATTATGCTTTGATTAACAAGCTGACCGCAGATGATGCACTGTTAAATAATTTAGTAGCTAAGCAAGCTTTTATCAATAAGCTGTCAACAATTGACTTCAGTGCTACACAAATAAAGGGCGGTATTTTAAAGTCGCTGAATAATATTTCTACTTTTGACTTGCAAAGAGGCATTTTAAAAATAATTCGAGGCAATGGATCTGCTATAACATTAGATCAAGAAGGCTTATATTTGAAAAAACAAGAAAAAACCATCTTAGGTTTAACGTATAAAGAGGGTTCAATTTTATCTGAATTTTATTCTTATAACAATAAAGGTTTGGCCAATTTTGAAATCGGCAACGGATCCACTCTTGCCATTTCTCTGAACCAATCCAGTTCTAATTTTATAGAAATCTCTCCTGAAAAAGAAACTATTTATATTAGCGGAGGTTTTAAACTTTATTTGGGTGGAGGACAAAACGTATCATTAGAACATACTAGAGGAACTTTTAATGGCGTTGACTTTTCTAGCTTTCGAGCTTTAGGAACAAACAGAGATGAATTAAGGTTCTTTAGAGACGGGCGAATTGAATTGTATCACAAAAAATATTAGGAGAAATACATGAACGAAAACGTATACACTTACATGTTTACTGATTTAAAAAACCAAATCGGTGATAAAGCACTAGAAGCAGCAGAATTTAAGGCGCGATTGATACAGGAACAAGCTGAAAAAGAACAGCTGCAGGAACAACTCAAACATTTTAACGCCGTGTTAGCTTCAGACGAGGCGCTGAAAGAACTTTTTGAGGAAGCAAAAACAAAATTGGAGGGCACAAATGAAATTTAAAGTAGCTAATAAATACCTACGAGAAGCAGATAAAACATTTGTCGCTATTCGATGTGACGAACCCTACACAGCTTATGACCGTGTACTGGAGGGAGACCATATGAATGATAACGATGAAAGTTTAATCGATGCAGTTTTGAAGCTGGTAGCGACTGAACTTGGCCCAACAGGAGCTATCGCAGAAATGCAGCAGAAGTTAGATAAAACAACAGATACGACGAAGAAAAACAAAGATGTAGTAGAACGTACTTCTAAACTGACAGATGTATTAATTCTGCTCGCAATTTCCACAGAGGGCGGCATGCAGCAAGATTTGTATAACAAGGTCGCAGCACTCTTGCCGCAACTTACCGAAGGTGTTCGATATGGCTTTGGCGATATTGTTAGCGCACCTTATCCGTTTGATACGAATCCTAAATATCCACAAGGTACGCCTGTCATTCTGAAATTTTTGGATATCTGGACGCACAAAGGGCAGCCACTGCAAGAGTTGCTTCAAAAGGGAGCTTGTGCAACGGTTATGCCAAGAATAGATTAGGTGGTGAGGATATATGGCACCAGACGTTGTAAACGCTGTTGTGACAACTGTTACAACGCTAATCGGCACGTTTGGCGGAATTGTGACAAGTGCTAGAATTACTACTTTTCGGATAAAAGAACTTGAGAAAAAGGTAGAAAAGCATAACAGCATAGTTGAACGGACTTATCGGTTGGAGGAAAGAACTAATTTTTTAGACGAACAAATCGATAAGCTTGAAAATAAAATTGAAAAGGAAAAATAAGATGCAACAAATTTTAATCACAGCGGGGATTATTGCCCCCATCATTTCAGCGATTGTAAATGTCGTTAAGACGCAATTCAATCTAAACGGAAAGCAAGTATCTACGTTAGCTCTCGGTTTGGGGATTATTGTAGGTCTTGCGTACGCCGCAACAATTGCACATGGTGATTATGCTGCGTATGGTTGGGGCGGGCTAATTGCCGGCTTGTCTGCCATCGGTTATTACGAATTAGCTTTTAAAAATAAAAAAGGAGAAACAACGGATGACACAGAAAAATAAAATGAAGCAACTTTTAGCTCTTGTTACAATCGTACTTGGCTTTATGCTTCCTTGCGCAAGCAGCAGTAGGAGATCAAGGCGTGGACTGGTCTGTCTATCAAGGGACAAGTGGTATCTTTGGATACGGGCATGACAAGTTTGCTATTATCCAAATTGGCGGTATCAATGCCTATGGTATGTACGGCCAATCAACGTATGAAACGCAAGTAGCAAGTGCTATCGCACAGGGTAAACGTGCTCATACTTATGTTTGGTACGAGGTGGGCGGCAATGCTGCTTTGGGTGAGCAAGTACTTAAAACCTTCTTGCCACAGGTACAAACACCAAAAGGGTCAATTGTAGCTCTGGACTATGAGAGCGGAGCGAGCGCTAGCAAAGAAGCCAACACAAACGCAATTTTGCATGGGATGCGTATGATTAAGGCAGCGGGTTACACGCCTATGTACTACTCCTACAAGCCTTACACGCTTGATCACGTTGATTATAATCGGATTTTAGCCGAATTTCCAAATTCTTTGTGGATTGGAGCTTATCCAGATTACAACGTGACCCCATCACCAAACTACAACTTTTTCCCGTCACTCCCAGGAATTGCAATATTCCAATTCACCTCAACTTACATTGCAGGCGGACTTGACGGTAACGTGGATTTGACTGGTATCACAGATAACGGTTATGGTCGTAAGAATACACCTAAAACACAAACGCCAGCGATTAAAGAGGGCGAAAAAGCTGATAACACATCGAAAAGCGATATTAAAGTCGGCGACACAGTCAAGGTTAATTTCTCGGCTACCAACTGGGCGACAGGAGAAGGGATTCCTGATTGGGTTAAAGGTCGGTCTTATCAAGTAGCAGAGGTGAGCGGTGATAAGGTGTTATTGACTGGTATTAACTCTTGGATTTATAAGAAAAATGCAGAGATTATCTCTACTACTAATAGTCAACCTGCACCATCTCCAACCGTTCAACAGTCCGGCTCATACACAGTACAGCCGGGAGATACGCTCTCTGGGATTGCCGCTCAATACGGCACGACTTATCAACAGTTAGCAGCTCTGAACGGCATTAGCAATCCAAACTATATCTATGTAGGACAAGTTCTAAAACTGACAGGACAAGGACAAGTAGCCCCTCAAAATGTGTCTTACCATACAGCACAATGGGGAGATACCCTCTCTGGCATGGCAGCTCAATATGGCACGACAGTAGAAAGTATCCAAGCACTAAATGGACTATCAAGCGACCTCATTTATGCAGGCGTAACTTATAGAGTACAATAAATAGGACTGCACCCCTCTTTTAAAACGGGACAAAGCAGACAGTTTAACCCTCGGTTTATGCCGAGGGTCTTTTTATTTCCTTTATAAGGACTATTTTTAAAAATTTCCGTCACAAAGGAAATTTATATTTAGCAGCTTTTGTGTTATTTTAAGGGGGCAAAAAAGGGGCATAAGGAGTAAACTTTTGTGATTTTACTGTAAAGAATTAAATATTTCAACTCTTTATAAAGCCTTATTTCAAGCGGTTTTGTTTGTATTTAAGCCGTTGAAATATTTGGAAACAATAACTCTTAAATAATAGAGTAATTAAGCAAGTGGCTTGAAAACATGATTAAACCGCTATTCTTCGGAGTAGCGGTTTTTCTTTTTATCTAATAAGGGGCAAGGAAGGGGCAAACTATTTATAAAGATTATCCAAAACATCCACTACTTGAGACTTAATGTTTTTTGTGACATGGGTGTAAATTTCCATAGTCGTCTTGCCGTTATCCTTGTGACCTACCCTTTGAGTTATAGCCTTCAAAGGGATATTATACTCGGCTAAAGTGCTTATTAGTGTATGTCGAAGGATATGGGGATGTAATGGTTTGTTGATTGGTTCTTTTAAAGTCGTATTAGCATTCTTCATCAACTTTCCAATACTAGATTTATGGATAGGAATGCCATTTGACGATACGAATATAAAACCCATATCTTTATAGTTCGGGTTGGTATTTTTCCTTAGTTCATGTAGTTTGATAAATTCCTCGATGATTTCAATTTCTTTATTCGTCAGGTCTACGGTTCTAACAGAAGCGGCTGTTTTTGGTGTAGTTTTAATCCCCTCTGAGCCTTTACGAGTTGGGTCAAGTGTACCGTTAATGGTGATAGTGCGGTTTTCTCTATCGTAGTTTTCAAATTTTAAAGCACTAGCTTCGCCGACACGACAACCATTTAAGCTCATGAATTCAGCCATCCGTGCAACATGATACCCTTTATTATAATTTCGCATGGCTTCGAGAAGCCTTTGCAGCTCGTCTTGTTCCAGGTATTTATCCTCTATCCGTTCCATTTCTTCATAGCTGATGATTTTCTTAGGTAATTTAACGCGTTCAATAGGATTGGACTGGATAAGTTCCATATCTAAGGCATAGTTGAATACCATACTTAAAATAGATTTATGTTTTCTGAGCTTGATATGGTTAGCAGCAGAAGTGGTAAAATATTGTTGCGCATACTTTGGCGTAATGTTTTTAATCTTGATATTAGGTGCAAAATCTTCCTTAACTTCGTTTACGGCATAGATCATAGTTTTTTGAGTGGACGCTTTAATGGATTTGCTGTGCAATCTCCACCAATCATCTAAAACTGCTGTAAAGAGCATATCAGAGCTGGTAAGATTTTGTAACTTAGTAGCTATCTTATCATCTAAAAGTTTTTGTGCTTCTTTTTTAGCTCGGTTGGAGTTTGAGTCTAGTGTGATAGATACTCGTTTCCACTTTTCAGTATAGGGGTCTTTATATCTTTCAAAATATTTGTATTTTCCATCAGATAAGGATTCTATCCACATTGTGTTTTACCTCATTTTCTGTTAAAATGGGTATAAGAAAACGACCTTTTTAATGGTTATTTCTTATACAGGATTTCCTCACACTCAACGTTTGGCGATGTCGAGTGTGGGGATTTTTTGTCTGAACTATTTCCATTTTGGAAACAGTTGCTTTTTGTTACTGTTAGTTGTACAATAGTGATGAAAGGTGGTGCAAAAATATGTTTTCTTTTTTTACTCACATCAAACAAGAACAACAAAAGATGGAGCATTCTAAAAAAGAGATGGAATTGCGCCACAAGGAGTTTGCTGATAGAGTCCGCATGGATATCCAAACAGGTGAGGAAGAACTAGCTTTAAAAAGAGAGTTCTTCAATCAGCGTTATGGACATCTGTTTCGTCCTCGAAATAAATAGCAATAGGTCTTACTAGGTGGTCGTCTTTAGCTACCATCCCAAAAGAACCAAGCATGATATTCAGAATTGTTGTGGGGGCGTACTTCAACATCAAACTACTATCTTCCATATGTGAGAATTCGCTAGGTATTTGTTCGTCAAAAGTCGATGAGCAGATACCTAGCATTTTTATTTTTCTCTTTCCAAGTTGCATAAAACTAAGTTGAACGCTTTGAACTCGAAGAAATTCAAGCGGGAGTATGCTGAATGTATTGTTGATTTTGATTAAATTAGTTTCAGGTAATAATTTCGTTAAATAAGAAGACATATGCTTCATCATTTCAAAATTGTTCCAACCATTACTAGAAAGAGCTTCTTGTATTTGTTTAGTTCTGGCTAAGTGTTTATCTTTGCCGTTTATCTTTTTCAATTCAGATTGTAGTGATTTAAATTCATCGTATCCAGGAAGTAAGAATCCTATTTCTTCTAAATCACTTGTATTTGCTAATTGCTCAAAGTTAAAAACCGTTAACTCTCCAGATGTAGAAATTAGGTCACCATCCTGGTAATCGCTATGCTTTATTAGATTTTTTGCCTCAAGACCAGTGATAAGCAAATCTAAAGAATAATCATCAAGAGCGGTTTCTACTAGGTTTTTATTTGACTTAGAAAATACAAAGTTGTAACTATCAACATTTGTTTTAGAATAGCTTCCTGCTGCTTTTAATAGAGCAGAGAGGCCAACGTCACTGGATGAGGTTACTTGCTCTGCGCTTCCTTCAGTTCTAGCATCACTCTCAGCATCTTCATTCACTAATTTTGTTATCAGACCAGAGTTTTGCTGAGCCAACAATGAATTGACCAGTTTTGTATCTAGGTAAATTATTTCTTTCATTCTTTCGCCTTCATCACTTCTGAAAAAGCTTTCTATACTATTTATTTATGAGTTATGTGCAATAACATCCAATGCTCCTATAATTCGTTGAGCATTTTCTAACGCTTCTTTATATTCTTTGGAAGTGTTTTTGATTGGTTTTCTAATTAGATCAATAAAAACCACAGGTTTATTGAAATCATTAGATGTTACACGAATAGTCATATTGAGTATTTTGGTAGAAGTTTTCCTTTTTGCGACAATCCCACCGGCAATGGCACCTAAACCTCCGAATACAGCTCCGGCAATTAACGCCTGCCCAACACCACCAGATACGACAGCTTGATCGTTAATTATCAAATCATACGAAACCAGATCTTCAAAAGAATACCAGACAGTATCATTTTTATCTTTTTTATTTGGAATTAAGAGTGATAAACCTGCAGTAGAAGTTGCAAGAGTAGCTTTTCCTATAAATTTAGCTGTACTGCCGAGTACACTACCCCCTTTTGCTTTTCTAGCTCCATGGATTCGATAGGTGAGATGAATTCTATCTATTTCAAGTGGGCCTACCTTATCTGTCTTTCTGTTTCTGGCAGCGTAGGAATTTGCTAATGAAGCTCCTAAGTTACTCACGACTTGTTTAAGCCCCTTATTCGTAGCTTCTGCTTCGTGTCTAGCTTGGTTATTGATAGAAGATCCACAATTAGGGCAAAATTTATAACCTTCAACAGCATGTCCACATTCTGGGCAAAATTTCATAATAATATATTTCTCCTTTTTGAATCATATCTGTGAAAAACTTTCCACCACTTCACCAATAATCCGAAAATCACTATCGGCATCTATTGGTATGTCATCGTAATCACTGTTAAAGCTGTGCAGAAATGCCCCGTTCTCGTTGATAATCAACTGTTTGATATAAGCATCTCCGTAGTATTCAAATACTCCAATATCGCCGTCTGATAAGTCTACGGACAGTCTGATGAAAACATAATCTCCTGAATGATATTCGGGTTCCATAGAATCGCCATAGATAGGGATTACAAAATCCGCTTTAACATCAATAGGGAGTTGAACTTGTTCAACTTTTACGTCATTTAGATATTGCCCAGTACCTGCAGAGGCAGGTTGGTCGTAGTAGTCGTAGTTGTAAAGACGAATAGGTTCATGCACCTCGCTAGAAGCTATCTCTTGCTCTCTCAGTTGCGTTTTAGCAGTGTCTAGTACGATTACTCTACGAGATTCTTCCAGCTTCTCTACGGTCTCGGAAATAGCTTTGGCAGTGTCTGAGATTGGCGGAGAAGCAGAATAAGTAGGAGAAGCGAAACGCGGATCAATATCAGACTTTAACAAGCCGAAATAATCGGCGATTTTTTGAATATTTCCTGGAATAGGTAAGGTATTTCCTTTTATGTAGTCATTAAAAGTACTTCTAGGGATATTGAGTGCATCCGCAACTTGTGATTGCTTTAAATTTCTATCAAATAGAATTCTCTGAAGATTATCAGATACAACCTTCATTGCTTCTATTTCATGTGGAGTCAATTTTCCTCTTCCTCTAGCCATATTGCTCTCCTTTCTTTTTATCTTCTTACTATATAATACCGTTTTAAATCGTAAATGTAAATAAAAAAATATAAAAAAATCCGATTTTTTTCGTAAAAATACTTGACGTCCGGATTAAATCGGATTATAATATAATCAAGGTCAAGGAAATGACCAAATAAAAAGAAAGGAAACATGTTATGCTAAAACGTCGACGTAAACAAAAAGACCCTTGGCTAACACAGCCAAGAGCCACAGTAATAGCAGCGGTAATTGCGCTCATCGCTGTACTATTACAAATCATATTTAGATAGGTTAAGGGGCAACTGCCCCGATACCTATTTGTAGTTTAGCATAATGCGAGGTGAAAAGCAATGGACAAAAACAAACTTTGGACAGTCGGCGGACTGGTCGCTATTGGTGTAATAATCGCTATTGTAATTTGGAATTTAATTCTATAAGTCTTCAAAGTTTGAAGTTATATAAAAAGCTCAGAGGGCTAGGAGGTAAAGAAGTGGAAAATGTTGAAATTGTTGAATTAATAAAAGTTACATTTAAACGAGGGAAAGGAACAGAAGACGACCCGATTAGAGTTGTAACTCAGTATTAGGACAAAGAAAATGTGTTAATCTTTGAGAAAGATTAATTATCTCTTCTTTTAATAGAGTTCCGGTAGGATTCCGGTAATAGGTTATATATGTCTAAAATTTTTTTAGGCTGGGTAATTCGATTATCTACAATCAAGTTGATAAAGTTTAATAGTGATAAAGCTAACTCCTCGTTATCTTTTATGTCTATTTGACCTGGATGTACGGCATTATTCCCTATTACTCTAACGCTGTCTAGCATTTGTTGAATTTCTATCGGCATTCCTTTTGAGACAAGGTTTCCAATTTGGGTATTTAAATCTTTTCCTTGTGCGTTTAAATGAGTAACAAGTTTTTCAATAGCTAGGCGAGATAGAGCGGCAGAAGCTCTAGGTGATATATTCAGAACCTCGCCAGCTTCAATATAGATTTCTTTCACATCCTTCGGCAACATTTGGGAAAATTAACGTCAATGATGTATCACTTTTATTTAATACGGGTGTAGGGCTATACGTTATTGGGATTTCATTTGTTATCCAAATAGAAAATTGATTACAAGCCTGACATTGTGCAATTATAATAAATTTGATAGATTCGTTGAAATCGCTATTGATGTAAACGGGTTCGTATTTCCATAAATGGGAAGAGAAACCTGAACATACAGGGCATTGAAAGGCTTTTGAATTGCCTGCGAACCCACCACCTAGACTTAATTTAGAAAGATCAAATGACATATTCATTTCTCCAATCGTTTTATTTATATTATACCACGGAAAGGGGGTGAGGGGATGACAGACGAAGAAATCTTGCAAAAAGAAAATGAAGACTTGCGTGAGGAATGCCGTCTCTTGACTAAAATGTTAGAAGACGAACGGCGTTTCTTTGTAGAAACGCTGCGTCATTTGGCAATTAAGGAATATCAACAAGTGGTCGCTACGAATAGAGAACATAAAAAAGAGCTGCAAAGAGCAACTCAAAAAGATTAACTTGTATGCTCGGAAGGCATGCAGTAATAACAGCCGTCGAACTTTTTATAAGGGTATTTTGTTCTAGCAGTTTCCATAGCTTGGTGATCATATTCAAAATATCCCAAATAAGTTCGATTCAGTGGAGCTGGTAAGAAGGAACAGCTTCCTTTATGAACTTC
>OGGR01000844.1_pt1 | contig 15132 bp, 18 predicted proteins | sample 1571321 | NCBI WGS metagenome assembly OGGR01 (sample SAMEA2582048, study PRJEB24529) | metagenome | biome: Human gut stool | place: China | collected 2011 | reverse complement strand
GTCTCTTTTTTCTTTCTCCTAAGTCACCCAACCGCACTACCCTGCATCGGTCGCGCAGATAAGGCTTTCCACGTCCTCGCGGTGCATGAGCTTTTTGAGGATACTGAACTGTTTCTTGGTTGAAGTGGATACGAGGTACTGCCACTTTTCCGGCAGGATGGGGAGGTCGGCCACGCTCCATTTGACGTGCTTTTCGTCGTAGATGTTGGGCGGGGCCAGCTCCACCAGATGACCGACACACCAACTGACAAGATACCCGCCGCCTTCCAGATAGCCGTCGTTCCGGTTTGTCGCACCGAGGACTTTGGCGTAAGCCTGTGCGACGGAGGGCTTTTCGGTGATCACTAAACGGTAGGACAATAAACATCAACTCCTGACTTTTTGAATATAATTGTAACTTTATCGATTACCAGTTGACTTTTGGGCAAATCAAGCATATACTATATGCAGTGATCGTGCTGTGGATACTTGCGAGGCCCACAGCCTAGAAGGAGGTTCCTAGCAATAGGAGCCTCCTTTTTTGCAGAGTACAGATTGGCGAGGATAAAAAATGCCGAAGCCGTTTTTAACATATGAGCAGCAACTTGTGAAATTACGAGATGAAAAGTGTATCGTAATTGAGAATGAATCAATGACCCTTAGCAAATTGCAGCAGGTCGGATATTATTCTCTTGTCAGCGGGTACAAACATCTGTTTCGGATTCCGACACAGAAGACATATAAAGGTGGCACGACTTTTAGAGAAATCGTGGCACTATATGAATTTGATGAGTCGCTGCGAGAGTTGTTCCTTCATTATCTGCTGCATATTGAGCGTCACATCCGTTCGCTGCTCTCATATTACTTTACCGAGAAGTATGGTGAATCCCAGAGTGCCTATCTGACAAAGACTAACTACAACTATGCTCGAAAACACCAGCAAGGGATCGATAGATTAGTAAATGATCTGCAAAAGCTGACACAGACCACGCAGCACTCCTACATAGCATACCAGCGTAATACTTATCACAATGTCCCTCTGTGGGTTCTGGTAAACGCTTTGACATTTGGAACACTCTCTAAAATGTACTTTTTCTTCCAGTCTGATTTACAAAGTAAGGTGAGCAAAAACTTTCCTCATGTGAATGAGAAACAATTGGGACAGTTTCTTTCTGTGATGACGAAATTTCGAAATGTCTGCGCTCATAATGAACGACTCTTTTCTTATCGCTCTAAGGACGCTATACCTGATACCGTACTTCATGCAAAGTTGAAAATCACAAAAGAACAGAGCCTATATCAGCATGGCAAGAACGATTTGTTTGCGGTTGTGATAGCGTTTCGTTACTTACTGCCCAAGGAAGAATTCCTTGTTTTCAAGCGTGCTCTTGCTGCCGAAATCGACAAGTTTTTGAATTCTACTTCGCACGTTTCAGAGGAAGAATTGCTCGGAGCAATGGGTTTTCCTGAAAACTGGAAGAAAATCACGCTCTATCGAATTTGACTGTGTAAGACGTCAACCACTGCCTACAAAATCACTCGTCCGGGGTGTCCTCTGTGACATCCTCATCCGAATCATCCTCCACAGGAATCTCGAAATCGCCCTTGTCCTCGGTGTAATCTGCATCGGGGTCAAGGGCTTCTTTTTCGGCCTGCTTCTTCTGTTTCTGCTTCATAAAGACGTAGATGCCGCCGCCCGCAGCCAGACCGACCAAGGCCAGAACGCCTAAGAAGGTGGCAGCATACTTCGTGATCTTGTTTTCTTTCGGCTGGTCAGTGCCGGATGCAGCAGCTTCTTCGGCTTTTCGTGCCTCTTCCTCAGCCTGCTTGCGCTCCAGCTCAGCCTGCGCCGCGGCCTCCTTTTCGGCAGTGTAGGCTTCGGCATCCTCATCGTCCATCAGAGAGAGCAGGTCAGACTCGTCCACCAGATTCATAAAGTGGACGGTATTCTCACCCTTGCTGTTCCGGTCGATGACCAGATAGAACGTGTTGCCCGACTTGCTGACCAGCGTGATAAACTGCTGGCCGCTGCCGTCCGAGTAGGATGTATGGTAGTCATCTACCAGCGTCAGATTGCCCTCCGGCGTCAGTGCACCGGAGTCCTCGTCCGTGACAGTGACGGTATACACAAAGTCACTATTCTCGAAAATGTTCGAGACTTCGGGGCTGGACAGCAAATCCTTGCAATTCTGGGTCAGGCCCGTGGGAATCCCACCCCATTTGCGGAAACGCTTCCAGATTTCTATGCTATAGGCTGCGGTCTGCTCTTCTTTTAAGAGCAAATGGAATTCGTCGATGCAAACCATTCAGAATAAGATTCATCAAGCAATCCCATCGACACGCACTTTTGCGTTAATTGCATTGCAAAATCTTTCATTGCGACAATCCTCATTAAAAGAACTTTCTTGAAAGAAAGAATACACAAGTTGAGCTACAATTTCCACAATAATGTAACGAAATGGACTTTTTTTGTCACGAAATCGGAGTGAGCGGTATATCAGCGGTGAACTGAAACCACCCGTTTTCATAGAACATGGTATATTCGCCGCTATATTTTTCAAGAATCAGCCGGATGTTCGCAAGTCCAAAGCCATGCATCTGTGGTTCTGGTTTTGTCGTTGGAATGGAACCGTTTATAATTACAACAGGTTCCGATGTGTTTCGGACAGAGACAAAAAAGTCTTGCTGTGCAACGGCCATGACATGAATCGCTTTATCGCCCTTATCATACTGCTGACACGCTTCAATGGCATTATCCAAGAGGTTTGATAGAAGCACTACTATATCAGAGGCATCAAATGGAAGATTTGATAGATCATTCACTTCAAAATCAATACTGATCTTCTTTTGAGTTGCTTCGGCAGCTTTTGTGTTGAAAAGTGCATCCAAGATAGGATGGTGTGTGTTGACAAGGAATAGTCGATCTGTTTGCTGTTCGGTGATTTTTTCAAGATATTCTTCAGCGGCAGAATACTCTTGATTCTTCATCAATTGATTTAGGATATTCAGGTGCGCCCGAAAATCGTGAACTTTTTTCCTTTGGGCAGAATAAAGTTCGCTTGCCGAAGTCATGTTTTTCGATTGCAGCTGAATCTGCTGGTTAAGCATCAATAATTGTTCTCTTTCCGATGCGGCATACTCCATTCGCTCCAATAAAAAGAGGACTGCGACGTTTGAAATAAAAATGAGAATACAACAGCCAGCAGAAACAAACTCTTCTATATTATGACCGCTTGTAACGTAAAGCAGAATCACAAGCATTACAAACGATGCGCATGGAAATAGAAAGTACAGTATCAGCTGCGAATGTTGAGCATCGCTTCTGGGTCTGTTGCCCATACGCTGAAGCATCATTTTGCGAAATAGCGCAATAATAAATAATTCGGCTGAATAATAAGAGATTCCATAGATTAGGGATAATGCCTTGTCGGCTTGAAACGTCTGAGCATCCATCCCACAAACCGAAGTTGCAAGCATTCCGACTGCAAAAGATAAACTATAAGTCAAGAGATATTCTACAACAATAAGAAATAATAAAAACCTTCCTGAGATATTCTCATATAGAGTTCTGGCAACAATAAAGCAGGATAGTAGAATTAAAAAATTTTGACGATTTGGTTTCGATTTAAGGCAATAACACTGAATTCAATAGATGCATACATTAAAATAGTTTGAACTATTACACCGACAAGAAATCTATGATCCCTCCAACGGTGCGAAGCAAAAGCGTCTAAAAACAGACATACGCAGACTGAATCTATGATTGTGTAAACCAAACTGATTAAAGCATCCATCTACTTTTACCTCGCCAATGTAAATATTTCTGTTTTAGCTCATTATAATTCTTTTCGCTTGGAGCCAGACAAAGACCACCGCGCAATTGGACTTTATTGTATTGAAAGATTTCGACATAGTGCATATTGACAAGATAGCTTTTTTGAATACGAAGGAAACCGAGTGGCTCGATTTTTTCGGATAGTTCCGTTATGTTGCCGTAAAATTGGTATGCTGGGCGTTTTTCGTCCAACAAGTGCATAACAATGATTCTTCGATGAGATTCTAAATACAGAATGTCATTTACAGGTACATCAATAATTTCAGAGTTTATCGAAATTGTAACAAGCTGTTTCCGTTGAAGCACTTCTTGGACGGCTGAATCAAAGTAGGAATCAAGTTTAGCAGAGAAATCTGCTTTTAGTAAGTATCGAAAGGCTTGAACCTCAAATCCCTCTGGAGCATACTGAATGAAATTCGTAATGAAGATAATCACAATGTTTTCATTTTCTGCTCGTAACTTTCTGGCAAGCTCAATTCCATTTGTTTCGCCCATATCAATATCCAGAAGCGCAATATCATACGGAAGTGATAAGTCTATTTGACTTGGTTGAGAAAAACCATAAAATCTTAATGCTACATGCGTTTCCTCGCTTTTCTTTTTGAGTTCTTCAATAATAGAATCAACGATCTGCTGGTCATCATCACAAACCAAGACATTCATTTTGAAATCCCTCCATTGCACATGGGAATGCTTTTTATCACACAACATACAGCCCTGCTCCTCACAAGTCAATCAAATTTCAACATAATCGAACATTATATATAGTATAGTACGATTATGTTGAAATTTCAAATAGTACACTTTATATAAGATGGGAGTGTACGGGAATGGAGCATTATTTAGGAGAAAAGTTAAAAAAGCTGAGGGAAAGTCGTGGCTGGACGCAGGCAGATTTGGCTAAACGGTTAAATAAGGCTGTATCCACGATCAGTGGATATGAAAGTGATGCACATGCAATTCCGTTGGATGTTCTTGCAAGCATTTCATCCTTATTTAGCATTTCAACAGATGAACTCCTAGGACTGGATGCGCCAGAAGTACTATCTCTTTCTGGATTGACTGGTGCGCAAAAGAAAACTTTAATTAAACTCCGTAATGAATTGCTTTCACCAAGTCAAAAAGGAAATGATCTTTCGCCGCAGCAGATGGAAATTCTTCATGACATAATAAAAGCCTTCGGTTGACAATCGACTTGAGGCATAGTGCGAGTGCAATACAAACGGTTATTTAAGTATGACCCTCAATGCTGGATGCCCAGTGTTGAGGGTCATGTTATTTGCGGCCACACCGATTTCGTTACAAGTTTTCTCTACTTTGATACAAAATCGTGGACTTTGATTGCTTATTGTGCTTTGATGCTATCAATAGTTAATCTAAGAATTAAGGTGGACGTAACAATTTCGTGTCTTTTGTTTTTACATGAAAGGGTGATTCCAATGCAGAGTTGAAGAAACGTATAAACAATATATTATATCAAGTAACGGTATGCGATAATCAGTAAACTTCAAGGAGAATAAATATGAAAGAGATGACTCGCAAAGAATTTCTTAAACTCACGGGTGCAAGTACCGCATTGTTGGCAATGTCCCATATTATCCCCACTTCGGCATATGCAGACACGTCGAAGATAGATGCTCCATCGGCAGGAATGTATATAAGTGAAGTGGTTGATTTAAGCGGCTTGTCGCCTGTCGAACAGGAAAAAATCCTTACCGAACGTAACATCCCATATGATTCGACAATTACATATGAAAAAATTGTTGTCGAAAGACCTGCAGCGCGAGATTCTTATAAGGGAGTTCCATATCGTTTTCAGATAACGTACGGAAATAAACCTGTAAAAAATGAAAGGAGAAGTGTTGTGAGTCCTGCTGCAGCTGCGGTACTAGACAGAGGTGTTAATATTCTGATTGGATTAACAAAACCCTATATTTGGATTCCATTTACAGCTTCTGGGCTAACTCCCTCTCAGATTTTCATTTACAGTGATCCCAGTCAATACGCATCAACAAATATTTATACACATCTGAAAATTAGACAATGTGAATTTTATAAGGATTACTCATGGCAGCCAAATGCTTTTTTGGAAAGAGCAACCATTGAGGATACGACTGTAACTTATGCGCTGGTAAATCCTAAAACAAAAAGATTTACCTCACAAACTGCAAAGAAGACAGAATATAGAAAAGCTACTCACTATGACAACGATAGCTATATCTTGGAAAAAGCCTACTATTGCTTTGAGCATAATCTTCCGTCTTATAAGGAAAATGCTTGAAAGAAGAATAAAAAATGAAATTCCAAACAAAACTCACATTATGCAAAGCTGTATTCATCTTCATAGCAATAGTCGTATGCGCACTATGGGCATTTGAGTTTCGTATAGCAGCTGTTGTTGTACTTTTGATAGACTATATTTTTGATTTTATAACACGTCGTTGTCCTTTTTGTGGGAAGCACTTTTCAATTGTACTAACAGTGAAAGATCGTTGTCCATTTTGCGGAAAATTATTCGAGTAAATATTTTATGGAAGCAGTGGGTATTCCATGCAGAAATAAATGTGTGTGCTATAAAATGTCAGCCAATTATAGGAAGAGACCTATATTCTCTGTAATGGACAATGGTCAATTATGAAAACTATTGCAAAATGAAAATACGATAGCAATCGTACAAAAACAGAAATCCGGAAACTTTTTTGAGTTATTATGGTTCAAAAAAGTTTCCGGATTTTCTGTAATGCTTTTTGAAGAGCCATTCTGTAACAGCCAATCACATTTCTATGAAAAAAGGTCAATCTTCTAGTCTACCGTGATCGCAACCAAGTGAAAGATAATGTTCGATTTCTCCACTCAGCACAAGCTGGGTATATTCCAAGGGCTTGTTATATAAGTAGCCAGTCCAGTTCTGCCCGCTGCGCCGGAGTGTTGCTGTACTCGTCCTCTATGGCGATACAATCAATGGAAAGGGTGGTGCCATCTTCAAATCGGGCTTCCACCCGGTTGGTGTCCATGTTGTAGCGGCAGGAAAACACTTTTTGAGAGTGATTATGGTCGAAATTCTGATTTCGTTTCATTTGAATGACTCCTTTAATAATTTTCTGGTTGATTTTTGACGAAATGAGATTCATTTTTGCTTGAGCCGCCCAACCACACTACGATGTAGCTTTGTTCAGCTCTTGCGGTTGCATGATTGATACCAGCACAGCACTGGGATTCACCGTACAGAGCGAGTGAATCCCAGTGCTGTGCTTTTTTATTTGACACGAGGTGAAATTTTATGCGTCAGCCTGATCATGAGTACGAAGAACGGAGCTTTGGAGATATTCAACGTGCAATTGATTTTGAGAACAGTATGAATGACCTTGAATCGCAATTGTATTACCAGCATCTTTCCCCGAAAGAAGTTGCCCAGCAGGTGCTGAAAGCCACTTGCCAATTCTACGATGCTGACTGGTGCGGTTTAATTCAGGTCGATCTTGATTTGAATTTGTGGACGCCATTCTGGTGGTTCAACGCTGGCGCAACAGACAAGACGATGCTTTTAACCGAAGAATATGAATCCGCTGAATTTCTTGATCGGTGGGTACAAACTGTCCGCAAGGGAATTCCAATGGTCGTCCCGGACGCCGAAGCGACAAAAGAAGCCTATCCTGCGGAGTATAACCTGTACCAGCGGCTTGGCATCCGGTCTGTTATTGCCGTTTCCTTGGAGCCGCGCCCAGTCGCTCTGCTTGCCGTCCGGAATCCTAAGCGGTATATTCAGCAGACCAGTATGCTGCGGATTCTGGCCTATGTGCTGCTTGCATCGTACAACGAACAGAAAATGCTGAACCGGCTCCAAATGGCATATATCCCGACTTCCATCCAAAGCAGCAAGGATATCTATGTCAGTCTGTTTGGTGAACTGAGCATCAGCACATCCAAAGGTGTTCTGAAAGAAGCTGACTTTAGTTCTCCGAGAATCAGCCGACTGATTTCTTACCTGCTGATCTCCCGTAAAAATGCCATTTCTCCGCAGGAAATCACTCAAACACTCTGGCCGGATGATTTAGACAACCCAGCCAAAAACGTCAAGGGACTGATTTATCGCTTGCGCCAGAAGTTCAACCTTATTTCAGATGAGCCATTGATTTTATCCTCTGCATCCGGATATCAGCTCAACCCGGAACTTCACATTATGACGGATTATCAGCGTTTTGACGAACTTGTGTCTTCTGCTGTCAGGGCATCCTCTATAATCAACAAAGTGGACATCCTCAAAAATGCTCTTGATCTCTACCATGGAAAGGTCTTGTCCTCTGCAGATGGCGAACATTGGCTCATTCAGTTTTCCACAAAATACCATCTCTCCTATATGGGTGCTGTCAGTGAACTGCTGAGGCAGCTGGATTCGCTGCATTCTTATGACCTGCTCAATCAGTACGCCATGAAGTCTCTGACCATCGCACCCGATAACCCGAAAGCATACTGCTGGCTGATCCGCTCCTTGAAAGCGCAGGGAATGAACGAACTTGCAACCAATGAACTGGCCGCTGCAAAGGAACATCTGACCACAGAAGAATACGAGGAAATCCTTGCATTTGGAGCTAATTGGTAAGAATGATTCCTATAACACTTTCGTAACACCTTCATGTGACTTTCATAACACCTAAAATTTTTCAGAAAGGGGCAAAAAGGGGCAAAAATGGCTCCATAACACTTTCATAACACCGCCAGATAACTTTCATAACACCGTCGTGTGATATGCTTACAGGGCACGAATCGATGCCTTGCAAAAGCTGATCGCACGGCGGTTTTCTTTTTTATAGGCTTCGATGCGTCAGAACAAAAACATATCGAAGCCTGAGATGCATTAAAGGCCGAGGATACTTATACCGCTTTCCATTTTCGGATGGAAAACAGTGTCGGTACCCTTTTCTTTAGTGCATCTCTTTTTTGTTGCCAAGAAAAGCCCGCAAGCTGTCATACAGTGAAGTGTCCTCAACCTCCGCATCCGGCGGAAAGGACACTTCATGTTTCTTTTTGCCCATTTTTCGTGGCTGGAACTGGCCGCACGGTATCCCTAGCAACTCCAAGTTTTCGATTTTTTACGATTTATCGAAAATTTGGAGGTTTGCGATGGCTTTTAATAAGGGCTATGAGTTAAAAAAGTTTGAAGCGCACTGGGAAAAGTTGCGAATCGAGTACGCAGCGGCAGGAATGGCTGAGGATGCCATTCAGAAGATGTACGACTATGACCGTCAGCAGTTCAATTCCGAACGCACCCGCATTGAGCGAACGCAGGAGTTCACTGCACCTGCGTATGAAAGCACCGAGGAAGAAGCCTCACCTCTAATGCTGCGCTATCAGGAAGCCATTACCACAACAGATACATACCACGAAACCAAGCGCAGCTTTGCATGGATTGGTGAAATCGAGGATGAGAATCTACTTGCTGCACTTGAGCAACTCTCGGATTCTGACTTAGAACTTATAACTTTGTACGCCTATGAAGAGTATGACACTGTTGAAATTTCTAAACTGTTTGGCACAACAAAGCAAAATATAAGTAAGAAAATCCGTAGAATTACTAATTTTATCAAGAACTTTCAAATCAGGGTTGTCTAAACGGCATTTTCGTCGGCTACCAAGTGAGGGGACAATTTCAAAAAGCGGCTCTTACCGCTGGCAAAACGTCCGCACTCACGAACCTTGAAAATTGAAGAGTTCAGTTGTTCGGTACTCAGATAATGATACTTCCGTAATTCGCGGCCCGGTCAGAATGTAGGCGGGGTGGCTGAGATGCCAATGAAGCGGTACAAATCCGCTGCCGAATGATTCCCCACTCGCAGGGAGCCGAGGGCGAATATGCGAGACCTGAACATATTTTATCAGGAGTGACCGGATGCTGTTTTCGGTCTCCGGTCACTCCTGTTCTTTTACATATTTATCCGCCATTCACTTTTCTAACACGGAGGACTGCTCAAATGGACGAGTTGAATCCTACGGTGCGCGAACAGGAGATCTACGAGGAGATGGAACTGACCCCGGAAATGATTAAGTCCATCCGAACCCTCTGTGCGACCTGTCTGCGGCATTTCGTAGAAGCCAAGGCTTTCAAAATCGCTCTCGTGCCGAGCGCAGACAGGAGTATGGACACCTGCACCGTCTGCCAGACCCGGCGCGGTCACGATTATGTTGTCATGCACCGCTGATGCCGGTGCTTCATTCCAATCATGGGAGGTGATGCTCGTACCGTATAAATAAAACAGCTTTCATATTTTAACAGAAGTCTGCTGCCTAGGAGGTACAGCGGGCTTCTTACATATCCAGATGGAGGTTTCGCAATTGGAATCCACTCTGAAATTCCAACGCGGAGACATCTACTTCGTCCGACTTGACAGCAGCACAGGTTCCGAACAAAACGGAACCCGCCCTGCGGTCATCCTGCAAAACGATGTAGGAAACACCCATTCACCGACTTTGATCGTTGCGACTTTGACAAGTAAGACAGAAAAGAAAGCTGCACAGCCGACTCATTGTCTGGTGGAACCGGAAAAGCTGGAGCCATCCATTGTTCAGGCCGAACAGATCTTCACCATCGACAAGAGCCGTGTCCAGAATTTTGTTGGGCACCTCACCCCGGAAGAAATGAGCCGGGTCGATGATGCCGTAAAGATCAGCCTTGCCCTGAACCCGATGGGGAGTATCCAGAAGCTCAAACCTATCATCCGCTCTGCAGCGGCTTACGCGCCGCCTGAAGTGGTTGACGGTAAGCCGCCCGTTTATCCCTATACGCCCATCAAATCCGATTTTGAGGACGCAGAGACGGTCGAAGAAATGATGTTATACACCGAACTGCAATCCGCTGTTCATGCCATGATCCAGCGGCTCGAATACAGCTTCACCTTTAATCCCAGCCTGCTCACCAGCCCGAAGCGTAAGAAGCAGGTGGCTGAGATTCTGACTGAAGCCGAAAAATACATTTGGCGAATCAAGGAGGAAATGCGATGCGCCTGAAAAACGACACGAACAATTTTGCCGCTTCTTTCAATATCACCCCGCCTTACCAGATGCTGGTGCTTCACAGCAAGATGCTGATTTATCCCCGTGAACTTTATCAGCGGGGCGTACAGCGCAAACGGGTGGAAATGATTGCTGCGGACTTCAACGAATATGTTGCGAACGAACCGAAGGTCAGTTTCCGCAACGGTAAGTATTATGTGGTGGACGGTCAGCACACTATCGAGGGGCGCATCCTCCGTAACGGCGGCAAAGACCTGCCGATTCTCTGTAAGGTCTACACCGGCCTGACGATGGAGCAGGAAGCCCTGTTCTTTGCTGAACAGAACGGTCACTCCGCACCGCTTACTGCTGGCATCAAGCTGCGCGCCAAGGTCGTGGGCGGCGATGCACCTTCCAAAGCATTTCTCGCAGCCACCAACCGGGTTGGTCTGGCGTTCAACTATGACAGCCTGCAGCTGAGCGACTACCGCATCAGCTGTGTGGGCACCGCTCTCAAGCTGTACAACCAGATGGGCGAAAAAATCTACTGCGAATCCCTGCGGCTGATCGTCGCCGCATGGGAGGGTAAGCCTGATTCATTCCGGGCATCTGTCCTGCGGGGCGTGATGCACTTCGTAGAACTGTATCACGGTGAGTTCAGCGAGGAACGGCTCATCCGTGCGCTGGGCAACGTCCATCCTATGGAGATCTACCGTGTCGGCAGGGATAATCCCGCCAAGCTGCCCGGATGGAAGAAATACGTTTTCCCCATCTACATGGCCTACAACGGCAAAGGTCGCAAGGACGCTCTGTCGATGAAGTTCTAAAACATATTCTCTCTGCCAAGGGGCATCTGCAAGCTGCGGATGTCCCTTGTTACATATTGAAAATTACAATATATAGGAGTGATGATACAATGGTCGATAAGTTTTCGCAGGTCGCTGGCAACGTTCCGGTGACCAATAACGACCCGAATCGCCGATATACCGTTATCAATGGCTATCCTGTCGTCCTCAATTTTGCAAAAGAACCCAATCCGGGTGTCTTTGAGCGTGTCCGTGACATCCTGCTCGCCACCAGCTATACCAAAAAGACCAGCTGACATCGTGGACGAGGACAAAAGAACGCGCTATACTGAGGATGGCAGTGGTATTCGGAGCAATCCATGAACCACGACCAACCGTTCTTTGATAACCGAATATCGTTCATCCTCGCTTTTATAGCGAAAGTGAGGAACCCCCTATGACTGAAAATAAAAACCGTGTCTGCTGCCTGTACCGTGTTTCCACCGATAAGCAGGTGGATTTCAACTCGAACCATGAAGCAGACCTTCCCATGCAGCGCAAGGCGTGTCACAAATTTGCCGAAGCAAAGGGCTGGGTCATCGTCCATGAAGAACAAGAAGAAGGCGTGTCTGGCCACAAAGTCCGCGCAGAAGCCCGTGACAAGCTGCAAATCATCAAGGAATACGCCCGAAAGGGCAAATTTGATATTCTGCTGGTGTTCATGTTCGACCGTATCGGACGCATCGCAGATGAAACGCCATTTGTCGTAGAATGGTTTGTACGAAACGGCATCCGGGTATGGAGTACCCAAGAGGGTGAGCAGCGATTCGACAACCACACTGACAAATTGCTGAACTATATCCGCTTCTGGCAGGCAGACGGCGAAAGCGAAAAAACTTCTGTCCGTACCCGTACCAGCCTGCGGCAGCTTGTGGAAGAAGGACACTTCAAGGGCGGCAGTGCGCCGTATGGTTATGACCTTGTGAAAAGTGGCCGCATCAACAAGCGCAAGCACGAACTCTACGAACTGCATATCAACGAGCAGGAAGCCGAAATCGTTCGGCTGATCTTCGATAAATATGTATACGAGGGTTACGGCGCACAGCGGATTGCCACCTATCTGAACAATGCTGGATACCGTGCCCGCTCTGGAAAGTGCTGGCATCCGGGCAGCTTGCGAGGAATGGTCGGCAACCTGACCTACATGGGCGTTCTCCGCTGCGGAGATGCCCGCTCCGAATTGATGCCCGAACTCCAGATCATCCCGCAGGAGGAGTTTGAAGCTGCACAGCGTATCCGGGAAGATCGCTCTGCCCACGCAGCGGAAGAAGCCGAACACCATGTTCCTCTTCGTACCCGTGGACAGGCATTGCTTTCCAATAACGTTTACTGCGGCCACTGTGGTGCAAGGCTCGCCCTGACGACCAGCCGGAAATGGCGTAAGCTCTCCGATGGTACTCTGGACGATACGCTCCGCATTCGCTACACCTGCTACGGAAAACTCCGCAAGCAGACGGATTGCACCGGGCAGACCGGCTACACTATGCACATTCTGGATGAGATCATCGACAAGATGGTTCGCCAGATTTTCTCCCGCTTGAGAGGTATCCCAAAAGAGCAGCTTATCACCAGCCGCTATGCGAAGGAAACTGCGGAGCGCAAGAACCATCTGCAAGCCCTTCAAGCAGAACGCGACAAGGCCGAAAAAGACTTGCTCGCCTTAAAAACTGAGATTCTGGCTGTAATCAAAGGGGAGAGTGCTTTTCCGAAAGACACTCTTGCCGAGATGATCGCAGCACAGGAAAAGAAGCACACGGAGTTGGACACTCTGTGTGAAGAAGCCAGTGCAGAACTGGAGCGAAACGCTGAATTGATGGCAAATGTATCGCAGCTGTACGAAGAATTGATCTCTTACGCAGACCTGTACGATAGTGCCAGCTTTGAAGCAAAAAAGATGATCGTCAGCCAGCTTATCCGCAGGGTAGAAGTTTATCGCGGATACCAAATCCATGTGGACTTCAACTTTGATCTTGCACAGTATTTGGAGAATAGCGATGAACTTGCTTGCTGACAAACACAAAAACACCGTTGACTTCGATTTGAAATCAACGGTGTTTGTAACTCTTATTTGAGCCAATGGTGGAGAATACCGGGATCGAACCGGTGACCTCTTGCATGCCATGCAAGCGCTCTCCCAGCTGAGCTAATCCCCCATAATTTTCCAGAAGTAGAAACCTCTGGAAAAGAGATGCTCAAACAAGAAACGTTTTATGAAGTTCAGTCGTGGGGGTGCGTGAGCGCACTGCTTGGGCTCCCAGCTGAGCTAATCCCCCATAGCTGGTGTGCCGTCCCTGACGACGTATACTATTATACCAGCCAAAAGGAGAGTTGTCAATAACTTTTTCATTTTTTGTGAGCGACGCTGCGGCGGGGGCTGCGCTTGTAGTAGAACAGGTACTGCTGTACGATGCCAGCCTGCTGACCATAGGAAGGAAAAGGGTCGCGGCCGCCGAATTCCTCATCAATGAGTCGCTGTATCCAAACATCAATGGGAGCCATCGCGGTACGGCCATAGCCAAAGAGGCAGACGCAGTTTGCTACCTTTTTGCCGACGCCGTCCAGCTCGAGGAGGCGGGAAAAGAGAGCGTCGTCGGGCAGCGCTGCCAGAGCACCGAGGTCGAGTATGCCGCTGGAAGCCTGTGCGGCAGCGTTCTGGATGTAACGGGTGCGGTAGCCCAGACCACAGCCCATCAGCTGCGCCCCAGAGAGGCCGCAGAGCTGCTGCGGGGTGGGGAAGAGGAAAACTTCATCGCCTTCGGCACTGAGCGGTTCGCCGCAGCACCGGGCAAGGCGTTCTACGGCGGTGCGGATGGCCGGAATGCTCTTGCGCTGGGAGATAAGAAAGGTGATGAGCATTTCCCATGGATCCTGATGCAGGATTCGGATGCCCTGCCCGAAATCGAGCGATTTGTCCAGATAGCTGCTCTGTCCCGCCAAGCTGCACCGCAGCGCGGCATAGTTCCGGCCCAAATCAAAGTAGTTGGCCCAGCACGCCCAATCTGAGCCATACCATGCAGCGTCGTATTGCCCAGCGCCCAGCGGAGTCAGATAAAGGAGCGCGCCGCCGGAAAGAAAACGGTAGCGCCCGTCGGCCAGTTTCTGCGGCCGGAAGCACTGGCCGCTTTCGATGATCTTGTCGAGGTCAAAGTCGTCCTGGATGGTGACGAGCTGATGGGTAAGGGGAACGGTATGCATGGAAAACTCCTTTTTGGAAAAATTGTGGCGATGCCCGATTCGAGGTGGAAACTGATTTCTATCCGTACCCTTTGCGGGGAGGGCAACCTTGATGCTGAAAAGACCGGCGTGGGTGTGACCATTTCTATCTACGCCCTCGGTGAAGAGGACGACTTGGTTACGCCTTTGAGAACCGCGATATGATTATTATGTTATTCTATCCACACCCCTCAAATAGGAGCGACTTCAAGTTGAAGAATGCACCGGGGAACACATTCGGGCGAGCAGCCGCATATTCCCTGGAGTAATGTG
>OGGR01000838.1_pt1 | contig 15252 bp, 15 predicted proteins | sample 1571321 | NCBI WGS metagenome assembly OGGR01 (sample SAMEA2582048, study PRJEB24529) | metagenome | biome: Human gut stool | place: China | collected 2011 | reverse complement strand
GGTGGGTCTGCTGAATCTGATGCAGGCTCAGCAGAGTGCTGCGCAGTACGGCACCATGTACGCAGGTCTTGTGCTGGTGATGCTGCCCACTCTGATTTTGTACATCTGTGTGCAGAAGCAGCTGACGCAGGGCATGACGGTGGGCGGCTTGAAAGGATAAGGTGACAAAACATGAAAACATTCTGGAAAACACATCCTGCCCTGCGCATCGTGCTGATGATCGTGCTGTTTGTGCTGTCCATTGCATTGGTTGTGGCAGGCTGGAAAATGACTGGACAGCTGGCAGGGCTGGGCATCATGCTTGTGGGTGTGGCACTGCTGCTGGCGGTACTGGCCATTTACAACGCAACCTATCAGGATTGAGGATAAGAGAGAGGTAAAGGAGAATCCCTATGGATGAAACAAGAAAGTCCGGGCGCGTGACCATCCCCACAGACCTGGACGTGGTGCCCGAAACGCTGGAAATTCTGAAAAAGTGGGGTGCAGACGCCATCCGCGACTGCGACGGCACCGACTTTCCGCAGCAGCTGAAGGATGCCGATGCAAAGATCTACTCCACCTATTATACCACCCGCAAGGACAACGCATGGGCCAAGGCGAACCCGGACGAGGTACAGCAGTGCTACATCATGACCGGCTTCTACACCGCCCCCGGCGACACCGTGACCATCCCGCTGATGAAGGGCATCAGCCCGGAGCTGATGCAGGTGAACACCAACGACGACATCACCCGCTGGTGGGAGGTCATGGATCGAACCACCGGTCAGCCCGTGCCGCCGGAGCAGTGGAGCTACGCCGACGGCAGTGTGACCGTACAGGCCGTACCGTTCCATGAGTATACCGTCAGTTTTCTGGCTTACCTCATCTGGGACCCGGTGCATATGTACAACGCTACCACCAACGGCTGGACGAATTTTGAGCACCAGATCACCTTTGACGTGCGTCAGCCCAAGACCCACAAGTATTCCATGGAGCGCCTGCGCAAGTTCATTGCAGAGCACCCCTATGTTAACGTCATCCGCTACACCACCTTCTTCCACCAGTTCACCCTGATCTTCGACGAGCTGAAGCGGGAGAAGTTCGTGGACTGGTATGGCTACTCTGCTTCGGTCAGCCCCTACATCCTGAATCAGTTCGAGCAGGAGGTGGGCTACAAGTTCCGCCCGGAGTACATCATCGATCAGGGCTACTATAACAACCAGTACCGGGTGCCCAGCAAGGAATTCCGGGATTTTCAGGCCTTCCAGCGCCGCGAGGTGGCAAAGCTTGCCAAGGAGATGGTGGACATCACCCACGCGTGCGGGTGCGAAGCCATGATGTTCCTCGGCGATCACTGGATCGGCACCGAACCTTTCATGCCGGAGTTCAAGACCATCGGACTGGATGCCGTAGTGGGCAGCGTGGGCAACGGCTCCACCCTGCGCCTGATCTCTGACATTGAGGGCGTGAAGTACACCGAGGGCCGTTTCCTGCCGTACTTCTTCCCCGACACCTTCCACGAGGGCGGCGACCCGGTGCGGGAGGCCAAGGAGAACTGGGTTACAGCCCGCCGCGCTATCCTGCGCAAGCCCATCGACCGCATCGGCTATGGCGGCTATCTGAAACTGGCCTTGCAGTTCCCGGAGTTCGTGGACTACGTGGAGAGCGTCTGCAACGAGTTCCGCGAACTGTACGAGAACATCAAGGGCACCACACCCTACTGTGTCAAGCGAGTGGCCGTGCTGAACTGTTGGGGTAAAATGCGGGCTTGGGGCTGTCACATGGTGCATCACGCCCTCTATTACAAGCAGAACTATAGCTATGCCGGTGTCATTGAGATGCTGTCCGGTGCGCCCTTTGATGTGAAGTTTATCAGCTTTGAGGATATCAAGAACGACCCGCATCTGCTGGATTCGTTGGATGTCATTATCAATGTCGGCGATGCCGACACCGCACACACCGGCGGCATCTGGTGGGAAGACCCGGAGATCTCCTCCGCTATCCGCAAGTTCGTCTGGAACGGCGGCGGCTTTATCGGCGTGGGTGAGCCTTCCGGTCACCCGTATCAGGGCCACATTCTCCAGCTTGCCAGCGTGCTGGGCGTGGAGGAAGAAAACGGCTTCACCCTGAACTACGACAAGTACAACTGGGAAGAACACCCGGACCATTTCATTCTGCAGGATGCCGACCAACCCGTGGACTTTGGCGAGGGCAAGAGGAATATTTATGCGCTGGAAGGCACCGAAGTGCTGGTGCAGCGAAACAAAGAAGTGCAGATGGCGGCACACGACTTCGGCAAGGGCCGCGCTGTGTACATCAGCGGCGTGCCTTACAGTTTTGCCAACAGCCGCACCCTTTACCGCGCTATCCTGTGGAGTGCCCACAGCGAGGAGGAACTGCATACATGGTTCAGCTCCAATTATAATGTAGAAGTTCACGCCTACGTCAAGAACGGCAAGTATTGTGTGGTGAACAACACGTACGAGCCGCAGGACACCACCGTTTACACCACAGACGGCAGCAGCTTTGCTCTGCATCTGGATGCCAACGAGATCAAGTGGTATGAGATCTAAGTTTTCCTTTTCATAAACGAACACAACGGGCAGCTCTGTTACCAGAGCTGCCCGTTGTGTTTGCTGTATCTGCCGATAACTCAACCTGTGTCAATCGAACGCTGCAATGGAGATGGCTGGAAACGCAGAAATTCAGTAATGCGAGCGTAATAGACCTGCAGAAAAAAGAAACTGCCCGTGCGAGTATGCGTAAGATGGTGAAACACTTACTGAAAAAATTTAAGTATCCACCGGTGGCATATGATACGGCAATCAGCACGGTCATTAGCCAGTGTGAGATGTGGACAGACAACATGGTAGTATAAATTGTGTGAAATACCGTTGCTTTATGCTTGACAATCGGATTCCTTTTCTGTAAAATAATTTTAGGAAATACTATTATTGAAAATACGAAAGGCTGCTTTATGGGAAAGATGATCTTAGATGACCTCCGCAAGCGTCTGGAACGTCTGGACGAAGACGCAGACCTGATGATTGACAATAATGACCGCTATCAGATGGTGATTGTGGGCGGCAGTGCGTTTATTTTGCTGGGCAAGTTGACCCGCGCTACTCATGACATTGATGCCTTGAGTGTTCCGAAAGAACTGTACAGTTTGCTTGGCAAGTACGACATCAACACCGATGTGGAAGCCTACATCGACAATTTTCCGTACAACTTCCAAGACCGGCTCCAGCCGCTGCCCTTTGGTGGAACAAAGGTACAGTTCTACACACCCAGTCTGGAGGATTTGGTGATTGCAAAGCTCTGCTCGTTCCGGGATACTGACAAGGCAGACGTAGAGAGCGAAGCTGTGCGGAACTCTTTGGATTGGGACTTGCTGGAACACCTTGCAACGGATGAAGATGAACTGAAAGCCAGCATCTTGAACGATTGGCGGTATCGGGATTTTTATATCCGTTATCAGGAGTATGTGGAGAGGTGGAGACCATGCGAAAGCTGACATTTGAGGGCTTCTTGAAGCAGTATGTGGCAGAACTTTCCGGGGTGCAGACGGCAAGCGTCCATAAACTTGCAGCTTGTCTAAATGAAAATCCCCGCTTGAAAGAACCGCTGTTTCTCTATGCTTTGGCCTATGATAAGGTGGATTTATTGCTCCACTATACCGCAAACAGTGCTGTTGCTGCAGAATATGAGCAGCTTTCCAATCGCTATTCGCTGGCGCAAATGCGACTGCTTCTGGAAAAGCAATCACCAGAATTGCCGGAAGGCTATTTGAAGGTTTGGCGCAGTTATTGTTCGGTGCGGGATGCCGCCCTTGCGGACAATGACACGAAAGAACTGATCCATCGCCGGGTATTGGAACTTCAGCAGAAAAAGAAACTGACGAATTATCGTCTTTACACGGACTTGAAACTAAACCCCGGAAACGTAAATGCATGGCTCAAACACAACGATTCCAGCAAAATGAGCCTTGACTGTGCACGGCAGATCTACAAGTATGCAAAAAGCTACCCGTCTGTTCGATAAGAAAAAGGAAGTGAGTCTATGACCGCCGTAATTTACGCCCGCTATTCCAGCGATAACCAGCGCGAAGAATCCATCGAAGGGCAGATTCGGGAATGTACGGCTTATGCGGAAAAGAACGGCATCACGGTCATCAAGCACTACATTGACCGTGCATTCTCTGCAAAAACGGACAATCGCCCGGAGTTCCAGCAGATGATCAAAGACAGCGGCAAGAAGCTGTTTGATGTTGTTCTCGTCTGGAAATTTGACCGCTTTGCCCGGAATCGTTTTGATAGCGCAAACTATAAGATGATCCTGAAAAAGAACGGTGTCCACCTGATTTCCGTTATGGAACCCATTGCCGAGGGTTCACAGGGCATTCTGGTGGAAACCCTTCTAGAGGGTATGGCAGAATACTATTCGGCAGAGCTGTCCGAAAAAGTGATTCGTGGTCAGACCGAGAACGCCTTGAAGGGTAAGTGCACTGGCGGTACGGGAACCATTGGCTATAAAATCGACGATGCCAAGTTCTATCATCTTGACCCGTTGACTGCTCCGCTGGTGCTGGAAGCCTTTCAGCGGTATGACAACGGCGATAAAATGGTGGAGATCGTAAACTTCCTCAACGACAAGGGTGTCCGCAATATGCTGGGCGGAAAAATGACCCACAGCAGCGTGAACACCATGTTGAAGAACCGCCGGTACATTGGAGAATTGTCTTTCCGGGACATCGTTGTGCCGGATGCGATTCCGGTTATTGTTCCGAAAGACCTGTTTGACCGGGTGCAGAAGCGTCTGGATAAGAATAAGCGTGCCCCTGCCTGTGGCAAGGCAGACGAGGAATATCTGCTGACCACCAAGCTGCTCTGCGGCAAGTGTGGTGCGCTGATGTTCGGCGAAAGCGGAACCAGTGCCACCGGACGCACCTACTATTATTATAAATGCGCCAACGTCAAGCGGCGCAGGGGCTGCAACAAAAGGCCGGGGCAGGGGAGAACCCTCTGTCCCGGCCTTTCTGCGCGATGCGGGGGCCGTCAGCCCTCCATCTTGCGCTCCACGAAGTCGCCCACCATCTTGTCCAGCTGGCTCACGGCGTGCTCGGCACCTTTGGCGATCTTGCGGGCGGTGCGGCGCATCTGGCGCTGGCTCGTGTTGGTGGCCATGACGCCGGCGGCACCCAGTGCGGCACCGGCGGCCATGCCGATCAGGAGCGGGGCAGTGGAGCTTGTGTGTTCGTTTTTCATAGGAGGCACTCCCTTCGAATCAAAATTTTTGGGCTGCGAGGATAGTATTTCCACCAAAGGATTCACTATACGCTTTTTTTGTGCAGGAAAATGTGGTATACTGTATGATATGCTGATAAACTGGGCCGGTTATGGGCTGGCTTGGTTTATGGGAAAAGGCATATTCTGCGAAGGAGGTTTCTTTTTTGCTGAAGATAACGGAACCGAAAAAAGTTCTCTGCATCCATGACCTTTCCGGTGTGGGGCGCTGCAGTCTGGCGGTCATCCTGCCGGTGCTCAGCGTCATGGGCGTCCAGCCGGTGGCACTGCCCACGGTGGTGCTCTCCACCCACACCGGCGGCTTCGGGACACCGGCCCGTCTGGATGGCTGCGCCTACGGCGAGGCCGCACTGGAACATTACCGGGAGCTGGGGCTGAGCTTCGACTGCATTTACACCGGCTACCTCGGAGGCGAGGAGCAGGCCGCGCTGGCCGAAAAGGCCTTTGACCTCTGGCCCTCGGCCTATAAGGTGGTAGACCCCGTGATGGGCGACAACGGCAAGGCTTACTCTACCGTGACCCCGGCCTTCATCGACCGGATGCGGCAGCTCTGCCGCCGGGCCGACCTCATCCTGCCCAACGCCACCGAGGCCGGCCTGCTGCTGGAAAAAGAGCTGCCCGCCCAGCTGGACGAGGAAGGCGCCCGGGCGCTGGCTGATGAGTTGGCGGCGTCGCTGACCCACAACGTGGTGGTCACCGGCCTGCAGCTGGACAAGTACATCGCCTGCGCCGGTGCAGGCCGCGACCGCTTCGTGGTCAAGAAGCTGCATATTGCCCGCAGCTTCCCCGGCACGGGCGACCTCTACGGTGCGGTGCTCATCGGCTCGCTCATCCAGGGCAACGCCCTGAGCGCAGCGGCAGACAACGCGGCAGAGTTCGTGGCGCTGGCCATCCAGAAAACGCCCTGCGACCAGGACACCCGCTTCGGCGTCTGGTTCGAGCCGCTGCTGCCCCGCCTGTGTCCGATGCGGGAGGAGTAAACAGCGATGAGTGAAAAACCGACCCTGAACATCGTTCTGGTGGAGCCGCGCATCCCTCAGAACACCGGCAACGTGGCCCGCACCTGTGCCTGCACGGCCTGCCGCCTCCATCTGGTGGGGCCGATGGGCTTTGCCATCGACGATAAGAAGCTCAAGCACGCCGGGCTGGATTATTGGCACTATCTGGACATCAGCTACTACGACAGTCTGGATGACTTCTTCTCGAAGAACGATGGGCCTTTCTACTATTTTACGACCAAAGCGCCCCAGCGCTACACCGACGTCGCCTACCCGGACGGAGCATACCTCGTGTTCGGGCGGGAAGATGCCGGTCTGCCGGAAGCGCTGCTGGCAGCCAATCAGGAGCACTGCATCCGGATGCCCATGCGGGACACCTGCCGCAGCCTGAACCTGTCCAACAGCGTCGCCGTGGGCGTATACGAGGTACTGCGCCAGTGGGACTTCCCGGAGCTGCTGGACCACGGCCACCTGCGAGACTACGAATGGAAATGAGGAACACTATGAGCAAAATCGCGATTTTGACCGACTCCTCCTGCGACATCCCGCAGGAGCTGGCCGAGAAATACGGCATCGACATTATGGGCTTCCACATCCTGCTGGACGACGAAGACATCGTGGAGCGTGAAAAGTACACCCCCGAGGAGTTCTACGACAAGATGCGCGCCGCCAAGGGCATCCCCTCCACGGCTGCCATCACCCCCATCCAGTTCTGTGAGAAATACTGCCAGTATGTGGATGAGGGATACACCGATGTCATCCATGTCCCCATCAACCGCTCCGGCTCTTCCACCTACAACAACGCCGTCATGGCGCAGGGGATGCTGCGGGAGGAACGCCCGGAACACCACCTGAACATCCATCTGCTCGACCCCCACACCTACTCGATGGTGTTCGGCTGGTATCTGTGCGAGATGGCCCGCAAGCTGCAGAACGGCGCGGAGCTCCGCCATGTCATCAGCGAGTTTGAGACCCAGATGAACAAGATGGAGGTCATCCTCGGGCCCTACAGCCTCAAGCAGATGAAGAAGAGCGGCCGCATCTCTGCCGCCGCCGCGGTCATGGGCGAGCTGATGGGCATTCGTCCCATCATCACCCTCATCGACGGCAAGACCAGGGTGGAGAGCAAGGTGCGCGGCGACGACAAGGTCATCCCCGCCATGATCGACCTGTGCAAAAAGCGCACCGAGGGCGTGGAGGACTTCGATTATATGATCGGCCACACCTCCATCCCCCAGGCTGCTGAGCTGGAAAAAGCCTGCCGCAAAGCCTTCGGCAAGGCTCCGCTCACTACCTTCAATCTGGGCGGCGTCGTCTCGGCCAACACCGGCCCCGACACCCTTGCGCTGGTCTATGTGGGCAAGCCCCGGGACTGAGCATATCACGGAAAGACTGCTGCTGTGCGGCAGTCTTTTTTCGTATCGCCGTTGCATTCCGGCCCAAACTATGGTATAATTTTTCACGCTGTGCCTGCGGGTACGGCTCCTTGAAGAGCAACTTAGGATTTTAGGCTCCCCGGCGTGTCTCGAACCATGCCGGGCCAAACCCACGGGGGCTGGCGGTCCCCGCGCGGTCAAAATCAAACCGCTGGAGTTATACTATGAAAAATCAGAACCTTTCCGTCCGTAAACTGGCCCGCTGCGGCATGGTCGCAGCCCTTTACGTCGTGCTCTGCATGGCACTGCAGCCGTTCTCTTACGGCGCTGTGCAGGTGCGTGTGGCCGAGGCGCTCTGCCTGCTGCCCGTGTTTGGTGCCGAGTACATTTTCGGCGTGGTGCTGGGCTGCTTCCTGGCAAACCTGCTGGGCTCCACCATCGTGGACGTCATCTTCGGCACTCTGGCCACCCTGCTGGCCTGCCTCGTGACCTACAAGCTGCGGAACATCCGCTTCAAGGGTCTGGCCCTTGCGGCCTCGCTGCCCCCGGTGGTCTTCAATGCCGTCATCATCGGCATCGAGATCGCGGTGATGTTCCCGGACCCCTCTTCCAGCGCACCCCTCTGGCTGGCCTGCGTCACCAACGGCATCTCCGTGGGCATCGGTGAGCTCATCAGCTGCACCGTGCTGGGCGTTCTGCTGGTCCGCATCATCGAGGCAAGCCCGGCGGTCAGAAAGGTCTTCGAGTCCTGAACTTGATCCCTTCCGGCGGGCGGGCCTGATCGAGCAGGCTCTCTGCCGGGGCATGAAAGGCTATTTTATCGGGTTGCTCGGCCTTTCGGACGATCGATATAGAACGGCGAAGCGCCGCACGGGAAACTGTGCGGCGCTTTTTCTGCCCCTTGACTTTACAACAATGAAGTGCTTTATTATAAAGCATGGAAAGGAAGCCTGCCTGCAGTTCCGACGCAAATTCTGATGCGCGGAGAGGGGAGAGGGCAGGCAGAACGAAATACATGGAAAAAGACCTCACCAGCGGCAGCGTGCTGAAAAACATCTTCACTTTCTCGCTGCCCTATCTGCTCTCGTACTTTTTGCAGACCCTCTACGGCATGGCAGACCTCTTCATCATCGGCCGGTTCGAGGGGGTGGCAAGCACCACCGCTGTCTCCATCGGCAGTCAGGTGATGCATATGATCACTGTGATATTGGTGGGCGTGGCGATGGGTACCACCGTCTGCATCGGCCGGTCCGTGGGCGCAGGCGACAAAAAGCAGGCCGCGAAGGTCATCGGCAACACCGTCACCCTCTTTATGGTGGGCTCTGTAGTGCTGGCGGCGGCGCTGGTGGGCCTCGTGGACCCCATCGTCCGGCTCATCTCTACCCCGGAGGAGGCCGTGGCCGGTACGACGGCCTACCTCACCATCTGCTTCATCGGCATCCCCTGCATCACAGCCTATAACGTACTGGCGTCGATTTTCCGGGGGATGGGCGACTCCCGAAGCCCCATGTACTTCATCGCCGCGGCCTGTGTGGTGAACATCGGGCTGGACTTCTTCTTCATGGGGGCGCTCCGTCTCGGCCCGGCAGGCGCAGCACTTGGCACGACGCTCTCGCAGGCCGTGAGCGTTTTGCTGGCCCTCTGCGTCATTTTGAAGCGCAAGAGCATCAGACTGTCGAAAAGCGACTTTTGCCCCCGGAAAGCCACGATGAAAGACATCCTTTCCATCGGCCTGCCGGTGGCGGCGCAGGACGGCTTCATTCAGGTGTCCTTCATGCTCATCACCATCATGGCGAACCAGCGCGGCCTTACCGACGCGGCGGCGGTGGGCATCGTGGAAAAGATCATCAGCTTCCTCTTCCTCGTCCCCAGCTCCATGCTCTCCACCGTGTCGGCGCTGGGCGCCCAGAACATCGGCGCGGGCAAGTACGACCGGGTGGACAAAATCCTCCGGTACGCCATCGCCATCGGCGTGGGCTTCGGTGCGGTGATGGCCCTTCTGATGCAGTTCATCGCCCCCAGTGTGGTGCGGCCCTTCACCTCCGACGAGGCGGTGGTGAAGGCCGGTGCGGCCTACATCCGCAGCTACATCTTCGACTGCCTGTTCGCGGGCATCCAGTTCAGCTTCAGCGGCTATTTCTGCGCCTGGGGCAGGTCGGGGCTGTCCTTTCTGCACAACACCCTCTCCATCCTGATGGTGCGTGTGCCGGGCGCATGGCTGGCCTGCCGGTTCTTCCCTCAGACCCTCGTGCCGATGGGTCTTGCCCCGGCCTGCGGCTCGCTGTTCTCCAGCATCGTCTGCGTCCTGCTTTACCGCTGGATGAAGAGGCAGAATAAACCCACAGGGGACAAGGATTGAGTCCACGCTGAAACGTGGTACAATAATATTACCAGTGAAACATTAGGAATTTTACACAAAGAAACGAAAGAGCGCTGATTCTACTGCGCGTCGGTTGCACGGGAGGGTGCGGACCGGTACAATGAAGCCAGAAACGGACGAAGAACGTCTGACAGGAGGCAAAACGTATGTACGAACTGGACAAGGCTGCATTCGGCCAATTTCTGGCACAGCTGCGCAGAGAAAAGGGGATGACCCAGAAGGAGCTTGCCGCGACGCTGTACGTGTCCGACAAGGCCGTCAGCAAGTGGGAACGGGGACTGAGTGTGCCGGACATCTCGCTGTTGGTGCCGCTGGCCGAGCAGCTGAACGTGACGGTGGCCGAGCTTCTGCAGGGACGCCGGGTAGAGGAGGAACAGCGCTTCACCCGCGAGGAGACCGAAGACCTCATCCGCAAGGCGCTGACCTTTTCGGCAGAGCCGCCGGAGCGCCGTCAGGCGCGGACGAAGAAGTATCTGCCGGTGTATGTCATCTGCTGCGTGCTGGGCGTCGCAGAAGCGCTGGCCGTCTGGGCGGCGGGACTGGCCGACATCGAGGGAGCGCTGGCTCTGCTCATCATCGGTGTGGTTTTCGGCGTCGTCTACGGGGCATATGCCATGTTCTGGATGGCCGAGACCCTGCCCCGCTACTACGACGAGAACCGCATCTGCAACTTTGCACAGGGTGCGTTCCACATCCACATTCCGGGCATCTATTACAACAACCGAAACTGGAAGCACGTCCTGCGGGCGTTCCGGGTCTGGTCGATGGTGTCGCTGGTGCTGGTGCCGCCCTGCACGGCGGGGGCAGTTTTTGTTGAGCGTGCCACCGGCTGGCAGGTGTGGGGCGCGGTGCTGGTGGTGTATATCGCCTCGCTGTTCGGGGCTATCGTGATACCGGCGAAGAGGTTTGAGTGAGGGAGAGGCTTTCGGGAAGGCTGTCCTTCGTACAACCTCTCAGTCTGCTTCGCAGACAGCTCCCCTGGTAGGGGAGCCTCTGGCGAAGAGGAAAAGCTTTGCGGAATGCCAAGGCCTCCCCTCGATAGGGGAGGTGTCAGCGCTTCAGCGCTGACGGAGAGGTTTTCCTTCCCCTCTCTGAGACCCGCATATTATCTGGCGAAGTGGGAAATTAAGAACGTATCATCGCTTGAAAAGCCACTTCGCCAAGTTGGCGAAGTGTGAAAATATAGCATAGCTATATTGTTTATTTGCCACTTCGCCACATAATTTACTACAGTATACAGGAGAAACTTACATGCTCAAGGATTCACAGCTCGACCTCTGCGGACGGGTGGATTTTGCCCGCACGACACCGCTGCTGGCGCGGGACGAGGCGTTCTCGTTTGCCTGCGCAGGCTGCGGCGGCTGCTGCCGGGGGCGGGAGGACATCGTGCTGTCGGGCTTCGACCTCTGGCGAATCGCGGGTCGGCTGCGCCTGCCGCCCCAGACCGTGGCCCGGGCCTTCTGCCGCGCGTCCATCGGGCAGGTGAGCCATCTGCCGGTGCTGCGGCTGGCCCCCGTGAAGGAGGAGCGGAACAACTGCCCTTTCCTCACCGAGAACCACTGCGCCATCCACGACGCCGAACCGCTGGTCTGCGCCCTCTACCCGCTGGCGCAGGAGATCAGCAGGGAAGGGGAGGTGAGCTATTTTTTGCAGCCCACCGGCTGCGGAGGGCGTGTCATCGAAGCCAAAGTGGAGGACTATCTGGCCCGCTACGACGTCCCTGCCCGGGAAAAGACCGACGTCCGCTGGGCGCAGACCTGCATGGACCTGGAAGACGTGGTGGAGCCGCTGGACACCGCCCTCGAGCCGCCCCTGCGCCGCCGGATGCAGGCGAAGCTCTGGCAGGCACTCTATTTTAAGTTTGACTATGAGAAAGAGTACCTCCCGCAGCTGGAAGAAAACCTCGTCTGGCTGGGCGCAGAGCTGCAAAAACTGACGGACTATCAGCAGAGAAGAAACATCTATCGAAAAAAGTGATAGATATATTCATTTTAATAGATAATTAGAACCGAAACGGCGTTGCCATCAGACGGAAATCGTGATATACTTCACGAGTGTAAAGCAGAGGCTCTCTGCTGGACATTCAAATGCTTTTCGGCGCGGCGTCCTGTTGCCGCGTATATGGAAAAATGAGGGAGTAATCATTATGCGTAAAATCACTCGTCGTTCGTTTCTGGCTGCTGCCGCTGTCTGCGGCGCTGCTGCTGCCCTGACCGCCTGCGGCGGCTCTTCTGCATCCTCCACGGCTGCTTCTTCTGTGGCATCTTCTGCCGCAGCCGGCTCCGCTGCCGCTTCCGGCGACACCTACACCATCGGCATCTGCCAGCTGGTTCAGCACGCCGCTCTGGACGCTGCAACGCAGGGCTTTGAGGACGCTCTGACCGCAGAGTTCGGCGACAACGTGAAGTTCGACTTCCAGAACGCACAGGGTGACTCCGCTACCTGTGCCACCATCGCCAACGGCTTCGTTTCCTCCGGCGTTGACCTCATCATGGCAAACGCCACCCCCGCTCTGCAGGCTGCACAGTCTGCCACCAACGAGATCCCCGTTCTTGGTACTTCCGTCACCGAGTACGGCGTGGCTCTGGGCCTGACCGACTTCTCCGGCACCGTCGGCGGCAACATCTCCGGCACCTCTGACCTGGCTCCGCTGGACCAGCAGGCCGATATGATCGTGGAGTGGATGCCCGACGCCAAGAAGGTCGGCCTGCTGTACTGCTCTGCTGAGGCCAACAGCCAGTATCAGGTGGACGAGGTCCAGAAGTATCTGGAGGCTAAGGGCGTCACCGCGACTCAGTACGCTTTCTCCGACTCCAACGACCTGTCTTCCGTCTGCCAGAAGGCCGCTGACGAGAACGACGCTCTGTATGTCCCCACCGACAACACCGTCGCTGCCAACACCGGCATCGTGGACGGCATCTGCCGCCCGGCCAAGAAGCCCGTCTTCGCCGGTGAGGAGGGCATCTGCGCCGGCTGCGGCGTGGCCACCCTGTCCATCAGCTACTACGACTTGGGCTACACCACCGGCGAGATGGCTGTCAAGATCCTGAAGGGCGAGTCCAATGTCTCTGATATGCCCATCGAGTACACCGATGTGACCAAGAAGTACAACAAGACCATCTGCGACGACCTGGGCCTGACCGTTCCCGAAGGCTATGAGGCCATCGAGGGCTGATAAGGGATAACCTCTCCGTCACACCTGACGGTGTGCCACCTCCCCTATCGAGGGGAGGCCTTGGCATAGCGGAAAGCCTCATCTCTTCGCCAGAGGCTCCCCTACTAGGGGAGCTGTCGAGCGGCAGCGAGACTGAGAGGCTTAACCACTAAAAAACAGCGGAGAAGAGCGGTTTTCTCGTTCTTCTCCGCTTTCCCGTATCAAACGGGTCTATAAAAAAGTGTAATTTAGGAGGAATCATTTTGGAAATGCTTGCAAGACTGGCGAACCTGCCCGGTGCTCTGCCGGGTGCGTGCGCACAGGGCCTCATCTGGGGCATCATGGCCATCGGCGTTTATCTCACCTACCGCATCCTTGATGTGGCGGACCTGACCGTGGACGGCTCCTTCGGCACCGGCGGCGCAGTCTGCGTCATGTGCCTGCTCTCGGGCCAGAACATCTGGGTGTCCCTGCTGGCTGCTGTGCTGGCGGGCCTCGCCACCGGCCTTGTCACCGGCCTGCTCCACACCTTTATGGGCATCCCGGCTATCCTGTCCGGCATCCTGACTCAGCTGGCCCTCTACTCCATCAACCTGAAGATCATGGGCAAGGCCAACCAGTCCATCAACGTGGACAAGTATGACCTGCTCATCTCCCTGCGCTGGGTCAAGGAGTTCGCGCTCCACAACCCCATCATCATGGTCATTCTGGTGTCGGCTGTGGTCATCGCCGTGCTGTACTGGTTCTTCGGCACCGAGCTGGGCTGCGCCATCCGTGCCACCGGCTCCAACCCCGCCATGTCCCGCGCACAGGGCATCAACACCAACTTCAACATCGTGCTGGGTCTGGCCGTCTCCAACGCTCTGGTGGCGCTGTCCGGCGCTCTGCTGAGCCAGTATCAGGGCTTTGCGGATGTCGGCATGGGCCGCGGCGCCATCGTCATCGGTCTGGCAGCTGTCATCATCGGTGAGGCTGTGTTTGGCCGCATCTTCCACAACTTTGCCCTCAAGATGGTGTCCGTCTCTCTGGGTGCCATCATCTACTACATCGTCATCCAGCTGGTGCTGACCCTCGGCTTTGACGCAAACCTGTTAAAGCTGCTGAGCGCATCCGTTGTGGCTGTCTTCCTCGCCGTGCCGTACTGGAAGGGCAGATATTTCGCAAAGCCTGCGGCCAAAAAGGCAAACAAGGAGGGCGCAAACAATGCTTGAGATACAAAATGTTTCCAAGACCTTCAACGCAGGCACCGTCAACGAGAAAACGGCCCTGAACGGCCTGAACCTGAAGCTGAATGAGGGCGACTTCGTCACTGTCATCGGCGGCAACGGTGCAGGCAAGTCTACCATGCTGAACGCCGTCGCCGGCGTCTGGCCCGTGGACTGCGGCAAGATCATCATCGACGGCGTGGACGTCACCCGTCTGGGCGAGCATCAGCGCGCCGCCTACATTGGCCGCGTCTTTCAGGACCCCATGACCGGCACTGCCGCCACCATGCAGATCGAAGAGAACCTCGCCCTCGCCGCCCGCCGCGGCAAGCCCCGTACGCTCCGCATCGGCATCACCAGGGCGGAGCGGGAGCAGTACCGTGAACTGCTCAAGAGCCTCGATCTGGGCCTCGAGAACCGTCTGACTGCCCGTGTGGGCCTGCTGTCCGGCGGCCAGCGTCAGGCGTTGACCCTCCTGATGGCCACCATGAACAAGCCCAAACTCCTGCTGCTGGACGAGCACACCGCCGCCCTCGACCCCAAGACCGCCCTCAAGGTGCTGACCCTCTCGGCGAAGATCGTTGAGGAGAACCACCTGACCACCATGATGATCACCCACAACATGAAGGACGCCATCAAGTACGGCAACCGCCTCATCATGATGCATGAGGGTCACATCATCTACGACGTCTCCGGCGAGGAAAAGAAGAATCTGCAGGTCTCCGACCTGCTGGCAAAGTTCCAGATCGCCAGCGGCGGTGAGTTTGCAAATGACAGAATGATCTTGTCCTAATAAGGAGCCCGGGTTGCGGCTCCCAGCGTCTGCTTCGCTGTCGCTCGCATCCTGCTGGCCG
>OGGR01000832.1_pt1 | contig 15373 bp, 13 predicted proteins | sample 1571321 | NCBI WGS metagenome assembly OGGR01 (sample SAMEA2582048, study PRJEB24529) | metagenome | biome: Human gut stool | place: China | collected 2011 | reverse complement strand
GAGCACCTCAAAAACACCATCATACACTAAATCAGTAAGTTGGCAGCATCACCCAAGCATCCAGTATCAGTAGATATTGCATTAGTGTAACTTTAAAACAAGTAATAATTTATTATCCAATAATAACACTGTGTTCCTTCCCCAGGTGATTACCCTGGGGTTATTTTCTGAAAGTTTCCTTTGCAAAAGGATAGCGTTGTAAATTACTTTAACGAATTACTCCATGAACTCATTAAAGTTCTTTCGTAATACTTTATCGTCAAACACGTTATAGCTGGCATCAAAAACCACAGATTGAACCGCCCCGGGAATCCTGGAGACTAAACTTCCTGAGAAAGAGGTAAACAGGATGACTAAAAATACTCGTTTTTCCCCCGAAGTCCGTCAACGAGCAGTCCGTATGGTTCTGGAAAGTCAGGGCGAATATGACTCACAATGGGCGACAATTTGTTCCATTGCTCCAAAGATTGGCTGTACGCCGGAGACTCTGCGTGTCTGGGTTCGCCAGCATGAGCGGGATACCGGGGGCGGTGATGGAGGGCTCACCACCGCTGAACGTCAGCGTCTGAAAGAGCTGGAGCGTGAAAATCGTGAACTGCGCCGCAGTAACGATATTCTTCGCCAGGCTTCCGCTTATTTTGCGAAGGTGGAGTTCGACCGCCTCTGGAAAAAATGATGCCACTGCTGGATAAGCTGCGTGAGCAGTACGGGGTCGGACCGCTATGCAGCGAACTGCATATTGCCCCGTCAACGTATTACCACTGTCAGCAACAGCGACATCATCCGGATAAACGCAGTGCCCGTGCGCAGCGCGATAACTGGCTGAAGAAAGAGATACAGCGCGTATACGATGAAAATCACAAGGTATACGGTGTGCGTAAAGTCTGGCGTCAGTTGTTACGGGAAGGTATCAGAGTGGCCAGATGCACTGTGGCACGTCTCATGGCGGTTATGGGACTTGCCGGTGTTCTCTGGGGTAAAAAGGTCCGTACGACCATCAGCCGGAAAGCCGTTGCCGCAGGCGACCGCGTAAACCGTCAGTTCGTGGCAGAACGACCTGACCAGCTGTGGGTGGCTGATTTTACTTACGTCAGCACATGGCAGGGCTTCGTCTATGTGGCGTTCATCATTGATGTGTTTGCCGGATACATCGTGGGGTGGCGGGTCTCATCGTCCATGGAAACGACATTCGTGCTGGATGCACTGGAGCAGGCGTTATGGGCCCGTCGACCGTCCGGCACGGTCCATCACAGTGATAAAGGTTCTCAGTATGTATCGCTGGCCTACACACAGCGGCTTAAGGAAGCCGGATTACTGGCATCAACAGGAAGTACAGGCGACTCGTATGACAACGCGATGGCGGAGAGCATCAATGGTCTTTACAAAGCGGAGGTAATACACCGTAAGAGCTGGAAAAACCGTGCAGAAGTAGAACTGGCCACACTCACGTGGGTGGACTGGTATAACAATCGACGATTGCTGGAAAGGCTGGGCCATACTCCTCCGGCAGAAGCAGAAAAAGCTTATTATGCTTCCATCGGAAACGATGATCTGGCAGCCTGAGTTCACAGATAAAACACTCTCCAGGAAACCCGGGGCGGTTCACTAAAAGTGATCCGCACAGAACGGGTAAAAAAAGCCTGTACAAAATGTGACTGTATTGTTGAAGCACCGGCGCCGTCCCGCCCGATAGAGCGTGGTATCGCGGGCCCCGGATTACTTGCCCGCGTGTTAACGGGAAAATACTGCGAACATCTGCCACTGTATCGTCAGAGTGAAATCTTTGCCCGCCAGGGTGTCGAACTGAGCCGGGCCTTACTCTCCAACTGGGTTGACGCGTGCTGCCAGTTAATGACACCGGTGAATGATGCCCTGTACCGTTATGTAATGAACACCCGCAAGGTTCACACTGATGACACACCAGTAAAAGTACTGGCACCGGGCAGGAAGAAGGCGAAAACAGGATATATCTGGACGTATGTCCGGGATGACCGAAATGCCGGTTCGCCAGAACCTCCGGCGGTCTGGTTCGCCTACTAACCGGACCATCAGGGTAAACATCCGGAGCAACACCTTCGTCCCTTCCGAGGTATCCTGCAGGCAAATGCGTTCGCAGGTTACGATCGGCTGTTCAGTGCCGAACGTGAAGGCGGCGCGTTGACGGAAGCAGGATGCTGGGCTCATGCACGGCGCAAAATCCACGATGTATATATCAGTACCAAAAGCGCGACGGCGGAAGAAGCACTGAAACTAATCGGTGAACTGTACGCCATTGAGCACGAAATACGCGGGTTGCCGGTGTCTGAACGCCTGGCGGTCAGGCAAATGCAGAGTAAACCGCTACTGACTTCCCTGTATAAGCTGATGCAGGAGAAAGAACACACGTTATCGAAAAAATGCCGTCTGAGAGATGCGTTCCGGTATATCAGGAAGCACTGGGTTGCGTTGTGCAACTTCTGTGATGACGGTCTGGCGGAGGCGGACAATAACACAGCGGAAAGAGCGCTTCGTGCAGTCTGTCTCGGAAAGAAAAATTACGTGTTCTTCGGTAGCGATCACGGCGGCGAGCGTGGTGCACTGTTGTACGGGCTGATCGGCACCTGCCGGTTGAATGGTATCGATCCGGAAGCGTATCTGCGCCATATCCTGAGCGTACTGCCGGAATGGCCAGCCAATCGTGTTGATGAACTTCTGCCCTGGAACGTAGTGCTCCCATCAGGGTAAGCGTCAATACGGTGCTCCGTTGACGCTTACGTTAATGTTATGAGTGCAAAAACAATTATTATTTCCTTGTTTCTGATGCCAATAACTGGTCTTGCTGACTCGACTGTTTTTAGTACAGGTTCTGGAACCTACCCCGGTTCAGGTAAGGCAGGGTTGGGGCAATCGCCTGTTAATATATACAGGATAGAAAATATCAACTCCGCAAAACAATTTAATGAAAGTGTATCGAAGATTGATATCGGAAAATGTAACGTCGTGCTCATTAATGCCGGTTATATATATCACACCGCCCAACGGATATAAATTCGTGGTTTATTGATTCTGAATATACACTCGGCAGCAAGGATGAGCCACTTGTATTAAATGGTGACGGATATAGCGAATATTCCCCTCCTTATAACGGATTTTACAATCCTTCCACATCGGGCGAACTGTACAGCATAACAAAACATGTTTTTTTTAAACTCGGTGTTGGTAATTATAAAAACCTTATTCTTAACAAAGCAGCTGCTTCGACGGGTAATTTTTTCTTTAGTTCAAATGTGAATACAACAATGCCCGCAAGTATTTCTGGCGTAACGTTGAATGATTCATTTTTTTATGTGAATCAACTGGGTGATTACAATACTTTTACAGCCAACGGGCATTCCACTGTCGCTGTTGTTGGGACATATTTGTCACATTTTTATACCAGTATCCCCTCGTACCATTTTACCCAGTATTCAGGTACGGAATACACGCTCCCATATGAAGGAGGCAAATATGGACAGGATAACTATTTTACAGTAAAAATAAAAAATGATTCTTATTTCGATACATCAGAAGAAATACTCCGTGGCAATACGGGGAAAATAAAAACCAGTTATATTAATGGGGATGTGAAATATATGCCATTGGCCGTTACCGCGGAGTCGTATAACTCCGTCTTCCGGGTCGCATCCGGTCAGAGGATAATGCAGATGGCTGTTGCTCACTCTCCGATATTTTATGATAACGCCTGGCTGAAGGTGGAAAATGGCGGGGAGGTCGCTGATGCGGTGCTAAATCAGAATGCCACCGCCATAATCAATCCCGGAGCAAAAATGTCAGGAACATCTCTGCTTAATGAGCAGAGTAAAATAATGTTTGGAGTAAGTAAAGTATCTCCGGTGCAGGTCGATGATTTACAGATGAATACACCTGATAATGTCGCCATCGCTCTTGAATATATTAATGATGGAGGTCTGGTTGACATAAATAATCTGACAATGAGGAATTCATCTTTTAAATTTCAGCGCACTGCAGATGCCAGGGAATATGCAACACTTAATATTAAAAACCTTTCAGGAAACGGGCGGTTTGTTATTAACACTGATTTAAGCAAAGGTAAAGGCGATTTTATTTCCGTCGGTCATGGCACAGGAAATTATCATCTTGTTGTTGCAGATACCGGTAAGGAAATCAGCGGGACGGCAGAAAACCTGAATCTTGTCCTGAATAAACAGGGAGATGCCGTTTTCAGCCTGTCCAATGCTTCAGGAGTAAACGTTCCCGGCATTGACGGCGGGACATATACGTACACTCTGCAACATAAAAAGAGCCGTGACGGAGAATACTGGTATCTGTACACGAGGGGGCTTTGTTGAATAAATCGAACTTTCAGGTGATTGGCGGATCTGATCGTTACAGTCTCTTCAGCATCGTGTCACCATGGCAAAGCAAAAGTTTAAAATCACCAACTGGTCAGCTTACAACAAGGCACTCAGACAGCGTGGTTCGCTGACGATCTGACTTGATGAATCTGCTATTGCTGCATGGACTGACTGCGCAAAGCCTGAAGGTCGTGGTCGGCCTCTCCACTACACCGATATGGCGATCACCACGGTTCTGATGATGAAGCGCGTGTTTAATCTGCCACTCCGGGCATTACAGGGCTTCGTTGACTCGATTTTTACGCTGATGGCTCTGCCGCTGCGTTGCCCGGACTACTCTCTGGTCAGCAAACATGCAAAGAGCGTTAACATCAGCATAAAAACGCCAACCCGGGGTGAAATCTCGCATCTGGTTATCGATGCTACTGGCCTGAAGGTCTTCGGGGAAGGCGAATGGAAAGTCAGGCAACATGGGGCTGACAGGCGCAGAGTATGGCGCAAACTTCATCTGGCTGCAGACGGTGTGACGCATGAGATAATCTGTGCCGATTTATCGCTCAGCGGTACGACAGATGCGCAGGCACTGCCGGGGCTGATTAACCAGACCCACCGAAAAATAAGAGAAGCTTCAGCAGACGGCGCTTATGACACGCGCTACTGTCATGATGCGTTGCTGAGGAAAAAAATCAGGCCACTTATCCCTCCACGAAACGGGGCGCAATACTGGCCGGGCAGATACCATGAACGTAACCATGCGGTGGCTAATCAGCATCTGAGCGGTGGCAATGACGTATGGAAAAAGAAAGTAGGCTACCACCGACGTTCCGTGGCAGAAACGGCGATGTTCCGTATCAAAACCTTGCTGGGCGGACACTTGAGCCTGCGAGACTACGACGCGCAGGTGGGGACGCGCAGGTGGGCGAAGCGATGGCGATGGTTAAAGCGCTAAACCGGATGACGTTGTTGGGTATGCCGCATAGTGTCCGGATCGCATAACGGGTGTACTGCTGGCCCCCTCTTCGGCTGACTCTGATTTATTCAACAAAGCCTGTCAGGAGCTGACTGCCATGATGCTTGTTTTTTTATTCATCTTATTAAGAACCTATCCCAAAAGGAATTGTCAGTTAATAAGTAATGACAATTTCTGAGGGAAGTATGGCAGGTAACAAGTGGCAGATCAGCGATGAACTCTGGGAAAAAATGGCTCCGTTGCTCCCGGAACACAAAACTCACCATCCGCTGGGTACGCATCGCAGGCGGGTTAATAATCGTGCCGCAATGAACGCCATTCTCTTTGTGCTCAGAACGGGTTGCCAGTGGAATGCCCTGAATGCCACCGGGATATGCTCGTCAAGCTCTGCTCACCGCCGCTTCCAGGAGTGGCGGGATGCAGGAGTTTTTGAACGGTTCTGGCAAAACGGGTTGCTGGCCTGTGAGCAGTTGGATGCCATCGACTGGTCATGGCTGTCGATGGATGGCTGTATGACGAAGTCACCGCTGGCTGGCTCAAAAAAACAGGACGGAACCCCACAGACCGAGGGAAACAGGGCATAAAACGTAGCCTGATGACCGATGCGAACGGGCTTCCCCTCTCATTGGTTGTCGCAGGTGCAAATACCCACGACATAAAGCTGGTTGCTGATACTCTCGATGCCCTTCAGACGGGCAGGCCTGGCAGAAGGCTCCACCTCTGTATGGACAAAGGCTATGAAGCCGAATGGCTGGAGGCCTGTCTGAAAAACCGCCGTTACGAACCTCATATCCAGTCAAGGAAAGAGGAGTCGGAAGCCATCAAAAGCACGGATTTTAAAGCTCACCGCTGGGTCGTGGAGAGAACGCACAGTTGGATGAATCGCTTCCGTCGGGTGTTGACTCTCTGGGAGAAGAAAGTCGAAAATTATGTGGCAATGCTGTATCTTACCTGCGGCGTCATTGTCTGGAATAAAATCCTATTGGGATAGGCTCTAAGATTATTACACTCAAAATACAACCCGTTGTCTTGAGTAATACTACGCTGCAATGGGAGTGTTAGGCTTAGGGTAGTTGCAGCGGTCAGTAGCCTGGCCGTCAATACTCCTGACAAAAAACAAGAGTTTCGCCCTTTGGCAGCCAGAGCCAAGGGCGGTAGCGTGCCTACATTACATGTAGTAAGCCGTGATTGACCATCTCGCGGGTTGTTGAGGAATGGTATGAGGATAGTGTATTTTGTCAATGCAGCGTGGTACTTCGAACTGCATTGGTTGGACCGGTCAGAAGCGGCAATTAGCAAAGGGTATGAAGTTCATCTTGTAAGTAATTTTGCTGATGACGCCATCAAAAATAACCTGGAAAAAAAAGGTATAAAATGTTGGGATATTGAGCTTAACAGATTTTCTAAAAATGTGTTTAAAAACATTTCAATATTCGCTGCATTTAGAAAGATCTGTAAGCAAATTAAACCCGATCTTATTCATCTAATTACTATAAAACCAATCCTTTTTGGTGGATTGTATGCCCGGGTTGCAGGCATCCCTTTTGTCGTGAGCTTTGTGGGATTAGGGAGATTGTTTGGCAATAAACGAGGTTGGTTGAATAAATTCATTTTCAACTCAGTACTGTCAATTTATAGTCTTTTGCTATCAGCAAAAAGCCCAGCGCAAGTAATATTTGAGCATAATGCTGACTTTGCTGAGCTGAGTAAATATATTAAATTTGATGAAAATAACATCCACATCATTGAAGGAGCCGGGGTAGACAGGTTTCGCTTTAGTTATCAGCCAGAACCAACTCAGAATAATTTCTCGGTATTATTTGCCAGCCGTTTGCTATGGTCAAAGGGGCTCGGTGAAGTAGTCGAGGCCATCAGTAAGGTTAAACAAAATGAAAATAACACAACCTTATACGTTGCGGGAATTCTCGATGACAAAGATCCGGATAGAATTGAATTAGATCAAATTTTGCAATGGGAAAAAGAAGGAAAAATCATTTGGTTAGGTCGAAGAGATGACATTCAAAATTTAATCAGAAATAGCCATGTCGTGATTTTGCCAACTAAATATTCAGAAGGCGTGCCAAGAATAATCATTGAAGCGTGTGCTATGGGCCGAAGTTGCATTGTCGGAAATGTACCCGGCTGTAAAGCCATAATTAAAGATAATTTCAATGGATGTGTACTAAAAACACATAGCGCTAATGAGATTGCGGAGAAAATTGAATATCTTAGAGATAACATGGAAATAAGAAAAAAATTCGGCCTACGCTCAACCGAAATTGTAAAAGAAAGATTCAGCAAAGAAATTGTTATAGATAAAACGTTATGTGTTTACAATAAAATACTAAGTACAACAAAGCGGTAAAAATAATGATTGGAACTTTAGTAAATATTTCGAAGATAATTATCCAGAAGCGCGAGTTAATCTGGCAAATGTCTAAAAGAGACGTTATGGGACGCTATAAAGGATCCTTTCTTGGTCTGGCATGGTCACTTTTCAACCCTATATTGATGTTAACAGTCTACACATTTGTATTCTCGGTTATATTCAAATCTCGTTGGGGAAGCAGTCCAGATGCCGGGCATGCAGATTTTGCAATCATTTTGTTTACCGGACTGATTATTTTTAACTTATTTGCAGAATGTATTAACAGGTCAACCAGCCTTATAACCTCAAATGTAAACTTCGTCAAAAAAGTTGTTTTCCCTATTGAGATATTACCTATAGTAAATCTGCTGGCTGCTTTATTTCATGCCAGCATTAGCCTCATAGTCTTATTTATTGCAATACTGGTGTTTAAGCATCAGCTTCATTTTACTGTCCTGTTACTGCCAGTCATTACTATTCCACTTATGCTCTCTATACTTGGATTAAGCTGGATCCTGGCCTCACTGGGCGTTTTTGTTCGTGATATACCACAAACTATTAGTATCATCGTAACAATATTAATGTTTTTATCTCCCGTATTTTATCCGTTATCAGCATTACCGGTTGTTTTCCAAAAAATTGTAATGTTGAATCCTCTGGCATTTATGATTGAAGAAGCAAGAAAAGTTGTTTACTGGGGAAATGAGCCTAACTGGACCATGCTCGCAATTAATATGCTTATTGGTTTAGTTATCTGTGCTGCAGGTTTTTTATTTTTCCAAAAAACAAAAAAAGGATTTGCCGATGTCATCTGATAACATTGCAATTAGCGTAAGTAACATTAGCAAATGCTATAACATTTACCAAAACCCCAGAGATAGGTTAAAACAGTTTTTCTTACCTAAAGTCCAGAGTATGGTTGGGAAACCTGTACAACGCTACTATAACGAATTTTGGGCGTTAAATAACATCAACTTTACCATCAATAAAGGTGAGTCAGCGGGAATTATTGGACGCAATGGTTCTGGCAAAAGTACATTACTACAGCTAATCACCGGCACGCTAACTCCAACAACGGGCACGATACAAACCAAGGGAAGAATAGCTGCCCTCCTGGAATTAGGCTCCGGTTTCAACCCAGAGTTTACCGGTAGGGAAAACATCTATCTTAACGGCGCCGTTCTGGGATTATCGCGGGCAGAAATAGATGCAAAATTTGATGCTATTGCCGGTTTTGCTGATATAGGAACCCATCTCGACCAGCCGGTAAAAACATACTCCAGCGGAATGATGGTGCGCCTTGCATTTGCCGTTCAGGTACAATTAGAGCCAGATATTCTCATCGTAGATGAAGCACTTGCTGTAGGCGACGCACTTTTTCAAAAGCGCTGTTTCCAACAAATTGAGAAATTAACCAGCAATGGCGTAACTTTACTGTTTGTTTCACACGATCAAGAGTCCGTGCGTACCTTAACAAACAGAGCTATTCTTCTCGATCGTGGGACGCAATTAAGTACTGGCTTATCATCAGAAGTTTTACTTGAATATCGTCGTTTACTACACCGGGAAGAAAGTAAGTATTTTTCTCAGTTAGCAAAGGAAGTTGCTGCCCACGCGGACGCCACTCGCGATATTAATCAAACCCCCACCGCGCCGGCTAAGATAGAAATTAGTGCTAATGCTGAAACCCCTGCTGTAGAGGAAACCTCGCCCTCTCGTACAGATAAACTATCGTTCGGTGAAGGTGAAGCAGAGGTTGAAAATGTTGAATTGTTTACGGCTTCTGGTGAACGTAGCAATGCCTTTAACCCTGGTGATAAAATCAGAGTTCGTGTTAATTGTAAAGTAAATAAAGATATAAACCACATTAACGTTGGCATTCGTATTCGCAATAAAGAAGGCGTCAAAATTTATTCATGGGGAACGTTAAACCAGGACATGTATGTTCGTTTCCATCAACTTAAAGATCCCCAATTTTGGGAACGTGAGTTTAAAGCAGGCGAGCGTTTTTATGTTGATATGGAATTTGAATGTACTTTAGGAACAAACCTATATGAAATACAGGCGGCGATATCCTATGAGGGGACACCTAATTATTTCTCGCAGCGCATTTTACACTGGCGTGATGAAGCCGCGTTTTTTCACGTTAATGTCCTGCGTGATGAATATTTCTTTGGTGGCATTCTGGATCTCAAGATGACTGCAGAGTGGTAAGTTGATGAATGATATTTCAATAACTGATTATCTCGGGCCTGGGGTGTATTTATTACAAAATTACCCAAAAGAAACTGAGGGCCTGATTGCAGAGAAGGGTTATAAGGTGCACAACTGCGCTGATCTGGCGCAGTGTAAAGATATTCTTAACCGCAATAAAGTTAATTTCCTTTTAACCAATGATAAAGATAATAATTTTAATGAATATGCCAAGATTGTCAGAACCGCTGCAAGACAGCTTGTAAATAAAATCGTTATTAATATCTTTGTAGAAAAGGGAAACGGTCAGAGTTTCCAGGATTTTATTAATATAACTGACAATCTTGGTTATTCGATAGACACTGTATTTTATTTGCTCAATCCTGGCTATGATGAACAATTTCGGGATGATCAAAGCCTAAAGATAGTTTTGAGTTATAGACGTCAGTCAGTAGTTTCGACAGACAAAAATATCTTAGAAACGACTATTTTTGAAAAAAAAATTGTAAATACTTTACCCTACATACGTCCTGGGGATCGAGTACTTGTAATCATTAAGAATAAAAATTCGATAACAAACATTAAAAATATTATTGCAGAACAAACAAAGGCATCTGAAGTTGAAATTTACTCATTGGATGAAATTAAAAGTGTTCAGCTAAATGGCAATGGCTACCATTTTCTCATTACTGATAAATATGCCGATGATGGACTAAATAATGCACTCAAAGTCATTATATCTTACCTGGTGCCCGCTGGCAGGTACGTTAGTTTTCATACAGATAAAACTGTAGTTGAGACATTAAGTAATTACAATTTACAACCTGAAGTTTATTTATTTTATGAACATGGCCTTTTAAAGACTCAAATACATCAGGGAGAGGAAATTACACTCTCTCCTGAATTATGTGTTTTTATGAAAAGCCCTTTAGCCAGGTCAGAGCTTCCGTATCAGGAAACGATTTATGGCTACTCGCATCCACCAAAAAACCTATTAGCTTTTGCCAGAGATTATACTAACCCGTGGCTTATTCGCGGGATCGTAGAATTCCCATTCAGGAATAGGTCAACTTATCATCTACAGCAGTATAGCCATCAGATTTTGGAGCACAGTGCTCCTGACAGCCCCGATTATGCCGCTGCATTGGCAGTATTAGGTTATCAAATGCTAAGCGGCAGTGATGATACAGCTGACATTTACGCAAAAATGCTAGATTACTGCTCAAATGTGTCGCAGATGGATAATCCTACGCCACATCAATATCGTTGGCTCATATCTTTATCGACACTTTTAGGTCTTATTTGTAACAAAAATAATGATAAAGCTAATGCGTTAATCCATTTATCTCGTGCAGCAAACTCCAGCATTGATAAATTTAGCCCCTCTATCGGCACGAAGATTTTACAAAGCTTTTATCTTCAGTCCGTTATATTAATTTCTTTAAATAGAATCTCCTGTGCCGAGATAATCGTCGATAGAGGGATTAAAAGAGGTATACAGCTACTTTATCAACATCCTGACGAACTGGTGGGTAAAATATCTCAACCATTTAATTTTGTGCTTTATATTTACCATGATATTCTTGATTGGCTTATAAAGATGGTCAACATTAAAAACGCCATACCAGGTAGAAAATTCAACATTGCAAATTTTGACAACGGTAACACCTGGTCGGCTTTGCTTCATGAACGCATGAATGCAATAAATAATATGTCGCAAATGATAGATGAGCGTGACAGAACAATTCATGATCAAAAATGCTTAATTGATGAACGCGATAGAACTATTCACGACCAGAAGCGCCTTATTGATGAGCGAGACAGCACTGTTCTTACGCAAAAAAATTTAATTGATGAGCGTGACCTGGTCTCTGCTCAGCAAAATCAATTAATTGAGCAGAATAATAAAACTATTCAGCAGCTAATTCAAAATGTAACTGACTTAAATAGTCAAGTTTCCTCTAAGGAACAGAAAGTTGATGAATTACAGAATCAAAACATAAAATTAATTTCATTAATCGATGAAAAAGATCTCCATATTGCCCAGCTCTCTACAGATCTAGAACGTGCAAATACCATACTGCGTAAGATTAATAGCACGCCTGTAATAAGGCATCTACTACGCATGCTAAATATAAAATAATTCTATTGTGAAAGGTTATAATGGCTAATATTGCTTGGTTTATACCTCAACTCATTGAAGGGTCTGGCGGCCACCGCACAATGCTGCAACATGCCGCTTATCTGGAAAAAATGGGTCATACATGTACAATTTTTCTTGAAGATAAAAGCGGCAAAACAAGCGGTGCAGAGGTAATTCATAAATTATTTGGTCTAAAATTTAAAGACGTCATTTATGACTGGAATAATGCGCAACCATGTGATGCTGCAGTTGCAACAATATGGTATTCTGCACCATTCGTGGCCGCTCTACCATTTGATTGTAAACGTTTATATTTCGTTCAGGATTTTGAAGCTTACTTCAACCCGGTGGGCGATGCTTACCTGATGGCTGAAAATTCATACTGTTACGGCTTAAAGCCAATTACGATTGGGCGCTGGTTACGATATAAACTGCAAAATGATTTTGCTGTTGAAAGCTATCACTTCGAATTTGGGGCGAATCATAATATCTATAAGCGCGTTCCCACCATTCAAAAAGAAAAAGCGGTTTGCTTTATCTATCAGCCAGATAAACCGCGACGTTGTTCGCGTATTGGTATTGAGGCTTTAGGTATAGTTAAACATTGCATGCCAGATGTTAAAATTTATCTTTATGGTTCATCAATTAATGATAATCTCTGGTTCGAGCATGAAAATCTAGGTTTATTAGATTTGCCGAAATGTAATGAGCTATATAATAAATGCTCCGTAGGACTCTGTATTAGTTCTTCAAATCCCTCTCGCATCCCCTTTGAAATGATGAATGCAGGCCTTCCCGTTGTTGAAGTCTGGCGAGAAAACAATCTTTATGATTTTAGCGAAGATGCTATGCTGTTGTGTAAACAGACACCTGAAAGCATTGCCGCCGGTATTATGAAAATTCTAAACGATGCTGATTTAGCCGCGAGTATGAGCTCGGCTGGTCAAAAGTTTATGAATGGGCGTACCCTGGAAACGGAAACAGAAGGCTTTTACAAAGCGTTCAACTGCGTGATGAACGAGCAGGCATACACAGCAGCAGTGATTTCACGATCGTATAATAAGCCCCCGTTTGAAGCCCCTCTTGCCAGACCTGATATTGCCAACACGTTAACATTCGCGCATCAGAGTCTGTTAAAGAGAATTGCTCTACGTTTACCGTTATTTGTGCGCACACCTTTAAGCGCGCTTTATTTTAAGTTGAAGAATTAATCCAGATGAATAAATTTAAACTCAAAACTGTTGATGTATGGGATACAATTCTGCGTCGTGATTGCCATCCAGACTTCATAAAGCGGTCAACTGCATATTATTTTTTCCTTAAATTTCATTCGCTACACAATGTTGATTCCGTTGACCAGCTATTTACTAAGCGAGTTGAAACAGAGCGCTTAATTGGTAAGAAAAACAAAGATCTTGGTTATGATGATGAGTATCTCATTCAGGATGTAATGCTTCAATGGGTAGAAAACTATATCTCTGCAGAGCAATATGATACGCCAGCGATAGCACATGAGCTATATTCCTGGGAAATTGAGCAAGAGAAGAAGCACATCTATCTGGATCCAGGTATTGAGGACTTTCTTGCGCAATATCCCTCTGATAAGACAATCTTTCTGTCCGATTTTTATACTTCATCCACTGATTTAACAGAGTTACTCGTTAGCGCTGGATTGGATCAGTCTGTCATATCAGATGGCGTTTCTTCAATTGACGAGCGACTGAACAAGAGAAGTGGACGTCTCTTCGATTTTATTCAACAAAAATATCAGTTAGCCGGCGTTGACTGGATACATATTGGCGATAATGAATGGTCCGATGTGCAAATGCCGACATCAAAAGGTATAAAAAGTATTCGGTATCTCCCAGCCCAACAGCATCAGCTGCGTGAGCAAAAAGAGTTTCTCTGGAATAAAAATGAAGATCTCACGGAAACGATCACCAATAATATTCTTAATAAATATGCAGCATCTAAAGATTTATCAGTTGATTTTCAGCTTGGCTTGAAAACAACTCCGTTAATCGCTGGTTTTTGCCTTAAAATTTTGGAACAAGCCGTCATATCAAAAAGTGAAAAAATCCTCTTTTTCACTCGTGAAGGCGAGTTTTTCATTAAAGCAATGAATATTTTGATTAGTCATCTCAAGACTAATATTAAAGAAATAAAGTTACCAGAAATCGATATAATAGAAGTCAGCCGTCTGGCTACCTTCGCGCCGTCTCTACAAGAAATTAGCATAAAAGAGATGATGCGTGTTTGGAATTTATATAGCACACAGTCCATTAGCTCTTTATTTAAGACCCTTAACGTTGCCCCTGAAACATTCCAGAGTTTCATCGACAAATATGGGATTCCTGCAGATGAACAGATCCAATATCCATGGCAGGACAGCCGTATTCAGCAACTTTTTGACGACTCTGGTTTCAAAGAGACGCTCTGGCAGCATGTGATGCAGCAAAGAGCTCTTTTGAAGAACTATTTTGCGACAAAAGGTCTAACTGATGATATCAATGCGCGTATTTGCGTAGTCGATGTCGGCTGGCGTGGCACCATTCACGATAATATTGCTCTTCTTTATCCTGATATTCATTTTACCGGCATATATCTGGGCCTGCAGAAATTTCTCAACGAGCAACCATCAAACACATCAAAAGTTGCTTTTGGCCCAGATTTGAATCACCAACTGGAGTATCCTCATTTTCTTGATTCCGTTGCTCCTATTGAAATGATTACCAACTCCCCTTCAGGTAGCGTAACAGGCTATGGGCTGGAGAATGGTAAGATAGTCGCTATTCGCAGTGTTAACGACGACGAAAACAGCGCGTGGCATAATTTCACAAAAACATTTCAAGAAGGGATCCTGGCCGGTATGGAATCCTTCTCCGCTGCAGTGTTGAGTTATGGCATTACTCACGACGTTGTACGTGGCTACGCCCTAAATATTTGGGATGTGCTAATTAGTGGTAGTAATAAATCTCTAACTGACGCTTTTAATAATTTAAATCATAACGAAACATTCGGCTTAGGTGGATACGTTAAGAAAAACCATGTACCCACGACCTTCGAGATATTAAGCTCTTTATGGAATAAAAACAACCGTGCAGCATTGATTGAATTTATTAAAGCAAATCAATGGAGCGATGGCATACGTAAAAGAGACAATCTGCCCTCGCTAAATAAATACATTTTAGCACTGACGATTGACCTTGCGGTTTTTTATAAAAGAAAATTCTATCGCAAGTATTAATTACTTTTTATTCAGGGCATCGACAGATGCTTTTTTTTAAAGTTAGGGAAGGTGCGAATAAGCGGGGAAATTCTTCTCGGCTGACTCAGTCATTTCA
>OGGR01000818.1_pt1 | contig 15693 bp, 9 predicted proteins | sample 1571321 | NCBI WGS metagenome assembly OGGR01 (sample SAMEA2582048, study PRJEB24529) | metagenome | biome: Human gut stool | place: China | collected 2011 | reverse complement strand
TGAAAAGCATCATATCCATCTGCGAGTTGAATGCGGATGCCACCCAAGCCATAACACAATCGCGCATCATCTTCGACGGTCATGAAGCGCATCAGACCTGCGAAGGTCCCAAACTCTATAAAAGAGGAGAATATTACTACATCTTCCATCCGGCAGGCGGCGTGCCCACCGGCTGGCAGGTTGTCCTCCGCTCTAAGAACATATACGGCCCTTACGAATGGAAGAAGGTACTGGCACAGGGTAACAGCCCTATCAACGGCCCTCATCAGGGAGCATGGGTCGACACTCCTACCGGTGAAGACTGGTTCCTGCATTTTCAGGATGTCGGCGCATACGGCCGTTTGGTGCACCTGCAACCTATGAAATGGGTAAACGACTGGCCGGTTATCGGCATCGACAAAGATGGCGACGGCTGCGGCGACCCGGTACTGGTTCATACGAAGCCGAACGTAGGCAAGACATATCCTATCCGCACTCCGCAAGAAAGCGATGAGTTTGACGGTTATACCCTCTCTCCGCAGTGGCAATGGCATGCCAACATCAATGAAAAATGGGCCTATTATGCAGGCGACCGGGGCATTGTACGTCTTTACTCCTACCCGGTTGTCAAAGAATATAAGAACCTTTGGGATGCAGCTAACCTATTGTTGCAAAAAACTCCCTCCGACAACTTTACTGCCACAATGAAGCTGACCTTCAAACCGACGGAGAAATACAAAGGAGAACGTACCGGACTAGTAGTTATGGGACTTGACTACGCCGGACTTATCCTGGAAAATACGGACAAAGGCCTGGTATTGTCTCAAGTGTCTTGCCCCAAAGCAGACAAAGGTACTTCCGAAACCGTAAACGGTACAGTCGATTTAAAGGATAATACGATTTACCTGCGTGCCAAGTTCACCTCTGACGGGAAAAAGATTTCCAAGAGCGAAGGCGGACACGACCTGTTGGTAATGTGCCACTTCAGTTACAGCCTCAACGGAAAGAAATTCCAGCCATTGGGCAAACCGTTCCAAGTGAAAGAAGGCAAATGGATCGGCGCTAAAGTAGGTATGTTCTGTACCCGCCCGGCCATTGTTACCAACGACGGCGGCTGGACAGACGTAGACTGGTTCAGAATTACAAAATAACAAGTTCCCGGCGAATTGTTATATCTTTGTGCCGAAAACCAAAAGAAAAGAACAATGAAGAAGCTTGTTATATTTGACTTAGACGGAACGTTATTAAACACCATTGCCGATTTGGCGCAAAGCACCAATCATGCCTTGAGCGTACTGGGTTATCCCATGCACGAGGAATCGGCCTATAACTTTATGGTAGGCAATGGAATTAACAAACTATTTGAAAGAGCTCTTCCCGAAGGCGAAAAGAGCGAGGAAAATGTACTCCGCGTCCGTAAGGAATTCGTTCCTCACTACGATAGGCACAATGCCGATAAGAGCCGTCCCTATCCCGGCATTCCCGAACTGTTGGAACAATTACAGTTACAGGGGCTACAAATTGCGGTTGCATCCAATAAGTATCAGGCTGCAACTCAAAAACTGATAGCCCACTATTTTCCGAAAATAGATTTCGTCGCCATATTCGGCCAGCGAGAAGGGGTAAACGTGAAACCCGACCCCACCATTGTAGAAGATATTCTATCCATTGCCAAAGTAGATAAAAAAGACGTGCTCTATGTAGGAGATTCCGGTGTGGATATGCAGACTGCAATCAATGCCGGAGTAACTTCCTGCGGGGTTACCTGGGGTTTCCGTCCACGGACTGAGTTAGAGGAATTTAATCCCGACTATATTGTGACCGGTGCGAAAGAAATTATTGATATCATAAAGAAATAAAACCTTCAAAATAAAAGCGGCCATCTCACACCTTTGTGAAGTGGCCGCTTTTATTCTTAGCATATTACTATTCTTATCTTACACCTTTCTCATTTTGCCGGTCAATAATATCCTGCACAAGATTATTGATATACATCTCCAGGTTAGTATAGTTTTTATTCGGATCTAATGTTTTATCATTACCATCCGATGCATCTTCAGGATTCAGACCGTATTTTTTCTCAAACTCATCCGGAATTCCATCCTTATCAGTGTCGGCAGGTACAAGTTCAGACTGCTTCAACACAGGCCAAGCACTCCAATCCGCTCCCGCATCGGCAGGTCTCAAATCTTCCTGGCTATCGATAATTCCCGGTTTAGGATAGTCTGTACTTTTCCAATCAATATCGCCTACCTTCCCTTGCCCGTTATGTTCATTCAGTCCCTCAAAATTAGCGACTCCGGTATTAGCTTCTTCCACGATGCGTTTATCATAAGTATCTCTTGACAAAGAGCAACCCGCATATCTCAACACCTGTTCAAAAGCATCCCGGGCCGAGTGAGTTGTCACAGTTTCAGTAGCCATCGGTGCGGTACGTTTCAGTCTCTGTTTAACGTCATCAGTAATAGTATATTTCTTGTCAAACTGGTTATAAACCCCATAAGTCCAGTTATCATTTGTGGCTCGTACGCATCTCTGATAATCATCTTCGCCATTAATCCGGCCATCATCCACCACATTGCCATCGATAAAAAAATCTCCCCAAGTATCGAATATGGCAGGATAACTCTGTTTATCAGAATCTGATGTTTTCTTATCAATAGCTATAATCCTTCCACGTTTGGATGTTCCGGTAGGAGTAGCCGGTCCCGGTTTATAATAGTTGTTCACAATATTCACATGCATAGCTTCACCGCCATAACAACTGTTTCCACACCAATTATAAATCACATTGTTGCGCATATCCACAATCTCATTATCTTTAGTAGATTTCGTACCCGGTCCTAAACGAGGATTACGACTATCGTGATTTGCCATTAAATTATGATGAAAAGACGCTTTCATTCCACCCCAAATTCCACCGTACCCATGAGGCCCTTTTGTGTGTCCCGACAAACGGAGACTTTCCGAAATGATGCACCACTGCAATGTAAAGTTCTCATTGTTATAGAAAGACACACACTCATCCGTACACCAGCTCATAGAACAATGGTCTATAATGATATTCTTACCATACCGTCCTCCAAAAGCATCCGCTCCATCGGCACTGATGCCTTTTTCCTTATCTCCCATGCGGAAACGCAAAAAACGTACTATCACATTATCCACATTATCTCCCAAAGAAACAGGCCAGCCGGCCAAACAAATGCCATCACCCGGTGCGGTCTGTCCGGCAATAGTCAGATTACCCTCTCTGATTTTCAACTCTTTCTTTAAATGAATGATACCCGATACCTGAAATACAATAGTACGAGCTCCTGAGACCTTTTCAATACCATAACGTAAAGTACCCTTTGTGCCGTCATCAGCAAGAGATGTTACAATATGCACTTTCCCACCGCGTCCACCGGTGGCGTTTCGTCCATGCCCTTCGGCACCCGGAAAAGCTGCAAATTCCACCGCTTCCATAGTTATAGGAGTAGTCGGTTCTCCGTTACCCTCCTCTTTATCCGCTCCTTGTTCCGTTTCATCCTCCTTATCCGATGCAATATCATCCGAACAGGATATTACACCTATGAAAAAGAGAAAACAGAAAGAAAAAAACAATTTCTTTTTCATTATATCATAATATTACAGTAATCTGTGCAAAAATAGGCAACAAGAGCTTCTTGAATATGCAATTTTTGGTTTCTGATTCGTATTTTTACATCAAAAAGGAAAAATGCATTAGTTTTTCTATCAAAAAATACCCCTAAAAATGCGAAAAAGCTTCTTAATATTGCAATGAAATAATAAAAGAGAAAAGAAATGACAAGAAAATGGTTGATATTAATCTTTATCTTCTGCTGTACCAGCGGTAAGATTACGGCACACGACAATAGCCTAAAGCTATGGTATGACAAACCCGCCAAACAATGGGTAGAAGCCCTGCCCTTAGGTAACGGACGCATAGGAGCGATGGTTTTCGGCGATCCCGCACACGAACGGTTCCAACTCAATGAAGAAACCGTTTGGGGCGGCTCTCCTCATAACAATACTAATCCCAACGCTAAAGAAGCGTTGCCCCGCATACGCCGGTTGATATTCGAGGGGAAAAATAAAGAAGCGCAAGAATTATGCGGCCCCGCTATCTGCTCACAATCGGCCAACGGAATGCCGTATCAAACTGTCGGTACACTGCATCTTGATTTTGAAGGAATCAATCAATACGATAGCTACCACCCGTTTCACAGCCAATGGCATTACGTACATACGGGAAGCCTTTACCTCTTTTCCCGACCGGTTGCTCATTATCAAATTAACAGCATCAAAGAAGAAAAGTATTTCTTTCACGGCACATTATACCACACCATATACCGAAAATACAGAATTTTGCATTTCTCCCCGCAAAGAACTGCAACTAAACGGTAAAGCCAACGACCATGAGGGTATTGAAGGAAAGATACGATTCACCGCACTCACCCGGATTGACAATAACGGAGGTACGTTAAAAGTAACTTCGGACAGTACTTTGCAAGTCAAGAATGCCGACAGTGTTACTCTATATGTATCTATCGGTACAAACTTCATAAACTATAAAGACGTGTCGGGAGATGCATTGAAAGCAGCACGGCAATACATGAAACAAGCCGGTAAAAACTACACGAAAAGGAAAGAAGCCCACATTGCCGCCTATCAACAATACTTTAACCGTGTTTCACTGGACTTAGGCAGCAACGACCAAATCAAGAAACCGACAGACCGGCGTGTAAGGGAATTCAGCTCCGTCACCGACCCGCAAATGGCCGCCTTGTACTTCCAATTCGGACGTTACCTGTTAATATGCAGTTCGCAACCCGGCGGGCAGGCCGCCAACCTGCAAGGTATTTGGAACTACCAGTTACGAGCTCCCTGGGACGGAAAATACACCACCGATATCAATGTAGAGATGAATTATTGGCCGGCCGAAACAACCGCCCTGTCCGAGATGCACGAACCGTTCCTGCAATTGGTAAAAGAAGTGGCCATACAAGGCCGTGAAAGCGCTTCCATGTATGGCTGCCGCGGATGGACTTTGCATCACAACACCGATATATGGCGTACCACCGGTGCCGTAGACGGCGCTAAATATGGTGTTTGGCCAACTTGTAACGCTTGGTTCTGCCAGCACCTGTGGGATCGGTACCTGTTCTCCGGCGATAAGAATTATTTAGCGGAAGTTTATCCGATTATGCGCGGCGCCTGCGAATTTTATCTGGACTTTTTAGTGCGCGAACCTAAAAACAACTGGCTGGTGGTAGCCCCTTCCTATTCACCGGAAAACAGTCCGTCTGTTAACGGTAAGCGCGGTTTTGTAATTGTCGCCGGTACCACCATGGACAATCAAATGGTCTACGACCTGTTTTACAATACCATTCAAGCCGCCAACTTAATGAATGAAAACACAGCTTTCACAGACAGCCTGCAAACCGTAGCCAACCATTTAGCCCCTATGCAGGTAGGACGCTGGGGGCAACTGCAAGAATGGATGGAAGACTGGGACAATCCTCAAGACCATCATCGACATGTATCCCACTTATGGGGATTATATCCAGGCCGTCAAATCAGCGCCTATCACTCCCCTGTCCTTTTTGAAGCCGCCAAGACATCACTGACCGCCCGCGGCGACCACTCTACCGGTTGGTCTATGGGATGGAAAGTCTGCTTATGGGCACGGCTGCTCGATGGCAATCATGCTTATAAACTGATTACCGAACAGCTTCACCCCACTACCGATGAACGCGGACAAAACGGTGGTACGTATCCTAATCTGTTCGACGCTCACCCGCCTTTCCAAATAGACGGCAACTTCGGCTGTACGGCCGGCATAGCCGAGATGTTTGTACAGAGCCACGACGGTGCTGTCCATCTTCTGCCCGCGTTGCCCGATGTGTGGGAGCGTGGCGTTATAAAAGGAATTCGCTGTCGCGGCGGTTTCCTGCTGGAAGAAATGAAATGGGAAAAGGGGCAAATGCAAACAGCTACCATATGCTCCACCATCGGAGGTACCCTACGCATACGTACCGGCTCTCCCCTATATTTGAATGGAGAAAAACTGGAACCGGTGGAACAGGCACCGTGCAATAATCCGCTCCTTCAGCCGCAACCGATACGAAAGCCGCTAATCGCCGCCAATGCTCCGCTATCCATACCTCAATACAAAGAAACTTACATTTATGACATCACTACCGATGTCGGAAAGAAATATACGCTTTCCACCCGGCCTATGAATCATTAAGTGTAAAGGAGAATACGATGTATTCTCCTTTTTTCTGCTCTGCAACATACCTCAAGCTGATTTAGTACCACAAATCATTACAGAGAACAAAAAATACGTACCTAAAAACAAATATTCCACAAAGGACTTTTCACATTAATCTACATTTGCACCGATGAATTAACAGTGTGTATAACACACGACTAAGAGAATAATCACTTTTTAATAAACGAACATGCAAAGAATGTCTAAAATGAAAAACATGCGCACAGCGCTACTATTTTTATTAGTAGCCATGATATCGCTCAGTGTATCGGCGCAGAATGTAACCGTAAAAGGTACTGTGAAAGACAAGACGGGAGAAACCGTTATCGGTGCCTCTGTAGTACAAAAAGGAAATACCGGTAATGGTACGATTACCGATATTGACGGTAATTTCACTTTAAGTGTACCTGCCAATTCAACTTTGGTCATTTCTTATGTGGGAATGAAAACACAAGAAATTGCTCTGAAAGGACAGACAAAAATCAATGTAGTATTGGATGATGACTCACAAGCTTTGGATGAAGTAGTAGTTATCGGTTATGGAACAGTACAGAAAAAAGACCTGACCGGGTCTGTTGCTTCCGTAAGCGCCAAACAACTGTCGGCGGTGCCTGTTTCCAATGCATCGGAAGCATTACAGGGTAAGATGGCCGGTGTACAAATTACTCAAACGGAAGGTTCTCCGGATGCGGATATCCGTATTCGTGTACGCGGCGGCGGTTCTTTGTCGCAAGACAACTCCCCCTTATATATCGTAGATGGTTTCCCCGTATCCAGCATTGGCGATATAGCTCCGTCAGACATCCAATCCGTAGATGTTTTGAAGGATGCTTCTTCCACAGCCATTTACGGTGCCCGCGGAGCCAACGGTGTAATCATCATTACGACAAAATCCGGTAAAGAGGGTAAGATAGAAGTTAACGCCGGCGTATCATTCGGTATCCGTAAAATGGCAAAACACATTGATGTAATGGACCCATACAATTATGTATTATATCAATATGAATTAGTTGGCGGACAAGATTGCAGCTATGGTGACTGGCAAGACTTGGACATCTACAAATCCATAAAGGGAACTGACTGGCAAGATGAGCTTTGGGGACGTACCGGTAACCAGCAAGCATACAATGTAAGTGTAAGCGGCGGTACAAAAGATACCAAGTTCAACATCAGCTACTCCCGCAACGATGAAAAAAGTATCATGCAGGGCTCCGGCTTTTCCAAGAATAATATCAATGCAAAAATCAATACTAAAATCAACAAATGGCTGAGCTTTGACTTCAACGCCCGACTGACACACCAAAAGATTGACGGCCTGAGCGGTGGTTCAGATAATGACACAAGCGCATCCAACTCGTTGGTAGCCCGTTCCATCATCTATGCACCCATCGAGGTGGTAGACACATCCGATGATGACGAAAATGCCACAAGTACACGTTACGACCCGTTACAACGTCTGAATGACACCTATAAACGCCAAACCCGTTTCCGCCAGAACTACAATGGAGGCATAAACTGGGAACCTGTCAAGGGATTAACTTTCCGTTCAGAGTTCGGATACGGCTGGAAGTTTGACAATACCGACCAAGTATGGGGAAGTATTGCTTCCGTCAATTCCAAGTACAAATACGATGGCGCTCCTCAAGCGTATATCAGTAAAGTAAATAATAAAAACTGGCGTATCGCAAATACCGTAACCTACGAAAACAAGTCACTGTTCAATAAAAGAGACCGCTTGAACGTAATGATCGGACAGGAAACATCTTCAAGCCAGGATAACAGTACTTATCTTACAGCCGTTAATTTTGAAAGTACCGCAACTCCCGGCGAAGTGTTGGCTAATTTAGGTAATGGTACCTCTCTGCCCACCAAAACATACATCGGAATTAAAGACAACTTAAACTCTTACTTCGGACGTATCAACTATACATTAATGGATAGATACCTGTTCACCTTTACAATGCGTGCCGACGGTTCGTCTAAATTTGCAAAAGGCAACCAATGGGGCTACTTCCCCTCAGGCGCATTTGCATGGCGTGTCTACGATGAATCATTTATGCAGGGTACACATGACTGGCTTTCTAATTTAAAGCTCCGTTTAAGTCTTGGTACGTCAGGTAACAACCGTATCCCGAGTGGCGCCATGTACACAACTTACTCATTAGGCGGCACAAGCAGCAGTAACATTTACTTTAATGAACAGGCAAGTATTATTTTACAACCGGGTGATGCGCTTTCCAATCCTAACCTGAAATGGGAGACTACCATATCACGCAACTTAGGTCTTGACTTCGGGTTCCTGAACAATCGCCTTTCCGGTTCGTTGGATTTCTATTGGAACACCACCAAAGACTTGTTGATGAAGACAACCATCCCGGCAGGCTCCGGATACAGTTACCAATACAAGAATTTCGGGCAGACTTCCAATAAAGGTGTTGAATTACAACTCGACGCCACCTTACTTGACCATAAAGATTACGGATTGAATGTAAACTTCAATATCTCTTATAACCGCGGTAAAATTGACAAGCTGAACTCAGACGGAACGTCTAAATGGTGGCAAAGCAGTAAGTGGGCTGGCAGCGGCGCTGCAAGTACCGATGATTTCCTTATCGAAGAAGGCGGACGCTTGGGTGAAGTGTACGGCTACGTTACAGAAGGCATTTACACAGCTTCCGATTTCACATTCGACCAAAGCAAAGGCACTTATGCGCTGAAAGAAGGTGTACCCAACAGTACAAGTATCACAGGAGTTGCCGCTCCCGGCGCAGTCAAACTTAAAGTAGGCGAGGATGGCAAACCCGTTAAACAGCGTCTCGGTAATACAATCGCTCCCTGGACCGGTGGTTTCGGTATCAATGGTAACTACAAAGGATTCGATTTAGGTGTATTCTGCAACTACTCTTTCGGAAACAAAATCGTGAATGCCGCAAAATTGGCTTCAAGCTACTATAACGATACTAAGCGCAACTGGAATCTGAACAGCAACTACAACTATGGCAACCGCTATACGGCCATCGACCCGTCAACAGGCCGTAACCTGCTCAGTTCGTCCGCAATCAAGGAAATGGGAGAAGAAGCCATTGTCTCACGCCTGAACGAAATCAATGCAGGAGTTACCAACTGGAACCCGGTATCCATCACCAAAATGCCCTTGATAGACCAAGCAGTGGAGAACGGTTCTTACCTGCGTATCAATACCGTTACTTTAGGGTATACCCTTCCGAAGAAATGGATTAACAAGTTCAACATTCAAAACTTACGCATATACGTAACAGGTTACAACTTGTATTGCTTTACAAGCTACTCCGGCGCAGATCCCGAAGTTGACTGCTGTACCAGCACTCCGATGACTCCGGGTATCGACTTTGCCGCATATCCCAAGAGCCGTTCATACGTAGGTGGCATCAACTTAACTTTCTAATCACATAAGAAGATACAATTATGAAAAAAATATATCAGACCATATTAATATGTTTAGGGGTAATGGGAATTACATCCTGTTCCGATTTCTTAGACCAGAAATCACCCTCTGAAATAGATCAAAGCGATTTGGCTCTAAAACCAGTCTACATACAACAAGTGATGAACAATATGTATGCCGGATTGACTTTAGACCATACATACGGTTGCCGTATGCCATTGAACTTTTCCACCAACAGCGACATCGAATTGGTAGATGCCACCAAATTGGAAGACTTCACCAACGCAGAAGACAGAGGCGCGTCCAACTATAATCCTTCTACTACATGGAGCCGCCTGGACAACAACTGGCAATCCATGTTCAAAATCATAGAAGGCGCCAACGTTGTGATTGAATCCGTAGACCAAAGTCCTATTATGGCCGATAAGAACAATTCTGACTACAACACATTACTTCACTATAAAGGCGAGGCGCTTACCATTCGCGCGATGGTTTATTATGACTTAATCAAAACCTACGGCGATATTCCCATGAAGTTTGAACCGACCAAAGAAGACGGGTCAAACTTATATCTGGAAAAGACAGACCGCGATGTTATCTATGAGCGCTTGCTAAGCGATTTGGAAACGGCTGCCGCCGCATTACCTTGGGCAGGAATGGATGGCTATACAACAGAACACGCCACTAAAGGATTTGCGCACGGCCTGTTGGCACGTATCGCCTTATCCTATGCCGGCTACTCCATTCGCGAAACAGCTAAAGAAGGATACGAAACCATGCCCGGCAGTGATCCGTCCTATCCTACCCAACGCCCCGATGCAGCCAAAAGAGAAGAACTTTACAAATTAGCGCTGACTCATCTGGACGTAATCATCAAAGACGGTCCTCATAAGCTGAACCCTTCTTTCGAAGACGAATGGTATAGAATCAATCAACGTACCTTAGACAACCAATATTACGAAAACCTTTATGAAGTTGCCCATGGACTGGGTACATCCGGTGAAATGGGATATACTATTGGCGTACGCCTCAACGCGAAAGATACCAACTCTGCAAGCTGGGGATATGGCAACTCAAGTGCAAAAGTACAATTGACAGCTCCATTTTTCTGGTCATTCGACCATAAAGACCTGCGTCGCGACATTACATGCGCCAACTATACCATTGAAGGTAATGATAAAGATACCCCGGACATCGAAAAAATGGCAGGTAACAAACCTTTCCAACTGTATGTAGCCAAGTGGGATGTGCGCAAAATGAGCGAAGAATGGCTGAAGCAGAACAAAAATGCCAGTGCCAAGAAAGGATATGGCATCAACTGGGTAGTAATGCGTTATTCGGATGTACTGTTGATGTATGCCGAAGTTATGAACGAATTGTTCGGTCCCGACGCTATCGGTACTGCCACTTGCGGAAAAACAGGCCGTGATGCCTTAATGGAGGTTCATTGCCGTGCGTTTGATACCGCCGATCAAGTCAATGCGCAAGCCTATGTCAACGGAATTTCTTCCGCAGACTTCTTTGATGCCGTTGTAGACGAACGTGCATGGGAGTTAGCGGGTGAAGCTGTCCGTAAATACGATTTGATCCGTTGGGGACTGTTGTCATCCAAAACACAAGAAATGCTGGATAACTACATAAATGTAGTAAAACCCAATGCACCCGCAAAATTGTATTACAATATGCGAAGCGATGATCCGAAAAGTATAGATATGTCAAGCGTACAATGGTATGCAACTCCCGCCAACACCGGAGACTACAAAAAGAGTAGCGATTTCTGGGGAAAAGATGACAGCAAACTGGAAGTATTTACCGAGAATATCAGTTCCGGCTTGAATAAAACTGTTATCAATCGCCACCTCTTACCGTTAGGAAGCAGCGTTATCAGTGACTCTAAAGGTAAATTGAATAACTCGTATGGTTTTTAAGCCTTAAAACAACAATAGAATATGAAAATCTATAAATGTATACATAATATATTGTCAGGAGCTTGCTTGCTCCTGACAACAATTGCCGCAACCAGTTGCGACAACGCCAACGATTGGACTGTTGATGCCGCTCATAACCGTTTGTTCAGTTGTGATCTCAGCGGTGTAACTCCCGAAGACATCGGTACAGAAGCCACTTTGGAATTTAAGACTGTAAAAGGTGCGGAGTACTATCTTATCGAAGTTAGTAAAGACACATTGTACAATGACATCGAAATGGGAAGTACCGCTACTTCCATCATATACGGTGAGGACAAATCCATCAAAGAATCGCCTTATACGATGACAGGTCTGGATAGTTCAACCAAATACTATCTTCGTTTGAAAGCAATGTCAGGCAATACTCCCGAGTCCAAATGGAGTTATCTTTCCGATTACAGTTTCAAAACCAAGTCAGAGCAGATATTCGAAGAAATCTCTACCGCTGACCTCACAGAGAACAGTGTCGTTTTACATTGGCTTGCCAATGCAGAAGTTACCAAATTGGAAATTCTGAAAGGTGAAGAAGTAAAAGTAACCAAAGATTTGACAAACGATAACGAAGCTGTAACCAATGGTACAATCACCATTGACGGGTTGGAAGCACAAACCAATTATACAGCCAAGATATATAAAGACAATGTTGTAAGAGGTACAATCGGTTTTACAACTTTTGCAGCAGTTCCAAGTGCAGATGTTATATATCGTATGACAACCGATGAGAATTTAAGCAGTGAACTTATCATCAATATTACGGAAAACTGTGAGCCTAATAGCTCCATTACGATAGCATTACCTGCTGGAAAAACATATAAATATGGTAAAACATTAGAATTACCCGAAGGCTTTTCCTATACTTTCTTTGGAACTGCAGGTGAAAAAAAACCAGTTATTGCAGTTTCTAAAATAGAGCTTACCAACAGTGCATTTATCAAGTTCCAAAATATAGAATTAAATGCTAATGGTATTGACGAAAATGGAAATGAAAAAACAAATGCATACCTTATCAACCAAAGTAATAGTGCAATTGTTGATAACATAGAATTTGAAGATTGTGACATTATTGGATATGGACCTAAAGGAACATTGCTTCGTCTACAAACAGCAGCAACAAAAGAAATAAAAAATATTTCTTTTATTGGATGTTATATTAAAACGACAGAAGCAGGGTATTATATGCTCCAATCTAAGGACGGTGGTAAATTTGGCAATATATTATTTAGCAATACCACTATTAATGGTTGTGGTGCTAAAGGATTGATTTTAAGTGACAAGACCGCTGTCAACAAAATATCAATTAAAGATTGTACTATTTATAAAGCTCCAGCCTCAGGACAATATATAATAGACTTCAGCGATGCAAATATCGGTGCCACGGAAGGTATAGAAATTACAAATACAATATTTGCAGCCTCAACTGAAGTTAAGGGAGTACGCGGCAAAAATGATAATATAAATATTGAAAATGTTTGGTATACCCAAGACTTTACTTACAAATCCAACAGATTGCCCGGAGAAACTTCTGATGTTACATCTACTGATTTATTCGAAGCCCCTGAAAACGATAACTTCAAAATTAAGAGTTATAACTTTGGAGGTCGCCTAAACGCAGGCGCAATCAAATGGAGAATGACGGAATAAACATCCATCCTTACTAATAAAAAGAGTTGCTTTATAATAATAAAGCAACTCTTTTTATTTTCCCTTCACCCTTCACATCCCCTGTTCATCAACCCTTGCGGGTGAAGTCCGCCATTACCGTCACTGCCGTACAATCCTATCCCTGCTCACCCCGTAATACCCCGCTACGGGCACATATACCGGTTGCGTAGGTATTCCGATATTCTGAATCTTCCCTTCCGCCCTCAGCCTGCGAATATGCTCCATCGCTTTCGACTTCATAAATCCGCAAATCTGCTGGAAGTCCGCACGGGTCATTAATTGATGTTCGGTGAAATAAGTTCGCAAACGCATATCTATTTCCACATCCGATAGTTTGCGGGAATGCCCGTTGTGCCTGATATTTTTAAGCTTCACGGCTCCCACTTCGTTCTTCAACGCTTGGTCGGCACGAAACTTGATACCTTTTAAACGGACTTTCGTATTTTTGCGTTTCGTTTCCGCCGTCACCCCTTCTATACATTTCAGTGTAGGATGAAAATAACCTATCCCGTCCAGGTGCACTTGGCGACCGTCACCCAGCTCCTGCCCCAATACATGCGACAGCGCATCGAGTACAGCCGTTACATCCGTTTCCGTCAGCGAGCAACGCTCCTGAATTTTACGCCTCACATAGTCCGTTCCTATCTTTCCATTGTACGTGATGCGTGCATGGAGCTTTTTCTCGTCCGGCTGGTTCGGCGGTACCGGATTCTCGTACCATTCAAAATGAATTGCCATAGTGCTGTATTTATTTATACTGTGTAAAGTTAACGCTTTCCCATGAGATAATCTATTTTTCCTACAAGAATAAATGGGTGCCGGCAACTGCCGACAGAGCCGTTGACGATTGCAAACAGAACCGCCGACAGCTATAAACAGACCTGTTGACTACTGTCAACACCCTGTTTCGTTACAAGATAAAACGAATTACCCCGCATTGAAAACGCAATAATGCAAGGACTTGGCACGTTCAACGCCACAAGCGACAATAGTGTGAAAAAGGCTTGCGAAAGGCTGTTTCCCGATAGTAACTTCGCGGCACGAAACTATCAATAAAAACAACGTGTATGATGAAAAAATGTATTATGAAACTTATCTCCTTTTTATTAAGGAACCGGAAACGCGAGAGACAGTCCCGCATAAAGAAATGCAATCCGACAGAACAGGTTAACCGCTTCCTGCAAACCGGCTATGCCTTCCGTTACAACCGGCTGACAGAGGAAACAGAATACCGCCCCATTGGAATTGCAGACAAAGCGTTCCTCCCTGTCGGCAAACGGGAACTGAATTCCTTATGTCTCGAAGCCCATGCCCGGGGCATCCTATGCTGGGACAAAGATATCAGCCGCTTTCTTTTTTCCAAATACGTACCGGGATATCATCCTTTCCTGCTCTACTTTGAGCAGCTTCCCGCTTGGGACGGTATCGACCGGATTGACAATTTGGCACACCGCGTATCGTCTGAACCCTTCTGGATAAGCGGTTTCCACACATGGATGCTCGCTCTTGCAGCCCAATGGACGGGACGGACAGGCAAACATGCCAACAGCGTGGCTCCCCTGCTTGTCAGTACCCGGCAGGGTTGCCTGAAATCCACCTTCTGCAAAAGTCTGATGCCCGACAGCCTGTCCCGCTACTATTCGGACGAAATAGAGCTCACGTCACGAAGTAATGTCACCCGCAAAATGTCGGAAATGGGACTGCTAAACCTTGATGAGTTCGACAAATACTCCGCCAAGCAAATGCCGCTGCTCAAAAGCCTGATGCAAATGGCTGATTTAAATCTTTGCAAAGCATATCAAAAGAACTTCCGTAATCTCCCCCGCATCGCTTCTTTCATCGGCACAAGCAACCGCTTCGACTTGCTTTCCGACACTACGGGCAGCCGGCGTTTCCTATGCGTAGAGGTAAAGGATAAAATTGATTGCAGCCACATCGAACATAAACAAATCTATGCGCAACTGAAACAAGAGCTTGCAGACGGAGCCCGCTACTGGTTTACCGCCGAAGAAGAGCAGGAGCTCCAAGAACACAACCTTGCCTTCCGGCACCACAACCCGGCAGATGAAGTGCTGCACAGTTGCTTCCGCCCCGCAACGGCTGAGGACTCAAAAGAAGAGGTAATCCACCTCTCCGCCGCCGACATCTTCAAAGAACTGAAAAGGCAAAATCCCGCTGCCATGAGAGGGACAAATCCGAACAGTTTTTCACAGCGACTCGTACCCGCCGGCTTCGTGCGGAAGCACGGACGCTATGGAAATTTCTATCCGGTAGTGCCGCTCGCATGAAGAAACAAGCAACTTCCCGACTCAAGTTCACAAAACAGGGGTTCACCCGCAAACCCCGATGAATAGGAAGACATGAAGGGAGAAGGGGTGTCA
>OGGR01000792.1_pt1 | contig 16184 bp, 16 predicted proteins | sample 1571321 | NCBI WGS metagenome assembly OGGR01 (sample SAMEA2582048, study PRJEB24529) | metagenome | biome: Human gut stool | place: China | collected 2011 | reverse complement strand
ATTTGCAGCGAATTCTTAATTTTTATCCGTTAAGAAATCTGGCTAGTAACGAACTATTTTTTAATAGTATAAAGAAATATAGGAAAGGATATATTATGTTTAAAATAAGATATAAATCACATCATGATGTAGGAAATATTATTTCTAAATTTACTGAAAATTTAAAAGCAAGTAAAAATGATTTTTTAGATTTGCTAAATACAGAAAATAAAAATAAACAGTTAGGAATATATTTTCATACACCTTATTGTGATAAAATTTGTTCTTTTTGCAATATGAATAGAAAACAACTTGATAATGATTTAGAAGAATATACAAAATATCTGTGTGAAGAAATTAAAAAGTATGGAGCTTATAAATTTTGTAAAACCAGTGAAATAGATGTTGTTTTTTTTGGTGGAGGAACTCCTACAATATTTAAAAAAGAACAATTAGAAAGAATATTAAAAACTTTAAATGAAAATTTTAAATTTGCAAAAGATTACGAAATGACTTTTGAAACAACCTTACATAATTTGAGTTTTGAAAAACTAAAAGTTATGGAAGAAAATGGAGTAAATAGAATAAGTGTAGGAATACAAACTTTTTCTAATAGAGGAAGGAAACTTTTGAATAGAACCTATGATAAGGATTATGTTGTAGAAAGATTAAAAGAGATTAAAAAAAGATTTTCTGGACTTGTTTGTATAGATATAATTTATAACTATGCTAACCAAACTAATGAAGAAGTTTTACAAGATGCAAATTTATTAGCAGAAGTTGGAGCAGATAGTGCAAGTTTTTACTCCCTTATGATACATGATGGTTCTGATATCTCTAAGGAAAGGGAAAAAGATAAATCAGTATATATTTATAATTTAGAAAGGGATGAGGAATTACATAATCTTTTTTATAGTAGATGTATTGAAAAAGGCTATAAACTTTTAGAGTTGACAAAAATAACTAATGGTAGAGATAGTTATAAATATATAAGGAATAATAATGGCTTAAAAAATTTATTACCTATTGGGGTTGGAGCAGGTGGTCATATTCAAGATATTGGAGCTTATAATATGAATCAACAAATGAGCTTTTACTCTAAAATAACTGAAACTAATTATAATCTTTCTATGATTTCAGGGTTAATGCAATTTGATAAATTTGATTTAGGCGAAATAAAAAAATATTGTAACGAAGAAAGTTATAAAATTGTTTGTAGTAAATTAAAGGAATTTGAAAAAGAAGGATATATAAAAATTGAAAATAATTTTGGTATATATCAATTAAAAGGAATTTTTTGGGGAAATAGCTTGGTAGCAGATATTATTGAAGAAATTGGGAGGTCTTTATGAAAACATTAATAGTTTATTCCACAATCAGTGGCAATACAAAATCCGTATGTGAAAGAATATATAAGGTTTTAAATACAGAAAAAGAAATAATGAATGTAAAAGATAGTAAAAATTTAAAAGTAGATGATTATGATAATTTTATAATAGGTTTTTGGTGTGATAAAGGAACTATGGATAAAGACTCTATTGATTTTTTAAAAACTTTAAAAAATAAGAATGCCTATTTCCTAGGGACATTGGGAGCAAGACCTGACTCAGAACATTGGAATGATGTTTTTGAAAATGCTAAGAAACTATGTTCTGAAAATAATAATTTTAAAGATGGTTTATTGATTTGGGGAAGAATTTCAAAAGAAATGCAAGATATGATGAAGAAATTTCCAGCTGGACATCCTCATGGAGTAACACCTGAAAGAATTGCAAGATGGGAAGCTGCTTCCACTCACCCAGATGAAAATGATTTTAAAAAAGCAGAAGAATTTTTTATAAATTTATTAAATAAGTAAAAATAAATATTGAAATTTATTAAAAAATTAGTTAAAATAACCTATCTTAATTTAATGGAGGTTTTATATTTATGAAAAAAATTTTATTTTTACTTTTAGCTTTTTGTAGTTTTATTGCTTATGCAGCAGGAGACTTAAATTATGATGAAGTTAATAAGTATATTAGAGAAAAATTGGATAGAGATAAAGAAATAACTTTAACATCTAAAATTAATAAAGCCAATAATACTTTGGAAGGATATAGTGATGAAGGAAAACTTTGTGCTGTTAATTCTTTGAAAGAACATCCAGATATGGCGAATATGAATGGGATGAAAAATAAAATTTCTGAAAAAAATGGTAAATTAAATCCAATTTCTGAAATTTATCTTCCTAATGGACAATTAGCAGTAAGAAATACTTATAAATTAAATAAGGCTATAAACTTATTTGAAACAGGAATTTTACTTGCATATATTGATGGTGAAATTAATTATGATGACCAATTAAAACCTATTGCAGATGCTGTTGATAGTATAAAAATAGAAACTTATGAAAATGGAAAAATGTCTATCTTGACTACTTATGAAATAAATCATAAAACTCAACAAATAACTATTAAAAATGGTTTAAGTGAAAAAGTAACTATTACAAAGGCAGTCTTATCATTTAAAGGATTAAATGGTACTATGGAAACTTACTATGAAAATGGAAAAGTTAATCAAAAAGTGGCTATAAAAAATGGATTATTTAATGGTAAAATTGAAAAATTCTCTGATAAAAGTGGAAAACTTGTTGGAACAGGAACAATGAAAAATGGTTTACCAGATGGAGAATTTATTGAATATGATGAAGCTGGAAAGGTAATTTCAAAAGCAAAATATAAAGATGGTAAAGAAGTAAAATAATGGGATTGTTATTACATCCCATTATTTTTATATTATGTAAAATAAATAAGTAAAATTTTTAAAATCTATGTTAAAATAGGATATTATAATTAAATTGCAGGAGGAGAAATGGAAAAATTAAAATTGGCTAAACATTTAATAAATTTTATTGATGAAAGTCCATCTAATTATTTTGCTTGTATAAATGCTAAAAATATTTTAAATGAGAAAGGTTTTACTGAACTTTTTGAAACAGAAGAATGGAAATTAAAAAAAGGTGGAAAATATTTTGTAACTATAAATGATAGTGGAATTATAGCTTTTACAATAGGTAGTGAAAAAATATCTAAGTCAGGTTATAAAATAGCTGCTTCCCACACTGATAGTCCAGGTTTTTTAATAAAACCTAGTCCTGAAATAAATAGAAAAGGTTTTAATATTTTAAATACAGAAGTTTATGGAGGACCTATTTTAAGCACTTGGTTTGATAGACCATTATCATTCAGTGGAAGAGTTTTTGTTGAAAGTGATAATGCCTTTAAACCTAAAAAATATTTTATAAATTATGATAAAGATCTATTTATAATTCCATCTCTTTGTATACATCAAAATAGAGGTGTAAATGATGGAATGGCAATCAATGCACAAAAAGACACATTACCTTTGGTAACTATTACAGATGAAAAGGAAAAATTTTCTTTAAAAAAATTGTTGGCTAAACAATTAAAAGTAAAAGAGGATAAAATTTTAAGTTATGATTTGAATTTATATTCAAGAGAAAAAGGTTGTCTATTAGGAGCAAATGAAGAATTTATTTCAGTAGGAAGATTGGATAATCTTGCAGCACTTCATGCAGAACTTATGTCTTTGGTAGATAATAAAGACAAAAAAAATACCTGTGTTGTTGTTGGGTATGACAATGAAGAAATAGGTTCTAACTCTATTCAAGGTGCAGATAGCCCAACTTTAAAAAATATCTTAGAAAGAATTTCAAATGCAATGAAGTTAAGTTTTGAAGAACATCAACAAGCTTTGTCAAATTCTTTTGTTATTTCAAATGATGCTGCACATTCTATACACCCTAATTATTTGGAAAAATCAGATCCAACTAATGAACCTAAAATTAATGGAGGACCAGTTATAAAAATGGCTGCTAACAAATCATATATAACTGATGGATATTCAAAATCTGTTATTGAAAAAATAGCAAAAGATTCTAAAATTCCTATTCAGACTTTTGTAAATCGTTCTGATGTTCGTGGTGGTTCAACAATAGGACCTATACAACAATCACAAATAAGAATTTTAGGAATAGATATTGGAAGTCCTTTACTTTCCATGCACTCTGTTAGAGAATTAGGTGGGGTAGATGACCATTATAATTTATATAGATTAATTAGTGAATTTTTTAAAATTTAAGTATAATTATACTAATTTTTTATTGATAAAATATATAAATGGTGCTATAATTTTTCCATAATTTTAAATATATTGGGGGTAAATTATGGCTTACATTTCAAGTTTAGATATTTTAGAAACAGAAATTGCTATTAAAAAAGTTAAAGATTTTTTTGAAAGTCATCTATCAAAAGAATTAGATTTATTAAGAGTTTCAGCTCCACTATTTGTTATTCCAGAATCTGGATTAAATGACAATTTAAATGGAACTGAAAGACCAGTATCTTTTGATACTAAAAGTGGAGAAAGAGTTGAGATAGTTCATTCTCTTGCAAAATGGAAAAGAATGGCATTATACAGATATAATATTGAAAATCATAAAGGTATTTACACAGATATGAATGCTATAAGAAGAGATGAGGATACAGATTTTATCCATTCTTATTATGTTGACCAATGGGATTGGGAAAAAATAATTTCTAAGGAAGATAGGAATGAAGAATATTTAAAAGAAACAGTTAGGAAAATTTATTCTGTATTTAAAGAAACAGAGAAATATATTACTACTGAATATCCTCAGCTTACTAAAAAATTACCAGAAGAGATAACTTTTATAACTTCACAAGAACTTGAAAATAAGTATCCTAACTTAACTCCAAAAAATAGAGAGCATGCTGCTGCAAAAGAATATGGAGCTATATTTTTAATGAAAATAGGCGGAAAATTATCTTCTGGTGAAAAACATGATGGTAGAGCACCTGATTATGATGATTGGGATTTGAATGGAGATATAATATTTAATTATCCTCTTTTAGGAATAGGGCTTGAATTATCTTCTATGGGAATAAGAGTAGATGAAAAATCGTTAGATGAACAATTAAAAATTGCTAATTGCGAAGATAGAAGATCTTTACCATATCATCAAATGATTTTAAATAAAGTTCTGCCTTATACAATAGGTGGAGGAATAGGACAATCTCGTATATGTATGTTCTTCTTAGATAAATTACATATTGGAGAAGTACAAGCATCTATATGGTCACAAGAAGTTCATGAAATTTGTAGACAAATGAATATTAAATTATTATAAAATAAAAAGGCTGTTGCAAACTTATAAATGAAGTAAAAAATAAATAAATTTTTCTTGAAAGGATAATTATAATTTTTAATAAAACTACTGCGACGTCCATTAATGTTGAAGGAGCATTTTGGAGCTACTGAAACATTAATGGCTGGCAAGTAGTAGTTGATATACATTAAATGAAATTTTATATAACTTTATTTCAAGAAAAATTATTTAAGTATTTAGAATTCAGCTAGTAATAAATTATTTTAATCATTTAATTTTAATACAGATACAAATGCTTCTTGTGGAATTTCAACATTTCCTATGCTCTTCATTCTCTTTTTACCTTCTTTTTGTTTTTCAAGAAGCTTTTTCTTTCTTGTTATATCTCCACCATAACATTTAGCAATAACATTTTTTCTATATGCTTTTATTGTTTCTCTGGCAATTATTTTTGAGCCTAAGGCGGCTTGTATAGGTATTTCAAATTGTTGTCTTGGAATAACTTCACTTAATTTTTGACATATAGCTTTTCCTCTATGAAAGGCATTATCATTATGAGCTATAAATGAGAAAGCATCAACAGGTTTGCCTGAAACTAATATATCAACTTTAACCAGATTTGATACTCTATAATCACTTAATTCATATTCAAATGAAGCATATCCTTTTGTTCTTGACTTCAATTTGTCATAGAAATCTATAACAATTTCTGCAAGAGGAAGTTCATAACTAAGCATAGATCTAGTTTCATCTAAATAATCCATTGAAATAAAAATTCCTCTTTTTTCTTGACAAAGTTCCATTACATTTCCAACATATTCTTTTGGAACAATAACTTTTCCTCTGATATACGGTTCTTGTATTGTTATTTTTCCACGACCTGGATCAGGAAATTCACAAGGATTATCTATAACTTTTTCTTCTTGGTTATCTATACTAACTTTATATTTAACAGATGGAGTGGTAGAAATTAAATCTATATTATATTCTCTTCTCAATCTTTCAACTATAATTTCCATATGTAATAAGCCTAGAAAACCACATCTAAAACCAAAACCTAAGGCAATAGAAGTTTCAGGAACAAATGTTAAAGAAGCATCATTTAATTGTAATTTTTCTAAGGCTTCTCTCAATTCTTCATAGTCATCAGTAAATAAAGGATATACTCCAGCAAACACCATTGACTGAGCAGGTTTAAATCCAGCTAATGGAAATAGAGCGGGATTTTTTGCACTTGTTATTGTATCTCCAACTCTTGTATCATGAATAGTTTTAACACCTGTAATTATATAGCCAACAGAACCACTACTTAAAATGTCAGTTGATTTCATCGTAGGAGAAAAAATACCAGTTTCTAAAACTTCTAATTCTTTTTCAGTTGACCAAACTTTTATTTTATCTCCCTTTTCAATTTTTCCATCTAAGACTTTTACATAAGTTATGACTCCTCTATAATCATCAAAGTATGAGTCAAATATCAGTGCCTTTAAAGGTCCATTCTCATCATAATTTGGAGCAGGGATTTTATGTACAATAGCCTCTAAAATATTTTCTATACCTATTCCATTTTTAGCAGAAGCTAAAACTGCATCATCAGCTGGTAAACCAATAATATCCTCAATTTCTTTTTTTACTTTTTCAGGTTCAGCAGCAGGTAAATCTATTTTATTTATTATAGGTAAAATTTCTAAATTATTTTCAATAGCAAGATAAACATTAGCAAGAGTTTGTGCTTCAACACCTTGTGCAGCATCTACAACAAGTAAAGCACCTTCACAGGCAGCAAGTGATCTTGAAACTTCATATATAAAATCCACATGCCCAGGAGTATCAATTAAATTTAATTCATATTCTTCTCCATTTTTTGCTTTATAAAATAAAGTTACTGCTTGTGCTTTTATTGTTATTCCTTTTTCTCTTTCTAAGTCCATTGAGTCTAAAATTTGTTCTTTCATATCTCTTTCAGATACAGTTCCAGTATATTCTAAAAGTCTATCAGCAATAGTAGATTTTCCATGATCTATATGAGCAATTATAGAGAAATTTCTCTTATTTTTTTGTAACATTATAGCCTCCAATTTTTATATAATCTTTTTAATTATATGGTATTTCAGTATTTGTGTCAATTAGAAAATATTTTTTGGTCAAATCTTCTAATAAAGGATGAATTCCTAAAAATTCTTTTAATTTATTATATTCTTTTAACTTTTCCTTTAAATTAGAAGATTTAGATTTTATACCCTTGATTAAAATATTTTTAGGAGTATGTTCTGTGTCAATAAATTCTATCATTTTTGTTTTATATCCACATAGCTCCAATATCAATGAACGAAAACTAACAGTTGCCAAGGTTGCAAATTTATCTAAAACAACTCCATTATCAGCCATTATTTTTAAAGTGTTATAAAAATTGGAATTTTTATTTTTTTGTATTTTTTCAAAAAACTCATGATGACAACATGGAACTGCAAGTATAGCTTTGGCATTTAAACTTAATGCTTTTTCAAGTGAATAGTCAGTAGCATTGTTACAAGCATGTAAAGAAAAGACTAAATCTACTTCTTTAGCTCTATCATAATCTTTTATATTTCCATTTAAAAATTTTAAATTATTATAATTTAATTTTTGAGCTAGTTTATTACAAAATACTATAACATCTTTTTTTAAATCTAAACCTACTATTGAAAAACTTAAATCTTTTCTATAATTTTTTAAATAATAGTAAAGTGCAAAAGTTAAATAAGACTTCCCACAACCAAAATCTAAAATATTTATATGCTTATCTATAAGTTTTTTAGTTTTTAATTCTTCAATAGTATCATCAATAAATTCTAAATATTTATTAATTTGTTTAAATTTATTATAACTAGATTTTAAAATTTTACCTTCAACTGACATCAACCCTAATTCAATTAAAAAATCAATTTTATCTCCTTCATTTAAGATGTATTGTTTTTTCTTATTATGCTCATTAGAATTTTTTATTAAGTTATTTTTATTTTCTCTTTTTACAAAAGTTTCTTTTTTCTTTATAAAAGCAATATCTAAGTTTTCAATCTGTAATAGTATTTGTTTAAAATTTTCTATATATTCTTTTAATATAGCTTCAATTTCTTGAATATTATTTAATTCAATATTTTTATGAAATGCTTTATTTTCCTTAAAACTTTCAATTTGGATATTTTTTTCAGATTTTAAAAACAAAGGCTTTATAATAATTTTATTAAAATCTCCATTTTGTTTATCTGAAAAAACTATTTTTATAAATTTATCATCTTTAATATTTTCTATCAATTCAAATAATATATTTTCTTTTTCCATAATAACCTCAACATAGTCTATTACTAACTAGATTATAAAATATTTAAGTAATTTTTCTTGAAATAGAATTATATAATTCTTATTATTTATATATCAACTACTTGACAGCCATTAATGTTTCTCGAGCTCCAAAATGCTCTTTCAACATTAATGGACGTCGCAGTAGTTTTATTTATAAATTATTTAAATATTCTTTCAATAAAAATTGTTAAAATCTGGAATGTAACTCTCCTATTTTTCTATCTAATATTTTTATATATTCTTTAAATTTTCAATATCTAAATTATTACCAATAATAACAATCTTAGTTCCTTTGGCATCTGTTATAGGTTCCATTTCAAAATTTTTATATACAAGGTTAAATTTTCCCCAATAACCATCAATTTTTACTATACCCTTAGCTCTATAAATTTTTCCAAAATCTCCATTTACCAATCTATTTAAAAGTAGACCTAATTCATCCATAGTTTTTAGATTAACATTTTCTTTTGAAAAAGTCCTTAAATTTATATGAGTTTTAAGAGAGAAATTTTTATCAATAATTTTATTATCTATACTTTTATTTAATATTTCTCCAAACCATTCTTTTTGAAAATTTCTATAATCATCTGTTATTATTTCTAAATTATTATTAATTTTTAAAATCTCATTTTTTATATTCTCTATCTCAAAATAATTAGAATTTTCTAATTTTGTCAATATTACTTTTCCTGTGTTTTTTAGATTATCAGTAAAAAAACTATTGAAAGTTTCTAAGTACTCACTAAATGAAGTTATATCAATCAATGTTATAGGGCTTAAAATTTCAATATCATTATTATTGATTTCTCTTATATTTTCTATAATTGAACTTAACATTCCAACTCCTGTTGGCTCAACAACTAGATATTCAGGATTAATTTCAGAATAAATTCTTTTAATAGAAGATTCAAAATCTCCTTTCATAGAACAACAAATACAACCTTCTGACATTTCCCAAACATTTAGATTTTTTTCATCCAAAAAATCTTTATCAACACCAATATCTGCATATTCATTTTCAAGTACAACAAATTCTAAATTTATATTTTTAGCCAATTCTTTTATAAAGGTAGTTTTTCCTGCACCTAAAAAACCACTAACTAATAAAATCTTCATAATTATATCCCTTCATTTCAAACTTTATGTTTTTTCTTATATTCTTTAAATTTTCTATATTTTTTTAAAATTTTTGTATATTTTATAGTTCTATCAAGAATTTGTGAAAAAGTAGAAACTAAAAATATTCCTACACTTAATGCCACTGTCAAAAAAATAGTTTCCCTTCCTTTCTCAAAAGCCTCAGGAAATCTATTCTCAACAAAAAAGGACATAGTATAATAAATACCACCACCAGGAACTAATGGAATTAAGGCTGGAATTAATGTACTTGTAACTGTTGTTTTTTCGATTCTGCCAATTATTTCTGAAAAAACAGTTATTACAACAGCTGAAATTACAAAAGAAGCAGTTTTTGAATAAGATAATTCCTTAAAAAAAAGTAGGTGAGTATACCAACCTAAACCACCAGCAAAACTACTATAAATCAATTTTTTACCTGTAAGACTAAATATTATTCCAAAGAAGAAAGTTGCAAAAATTGCTGTTAAAACCTCTAAATAATTCATTTTATTCTCCTAATTTATGATTAAAAATAAGACATTGCAAATAGTGCAAAACCTGCACCTATCGCTAAGGCTGAACCAACTAAGGCAGCTTCTACTGTTCTTGAAGTTCCTGCAATCAAATCACCATTTATCAAATCTCTTATTGCATTTGTTAGAGCAAGTCCAGGAACTAAAAGCATAAGTGTTCCAATAGCTGAATATGATGGAGTAGAAACTATTCCAACCTTAGTAGCAAGAATTGATAGTATTGTTATTAAAAATCCACCTAATGTATTAATAAAAAAGTTATTTAATTTTAGTTTATTTGCAAATTTAGTCATATAAAATATAATAATTCCACCAAATCCAGCAACTAAAAAATCTTTAAATTTTCCACCAAATAAAATAGCAAAAAAAGCTGCTGAAAAAAAATAAGAGACTAATAAAGTGTTTTTTTTATAAACAGTTTGTATTTGAATTTTTTTAACTTCTTTTTCTAAATCTTCTAATTCATATTTATGTATATTAAGAAGAATTTTATGTATTTTGTCAATTTTATCCAAGTTATTAGAAACTGTATAAATTCTATTAACTTCTGTTATAGTTTCTCCATCTCTTTTTTTAGCAGAAGTAAGTACACAAGTCATAGTAACAAATGTTTCTGCTTTTAAATCAAATCTTTTACATATTATAGATATAGCTTTCTCAACTCTATATGTTTCAGCACCACTTGTCAATAAGATTTTACCAATAGTGTTGGCCATTGAAAGCACTTTCATAACAAAATTATCATATTGCATAGCTTCCCTCATTATTCAAACATTTTTAAAACTTCGTCAGTATATTCACCATTTTCTTTATTAATGATTAAAGATGGAAGAATAGTCAAGCCAGTTTTTCCATTTTTAATAGCTTCTATTAGAACTATTTTAGCATTTTTATATTTAGTTGTATAACAAAATTTTATTTTTTTTGCTCCAAATTTATATTTTTCCAAAATACATAGTATTTCACTTAATCTATCTGCTCTATGAACAAGATAAAAATAACCTCTATCTTTTATAAGTTCAGAAGAAATTTTTATAAGTTCCTCCAATGTAATTTCAATTTCATGTCTGGCAATACTTAATTGTTTCAAATTATTTAAGAAATTTACATCTCTATTAACTTTAAAAAAAGGGGGATTTGAAACTATAATATCAAAAAAACCCATATTAAAATATTTTAAATAATTTTTCATATTATCATATATTATATATATTTGTTCATCTAAATTATTGATGTTAATATTTCTTAAAGCAAGTTTATATGATACTTCTTGTATTTCAATTCCATAAATTTTAGCAGAAGTTTTTTTTGAAAGAAAAAGTGGAATTGCAGCATTTCCAGTTCCTAAATCTAAAATTTTTTTGGTATTTTTTTGAATCTTAATAAATTCTGAAATCAGCAAGGAATCAATAGAAAAATTAAAGTAATCACTACGTTGAACTATTTTTAAATTTTTATTTAATAGAGGTATAATACTCTCAAGATTTGTATTCATAGTTTTTGAATCACTCCTTTAACTTCAACATTATACCATAAGTAATAAAAATAAGACAGAATATTAATTTAGTTTAATAAAAGTACAAAATATCTTATAATTAGAAGTATAAAGAGAAAAATACATAAAAGACTTGACATAAGTATCAATTGACGATAGAATTATAATAAAGTTTTTATAAAATCCATAAGAGGAGGAAAATAATGGAATTTAATGTACCTAAAACACATGAACTTTTCAGACAAATGATAAGAGAATTTGTTGAAAATGAAGTAAAACCTATCGCGGCAGAGGTAGATGAAGAAGAAAGATTTCCAATGGAAACTGTTGAAAAAATGGCAAAAATTGGAATAATGGGTATCCCTATACCAAAAGAATATGGTGGAGCTGGAGGGGATAACTTAATGTATGCAATGGCTGTTGAAGAATTATCAAAGGCTTGTGCTACAACAGGAGTTATTGTATCAGCACATACATCTTTAGGAACTTGGCCAATCTTAAAATTTGGGACTGAAAAACAAAAACAAAAATATTTACCAAAATTGGCTAGTGGAGAATGGATAGGAGCTTTTGGACTAACAGAACCAAATGCAGGGACAGACGCTGCTGGGCAACAAACTATGGCAGTTCAAGATCCTGAAACAGGGGAATGGATTTTAAATGGTTCAAAGATATTCATAACAAATGCAGGATATGCAAATGTTTATGTAATAATTGCAATGACTGATAAATCAAAGGGATTAAAAGGAATTTCTGCATTTATAGTTGAAGCAAATACACCTGGTTTTTCTATTGGTAAAAAAGAAATGAAACTAGGAATTAGAGGGTCATCTACTTGTGAATTAATATTTGAAAATTGTAGAATACCTAAGGAAAATTTACTTGGAGATAAAGGAAAAGGATTTAAAATTGCTATGATGACTCTTGATGGAGGAAGAATAGGAATTGCTGCTCAAGCATTGGGAATTGCTGCTGGAGCATTAGGTGAAGCTATCGGATATGCTAAAGAAAGAAAACAATTTGGAAGAACTTTGGCTCAATTCCAAAATACTCAATTCCAAATAGCTAACTTAGATGTTAAAGTTGAGGCTGCAAGACTTTTAGTTTATAAAGCTGCTTGGAGAGAATCTAATAACTTACCTTATTCTTTAGATGCAGCTAGAGCTAAGTTGTTTGCTGCTGAAACAGCTATGGAAGTAACAACTAAGGCTGTTCAAATATTTGGTGGATATGGATATACAAGAGAATATCCAGTTGAAAGAATGATGAGAGATGCTAAGATTACTGAAATCTATGAAGGAACTTCTGAAGTTCAAAGAATGGTAATAGCAGCTAATGTTATAAAATAATTACATGTGGAGGAATAAAGATGAGAATAGTAGTTTGTATAAAACAAGTTCCAGATACAACTGAAGTTAAAATAGATCCAGTAAAAGGAACAATTATCAGAGATGGAGTTCCTAGTATTATGAACCCTGATGATAAAAGTGGTTTAGAAGAAGCTCTAAAATTAAAAGATTTATATGGAGCTGAAGTTATAGTTATAACAATGGGACCACCTCAAGCAGAAGCTATACTAAGAGAAGCCTATGCAATGGGAGCTGATAGAGCTATCCTTATAACAGATAGAAAATTTGGAGGAGCAGATACATTAGCTACTTCTAACACTATTGCAGCAGCGATTAAAAAAATACCTGATATAGATTTGATAATTACAGGAAGACAGGCAATTGATGGAGATACTGCACAAGTTGGTCCTCAAATTGCAGAACACTTAGGATTACCACAAGTATCTTATGTAAAAGAAATGGAATATAAAGAAGATACAAAATCTTTCATTATAAAAAGAGCAATAGAAGATGGATACTTCTTATTAGAACTTCCTACTCCAGGATTGATAACAGTTCTTTCTGAAGCTACTAAACCTAGATATATGAATGTTGGAGCTATTGTTGATGTATTTGAAAGACCTATTGAAACTTGGACATCTAATGATATTGAAATAGACCCTGCAAAAATAGGTTTAGCTGGATCACCAACAAAAGTTAATAAATCATTTACTAAGGGAGTAAAACAACCTGGTGTATTACATGAAGTTGATGCAAAAGAAGCAGCTAACATTATATTAGAAAAATTAAAAGAAAAATTTATAATCTAATCTTAATGATAAAGGAGAAAATAATATGAATTTAAATGATTATAAAGGAATCCTAGTATTTGCTGAACAAAGAGACGGTATATTGCAAAATGTAGGATTAGAATTATTAGGAAAAGCAACAGAGTTAGCATATGAAATAAATAAACAAATAGCATTAAAAGATGCTGGAGATGAATTAGCTGACTTTGCTGGAAAAAAAGAAGCAGCAATAAACAGTGTAGATGTGGCTGCTGCAACTCTTGAAGAAGACGATCAAGAATTAAAAAATAAAGTTGCTGATGTTAAGAAAAATAATCCAGATGCAGCAAAAGTAACTGCTTTATTGATAGGACATAATATTAAAAATCTTGCTCAAGATTTAATAAAAGCAGGAGCAGATAAAGTTTTAGTAGTGGATAAACCTGAATTAGAAGTATATGATACAGAAGCATATGCTCAAGTTTTAGCTGCTACAATAAATGCTCAAAAACCTGAAATTGTTTTATTTGGAGCAACTACTTTAGGAAGAGACTTAGCACCAAGAGTATCTTCAAGAATTTCAACAGGATTAACTGCTGACTGTACAAAACTTGAATTATTAAAAGATAAAGAAAGACAATTAGGCATGACAAGACCAGCGTTTGGTGGAAACTTAATGGCAACTATTGTTTCTCCTGATCATAGACCTCAAATGGCAACTGTTAGACCAGGAGTTATGAAGAAATTACCTAAGTCTGATGATAGAACAGGAGAAGTAGAAGACTTTCCAGTAACTTTGGATACTTCTAAAATGAAAGTAAAACTTTTAAAGGTTGTTAAAGAAGGAGGAAATAAGATAGATATTTCTGAAGCTAAGATTTTAGTTTCTGGTGGTAGAGGAGTTGGTTCAAAAGCTAATTTCCAATTACTAGAAGATTTAGCAGCTGAAATAGGAGGAATTGTTTCTGCTTCAAGAGCACAAGTTGATGCTGGAAATATGCCTCATGATAGACAAGTTGGACAAACTGGTAAAACAGTTAGACCAGAAGTTTATTTCGCATGTGGAATTTCAGGAGCTATCCAACACGTTGCAGGTATGGAAGAATCTGAATTTATAATTGCTATTAATAAAGACAGATTTGCACCTATTTTCTCAGTAGCAGATTTAGGTATAGTTGGAGATTTACATAAGATATTACCTATATTAACAGAAGAAATTAAAAAATATAAAGCAACAAAATAATTAATTAAAATATTTTTTAAAGATATTTCCCATTAAAATTAATATAATCCCAAAATAAAAGGACGATTACAATTGAGGTAAAAGTCCTTTTTGTTATTATAAACTTAAAATATATTTTATAAATTCAATATCTTCTTTATATATGGCATATCTAGTTTTTAAGGCATTTAAAAGTGAAATAGCATTTTCTTTAATTGAAATACTTTGTTTATAAAATGGAGGTAATCCATATTTTTGTGAAATTTCATTAATTTTATCCTTTAAAAATTTTGAATGAAAATTATTGATATGTGAAATTAAATCAAAATTTAAAGGTGTTAAAGTAGTTTCAGGGAAAAAATACTTATAAAACTTAAATGCAGCAACCTTTGGATCAGTATTTCCCTCATAACAAATAATTATATCATTATTAATTTTTTCAAAATAAATCCCATATTTTTTTGCAACTACTTGAAAATCTAAAAATGATATACATTTTCCAGAAGTATATTTATTTATAAATTCATTATTATTCATATTATTTTATATCCTCCTAATAATAAAATCTCCTTATTTTCTATTGTATAAATTTTATTGATAAAAGTCAAAAAATTATTGTCCTAAAAATCCTTTTCCTATGACTTCATGTACTTGACTTACTATCATAAATGCTTCTGGGTCAATTTCTTTTACTATATTTTTAACTTTTATAAGTTGGTATTTACCAACAACACAATAGAGCATTCCAATCTCTTTTTGTGTATATGCACCTTTTGCATTGATTAAAGTGATGCCACGACCAGTATCTTCCATAATTTTTTTCCTTAATTCTTCTACTTTATTTGTTATAATTGTAATCCCCTTAGCACTATAAATACCTTCTTGAATAATATCAACCATTTTTGCTGAAACTAGAAGAGAAATAAGAGTATACATAAAAATTACTTTTCCAAATATAAAGGCGAGGCGCGATCTCGGCTCACTGCAAGCTCTGCCTCCCGGGTTCATGCCATTCTCCTGCCTCAGCCTCCCGAGTAGCTGGGACTACAGGCGCCCGCCACCACGCCCGGCTAATTTTTTGTATTTTTAGTAGAGACGGGGTTTCACCGTGTTAGCCAGGATGGTCTCGATCTCCTGACCTCGTGATCCGCCCACCTCGGCCTCCCAAAGAGCTGGGACAAAGAGAT
>OGGR01000783.1_pt1 | contig 16389 bp, 8 predicted proteins | sample 1571321 | NCBI WGS metagenome assembly OGGR01 (sample SAMEA2582048, study PRJEB24529) | metagenome | biome: Human gut stool | place: China | collected 2011 | reverse complement strand
GTAAACTAATTCAGTTATAACAAACGAAGTTGTCAACTAAAACCAGTACACATCAAACTATAGTTCCAAAGCCTTGAAACCAATGGTTCCAACGCCTTGAAACTAATGGTTCCAAGCTGCAGAAACTTTAGTTCCAAGCCGCAGAAACTAAAGTTTCAAGCTGCAGAAACTCTGGTTTCAAGGTGATGAAACTGTAGTTTCAAGCGGTGGAAACTACTGAAAGCTATATATGCTTGGGTTATAAGGTAAGGCCGACTACAAAGTATACTTGCTCTTCATAAGGATTGGCGATCACTTTTCCGAAGATCGGCAAAGAGAAAGTAGAGGTAATCTTTAGTTCTTTGGTGGCCGAAAGTCCGATGTTGACAACGTTGAATTTATCGGAATACATGCCGTCCCAAGGGGTAAAGCCTGCTTCAAGGGCAAGGTCCACCTTCTTTATACTGAACGGATAACTGAGTTCGCAGTAACTGGACCACGCACGTTTCCCGTTTTCGCGGTAATCATTCCCCGCAAATGTGGTGTACCAGCTGACTGAAAGCGGGAACTTTTCACTAATCATATATCCGGCACCGACTTCAAAAGTATGTCCGGTGGAGTGTGAACTGTAATTGAAGTACTTGAAAGGTTCTTCTTCCGTTTGCGTGAAGTAGTTGTTGGCGTATAAGGTCAGATTCCTGTATTCGTATTCCAATGACAAATCTATTTCATTATTCTTATGGCGAAATTCGGTCGAACCCCAGACGTAGGCAGTCAGTCCTTTCCAGTTGACGCCCAATGACGGTTGTACGCTGGCGTTACCGCTGTCCATACCTCTCCAAATGTAGCTGCTGACAAAATCCGCTGTTACAAAAACATCCTGTGCCTGTGCTAAAACGGAACAAAATAAGAGTGCAATCAGTAAAATTCGTTTTTTCATTTTGATGACTTTGTTGTATTCGGGCGGCAAAGATACGAATTGTTGACGAATCTGAAAGGACCCGGAAACAGAAAAAGCATTCGGACAGGTGGTTAAACGGGAAGAGTAACCACCATTTTGCAGCCGGAAGTATAGCCGGTATCTATTCTGATTTGCCCTCCGAGCCGTTGTATGATGATGCGGCAGATGTACAGGCCAAGTCCGGTGCCCGGTTTGAAGTCATCTACTTTGGTGAAACGTTCGAACACCCATTCCTGCTTGTCGGCAGGGATGCCGATGCCCGTATCGGTGACGGAGATCACCAGTTGTCCTTTTTCTTTGTCGATGTTGCAGGTCAGTGTGATTGTTCCGCTTTCTGTAAACTTGGCGGAGTTACTTAGTAAATTGCCAATCACACGGGAGAGATAAAAGGCGTTTGTCTGTGCCGTCATTCCGTCTTTATCGCCTGTGATGATACATTCGATGTTCGGCTTGGACAGAGTTTCCTTAAGTTTGGCCATTTCTTCAACACATAGTCCGTATACGTCGGTAGACTCCACAGGAAGAGGCAGTTCGGAGCTGACAAGCTGAGACAGCTCCAGCATATTGTCCATCAAAGAAGCTAACGCGGTAGAATTGCTTTGTATCAACTGCCGGAATTCTTGTCTGGTGGCCGTGTCTAAAGATTCATCGAAGATCAGTTCGGAGAATCCGGCGATTGAATTGAGCGGAGTACGTATTTCATGACAGATAGAGTTGAGGAAAGCCGTTTTCATCTTCTCGCTTTCGGTGGCTTTCATGCTTTGTTTTCTGACTTCTTCGTGCGCAGTCATTAGTGCGCAGTGCATTTTCTTCAGCCGTTTTACCATCGTTCGCTGATAGATGCTCCATCCGATTGCTGCCAGTAATAAGATAAAAGTACCGGTCAGTGCGATTTGTTTGTTTTTGTTGGCGAGTTTGCTCTTTTCCAGTTCCAGTTTGTTGACGTCGAAGCGGGTTTGCATTTCGATCATTTGTTGCTCTCTTTTTTGTGATTTATCCGACATCCGGTTCTTATTGCTTTCTTTTAAAGTCAGATATGCGTTTTTATAATCATTCAGTTTATAGTACAGACCGGCTTTCGCATTGAGTATGGGAACGAGGTTGACTGGTTGGAAATGGTCTGTTTGAGTGGCGGAATCAATGTAAGCTATCGCCTTTTTGTATTCGCCTATTGTCTGATAATATCTTGCTGTCGTCTCGTAAGTGCTTTTTACAACCTTCTTTTTATTTGCTATCTGGATATATTTCTGATAATAGTCCTTTATCTCTTCTTTCGAAATAAGATCTGCCATGAAAATAATCTGCGAATATTTAGCCATGTAGTAATGTGATTCGTCCAGAAATCTCCGGTCGAAAGTCGTATTCAGATGATTCCATTGCTTGTGTAGCTCGATCATTTTGTTCACTTCGTCTACTGCCTTTTTGTTTTCAACAGTTGTATATAAGTCTGCCAGTTCGTAGTGGCACAATATTTCGAAGTGCACCCTGTCTTGCAAAGGATAAGGGGCTAGTATCTCCAGTGCGCGCTCTACGTAAGGAATGGCTTTGGAAACTTCATTGTATGAATGTGTCAGTACCGCTGAATAATCGAGTGATACTCCGGTCAGATATTCCCATTGAATTTGTTCTTCAGGTGTCATTTGTCCGTGATTTTCCTTTTTCAGCTTGTCCAGTTCCTGTTCGATTGTTTCCAGCGAATTGTTCTTTCGCATTTCCGCCCAGATGTTGTAACAATACAAGTAATACCGGAAAAGGGTGTTGTGTTCTTCCGGCAGATATTGTCGGGCGAAGGTTATATACTTTTCTACCTTCTCTTTGTTTTTGGAAGCATATCGTTGTATCAGATTATCGAGTGCGAGCTTCATCATATATTCGTCTTTGGCTTTTGCGGCCTCGGTGAGGGCTTTGTCCCAATATTGGGAGGAAATGTTGAGGCTGTCTACGTGGATATCCGCCAGATGAATATAGATAATGGCCCGTTGCCCGGCATCCGTGTCGTTTTGCAAGAGATTCTGCAGACTGTCGACGGAAGCCGTAACGGCGGAAGCACGTGCGATAGAGGGCGCTAGCAGGATAGCTCCGATGAGAAATAAGAATTGTATTTTTCGTGTGATCAGATTCTTGGTCATATGATTAGATATTATTTGTTTTGGAATAAGGATATGTGAAAGTCAGTACGGGACCTTCCGGAGTATTCGGTTCAATCGTATATGTACCTTTGAAATATTCGATTGTCAGACGGTTGATGCTATGGCGTACTTCTGCTTTTTGTGTTTGCAAGGCCGGATCGGCTAACGGACTGTTGACTACCCGAAAGACAAATAGTTCCCGTTGCGTGTCACGTTCCAGATAGAGAGACACTTTCCTTTTCTCTTCACACGGGTCTGTGTAGATCAGTGTACTGAGAATCAATTGTGTGAATCGGGCGGTGTCTACCTGAAACGGCTGGCTTTCTATTTCCGTATGAAAGTCTGCCTGTATCTTATCTCCGCATCTCATGCGTACCATACCGAGAACGTCCGAGCACAAGGAGATGATTTCGTGCTCCTGTATCTGCCATTTCGTTCTTCCGGCCTCCAGTCTGGAGAGGTCGAGCACGTCGTTCACCAGTTGTATCAGTTCGGTGGAGTTGGTCTGGATAATCTCCGAATATTCTTTCCATTGGTCGGCATCCATGCTTTCCGGATCAGTAGTCATGAGTTGAGAAAACCCTAAGACGTTATTCAACGGGATGCGTATGTTATAGCTCATGTTAACAAGGAAGCGGCTTTTTACTTCGTTCGCTTCTTCCGCAATCTGGCTCATCTTGCGGATTTCCTCTTCTTCTTTCCTCAATTTCTTGCGTACATAATAGATACGTATGGTAGACGGAATCAGGATAAGCAGTGCGATGGCTATCAGAGTCAGTCCGGCATAATGAACCATTGCTTTGTACTGTTCTTTTTCAAGAAGCAGGTTGTCCATGTTGCGCATCTGATAGATTTCATTCGTCTGCGAGATGGATAGTGCCCGATAGAATGAGTTTTTTTTCGCCAGCAAACTTTGGAATAACGGGATTGCTTCATCCGCTTGTCCCGCCTCTGTAAGAATGCTTGCATGTTCTATTTTGTAGTTCAGCCCTTCATTGTCCGATACTTCGGACAGGAGTTCGATAGCATTTTGAGAGTATGACAGGGCCTTTTCGTATTCTTTGGTAATCCGGTAATAATGGGAATACACATTATAATATAATCCCCGGCAAGGAATGTAAGTGGTAGGAGAGAAGTATTCATCCATCTTTTTCAGATGGGGGCGGGCTTCGTCCAGTGTGCCTTCATTCAGATAATAGTCGGCATAGAGAGACTCCAATAACAGGTAGCTGTATGCTTTGGGTGTCTGCTTTGCTTCTGATAGTGTGTCCAGCACTTTCTTGTATTCCTGCAGGTACTTCAGGAAGTTTTTGTTTCTAGTGGCGGAACAAGATAAGGCTATTTCTTGGAGCACGCTTTTGCGCGATTCCAGGGAGGCGGCGGGTGGCAGAAGGCGGTAGGCTTCGAATCCGGCCTCTTCGCCTTCTTTAAAGCGGGCGGTCATCATATAAGCAGTCATCAGGCATAGTTTGGCCGATGACATTCCTTGGGGATTGTTTAACTTTTGTGCCAGTTTAAACATCTCTTCGGCTTGGGTGATGCTATATTCTATTTTATGCTTTATGATATGTATGGTTATTTCTGCTCTTTTTCCTTCGAAGTATAAGCTGTAGGAGTTGTTTTTTAAAGCAACCGGAGAGAGCTTGTCCATCCAGATGACTGTGTTTTCTTCGTCTTGGTGGTTGAAGTAATAAACGACATGGGCATACAGAGCAAGACACTGATAATACTTGTTGTCCTGTGTGGTAGCTTCCTCCAATAATTTTCCCAGATAGTAGACGCAGGAAGGTGACATCGGGTCCAGATAAGCGAGTGAATAAAGCATCTCCAGCCGGGAAGAATCGGCCGGCAAAGTGTCCAGTATCTGAAGCAGACTGTCTTTGGCAGCTTCGTTATTGCTGGAGAGAGCCTTGCCGGTTCCTCCTGCCAGTACGATCAGTATGAAGAATATCCATAACCGTTTCATGACTGTGCCTCCTTTCCTTCTTTTGTGGGGTTGATGGGATGGGTGAAATAAAATCTGCATCCGGTGGTGTAGGCAGGGTCTATCCATATGCTGCCGCCGATCCGTTCAATGATCAGTTGGCAGATAGAGAGGCCGAGTCCGGTTCCCTGTGCTCCTTCGTTCAGTTTTTCAAAGCGGTTGAAAATGGAACTTTGCTTTTCCAGTGGGATTCCGCAACCGGTGTCGGTGACGGAGAAGAGCGCAAATTCTTCCGATTCCTGACGGACTTCCAGCGTGATACTTCCCTGCGGGGTGAACTTCGTGGCGTTGATCAATAGGTTGATCAGTAACTGTTGCAGGCGTGAATCGTCAGTGTATAACTTTAGGGAAGCCAGCGATGTGTTGAAACGGAGCTCGGCTTGTGTCTGCTTTACTTTGTTGACGGTATCGATTACGTTATTGCAGATGGCGATAGCGTCACAATAGGTGAAGTTGAACTTCATGTTTCCGATCTCCAGATTGGAAAGGTCGATTACGTCATTTATTAGTTTTAGCAACAAGTCGGAGTTTTGCTGGATGATGTCGCCGCATTGGCGGCGTGTTTCGGCGTCGAGTGCCTGCTCGGTCAGCAGACTGGAGAAGCCGGAGAGGGCACTCAGCGGAGTCCGTATCTCATGGCTCATGTTGGAGAGGAAAAGACTTTTGGTCTGCATGGCATTCTCGGCGTTGAGTCGTGATTGCTCCATGCGGATTTTGGATTCCGCTATCTTCTTGTTTTGTTTTAATATGTGTATCACGAGGTAAATCATGATGCCCAGCACTATGACTCCTATTAAAATGCCGCCCATGAAAATACGGTTGAACTCGGCTTTATTCTCTACTTTCATCCGGTTTTCCTCATAAGATGCCCGAAGGCTGTTGATGCGGTGTGCATAGCTGGGAGCGACTACCGAATCGGTGACGATACTGATTTCTTCATACAGATGCGCCGCTTCTACTTTACTGCCCATTTCTATCAGTAAGTTCGCTTTGGCATAAGCTACTTGCAGGTAGATGATGGAGCGCGTCTTTTGCCGGATGCCGGTCAGAATCTCATTGTAATACTGTAATGCAAGATTGTAGTTCCCTGTTGCTTCGTTATATCGTCCTTGCATATAATTGTAGGTGGTGCGATAATAAGGTTGCCTGTCCGAAAGGTAGATTTGCTCTGCTTGCAGCAGGCAGTTGTTCGCATTGCGCAGATCGTTCTTCTGGATATAGTAAGAAACATCTGTAGCAAGTGTCAGAAATTGCAGCGTCTGATGGGTCTGTATGGATTTTGATTCGGAAAGTATCTTTCTGTATTTCTCTGCTTCCTCTGTCCTTTGAGTCAGAATAAGCACCTGTATAAGTTTCAGGATAGTCATTTCTTTATAATGGTTGTTCTCCGAAGGCGAGGCGGGATAACGGATGGCTTCCTTATAAGAATCAGTGGCTTCTTCGGGCATATTGGAGCAGAAATAGGCATCTCCGATAGCTGCGCTCGAAAGGGCTATTCCTAAATCATATCTCATCGTTTCTGCTTTTTCGTACATTTGTCGCGCTTCGTCGATTGCTTTCCCGATGTCTCCGCGCAGGGAGTAGATGTAAACCACCAGTTGCCGGATGCTGAAAGACAGTTCCATCTTGTTTTCCTTTTCCAGTATAGGGCTCAGTTGCTGTCCCCAGGCGATAACGCTGTCTATCGGCGCGATGGAATCGTACGCAATGTTGTTTTCTATCAGGCGTTTCAAATTGGACAGTCGTTCGGTATTCAGGTTTACTGAATGTGAGGGGAGAATCCGGATAAACAGACCTATAGTAAATAATATATAGATATTCCTCTTCATTAAAAGTGGTGTTTTGTTGTATGTGTTATACTAGTTGCCAAAAATAAGCAAAAATCACAAAGAAGCGGTAGGTTGGCGGTGAATATTTTTCTCTTTGTGTTAATATACGTTGCTGCTTGTTCGTTTCATTGGTTCTGTTGCCGGCCATCCGGGAGCTGAGGCTTTATTCTGTGTGGATGTATATAAAAAAATCTGTCGGGGAAGTCTCCCCGACAGATTTAACCAGTAATCTAAGTGAGTTTTTCAGAATGTGATGTCCATTTTCACTACAAAAGTACGGGGAGCGGCTACTGCCATCGGGCGGTAACTGTATTCTTTATTCAACAGGTTGTTGACCATGAATTGGAAGGCGACTTCTTTGGTCGCTTTTACCCCGAAGCGCAAGTCAACGGTGGCATAGTCTGTATTATGTTTTTTCCAGTAAGTAGCCAGTGTTTCTCCTCTCGATTTTCCGAAGAGGATCGTGCGTACATAGTCCATTAAGTCTTGTTGTTGCTTTTCACGTTCGTCCATCATGAGGTAGTCCACTGCCAGTATCTTGCTCTTCCATGCAAAGTTGGCACCCAGATTGATACGCTTCCATTGGAAATCGACTGTTGCTTTAAAGCTGTGCTTCGGGCGGTATTTCAGATATTTGCCTGTATTCGACTTCTCCTTCATCTGAAGGGCGTCGGTGTATAAATCTTCTATTTCATTGCGTTCCTTATAGTCAGCGTCGCGAGGCTCGGTATATACATATCCCAGATTATAGAATAGTTTCGTATTCTTGTTGAAGTCATAAACGCCGTTTGTCGAAATCTCCATACCGTAGATTTGCGCTTTCGATACGTTGTGGAACTGTGCTCCGATACCGAAACCTTTGCCGTCCGTCACCATCTGGATGGCATCGCTGATGCTGTTGATCATGCTGTAGTCTGCGTTATTGAACAGTCCGAACTGAAATTCAACCATGTCTCTGTACTCGGTATAGAATCCGGCTACGTCTACAAATCCTTGGAAGTTGCCGATCTTGTATCCTTGCTTGAATCCCAGTTCGGCATTGTAACCTTTCTCCGGTTTGATGTCGAGGTTCGGATAGATACCTACTCCTCCGATGTCCTTGCGGAGATATTTCTCGTTGATGGACGGGTTGCGGTAACCTTGTCCGGCGCTGGCACGGATAAAGCTGTAATCGGCTAACTGATAGTTCAGTCCGGCACGGAACACGGGGCGGAACGGAACTTTGGCTCCGAATATTTTCGTTTCTGCTTCACGGTGATGGTTGTTCACACGGTAGTATTCGGCTCGTCCCCCTGCCGATACGCTCAGGCGGTCCCAGAAGCGCTGGTCGTACTGGAAGAAGGCGGCTACATTATCGCTTTTGTACACCTGATCCATGATGGAAGAATTGTAGCGGACGTGCTCGTAAGTCATTCCGGTAGTGATCTGTGCGCCGCCGTCCCATTTCTTGTTGAACTGGTAGTCAAGATAATAATTATAGTTCTTGTCCGTTTTCGTCTGAACGTTGTTTCGGGTCGGATTCATTACGTTGGACAGCCAGGGGATGAGATCACTGGGGACTTGTCCATTTTGTATGCCGTTCATCAGGTCACTTGGCAGTCCGTTGTCCATCACCCACGAGATGAGGTCACAATAATCGGCGGTAGTGGCGTTGGGGAAGATGTTGCCCAAGGAAGTGAATACCCCGTTCATGGCATCTTCCAGATTATTGTTGATCAGACCGGAGCCGATGCCGACCAATGCCGGGTAGAGCGAACTGTAATCGCCGCCTGCTATATTCTGTATAGTCTGGGCATTCGTTCCCATATTTCCAAGGATGTCGGTGATGGAGTTTCCCTGACTGGGTTTGACTATGTTGTCGGCACTATGATAGAAACGTCCTTTGATCTTGTGTGACGTTCCGTTTTCCGGATTCACGTAGTTGATGAACGGGTCGATGTGGAAGTTGTTTTCTTCGCGTCCCATGTTGGTGAAAGGAGAAGGTTTGTAAACTTCTGTTGGTGATCTCCAGATGAAGAAATCTCCGTACTGATTGGAAAGAAAATCAACATTCAGACCATAGTTCAATATCTTCATACCCATGTCCGGTTGATGATAAGTCAGGTTGCCGCCCATGCGGAAACGTTTGTTATATCCTTGTTGACGGTATCCCTCATCGGTAAAGAGGTTAATGCTTCCGCTGACGTCAAAGTTGCCGATACGGCGGGAGTGGGAGAGATCGAAGCCTTCATAAATAGGTTTCCGCGCAGGATGGGTTTGACGGAATACTTGTCGTCTTTCCAGAAACTCTTGTCGCTCCATTGGTATTCATCGTTTTCGGCATCACCATATATACCGATATAGGCGCTGAAGCGGGTTTTCGGTGTTAATCCCGGACGGGCGGTACGGATATTGATAATACCGTTGAGAGCAGACGAACCGTACAAAACGGATGAGGCTCCTTTGATTACTTCTATCTGTTCGATGTTTTCTAGAGGTACGGTGTTCCAGTTGATTTCTCCGGTTTTTGGATTTAGGGTGCTCATTCCGTCTACCAGAATCTGGCTGCGGGCACCTACTCCGTAGGTCCATCCGCTGCCGCCACGCATGGAAGGCTGTTTGTCCACAATGTCCACGCCGGGCAGCGTGCGGAGAGTAGAAGTGATATCCGTCGGTGCCTGACGGGCGATATCGCCTGCTTTCACCAAGTCCATGGATACGGTGACATTACTGAGCTTTTGCTCAAAGCGTCCGGCGCTTACCACTACCTCTTCCAGCAGCTTGGTACTTTCTTTCATGTACACGTCTTTAGTGATCACTTCACGTTTGCCGATAACAATGGGCATCAGAACGTCTTCGTAACCGATATAGCTGAACACAAGGTCGACACCTCCCTCCGGAAGTTTGATTTCATACGCTCCGTTTATATCGGACACGGTTCCCTGATTGCCGTGCAATTTATACGTTACTGCGGCGCCAACCAAAGGTTCATTGGTATTGGCGTCATATATATGCCCTTTCAATGTCTGGGCAAAACTATTCCCGAATCCGGCAAGGCAGATGAATAATGTCAGAATATATAGTTTCTTCATTGTTTCTGTAATTTATGTTTTTTCTTCTGGTGGAAAGTCTCATTCATTTTTGTCGGTCAGGTCGAGTCCCAAGTCCAGTTGGGTGATGATAGACCAGTTGTCATACAGTGGACCTAAATAGGAATTGTACAACATCGGACCGAAGTTAGGAATACCTTCCATCACTGGCTGAAGATGGGGGATGAAGGCTATGAGAGGACTCAGCGCTTCCCTGTTCAGATAGATATGCGTATGTCCGTTCTCCTTTTCTATCTGCATGGGGATGCCTTCCTTTATCCACGAGAAGAACATCTGAAAACTTTGGTGATCCATATTGGCGATCATAGATAATAAAGAGTTGTCCAATGATTCGCTCACAACTCCCAGTAGAGTCTTCAGTAAGAAAGGATTGGATTTCAGGATAGCATCTGCAATGCCTGCTATCAGATGAGCATCGACCGTCTGTCCCTGCCCTTGCATGGCCAAGCTGATAATGCTTGGAAGGTTCAGTTTGACATAGAGAAGGTCATTTTTCAGATACCAGAAAGCCAGTCCCCGGGGAGAATCTGCATAATTGCGTCCTTGGGTTGCGGCAGTAATATCATCGGCAGACAATGTATTGAACATTAACTTCATCATAATGAAATTAATGACTTGTTGCTGGGATGCGGGATTATCCATGTCGATTTCGCTGAACTTCTGTTCCCCCAATTGCAGTTCGTCCGATGTATATTCGGCCGTAATGTTTCCGTCGGATTCCAGAGTGACACTTTTGAGTAATTGCGGCAGGAGGTATCCTCCCATGCCTTTTATAATAACGGATACGGTTGCGTACAAACTTCCCGCCTCCTTTACCATCTCTAAATCCATGTCGGTATAAAGGGCTGCTGTCAGTATCTGATTGTCCGACTCTCCCCATTCATATTCGCCGGTCGTCTGATTGCGTATGACATCTTTTCCTCTGCCGCGTGTCAGTTCGCTCATCTGATAAGTTTTTATCCATTGATTTTGCGGCATCGTTACATTCAAGTCCAGTTTCATCGTCTTCGGAGTAATGGAGCCGGCGTATTTCACGGTTGCTCCTGCGCCCGAAACTGTTTCTCCGCTGAACGTATAGTTGTCTTCCTGCTCTGATAAGTTTATCCGGAATGATGTCTCTTTTTCTCCCGGAATGATATCGTTTAATGTCAATGTTCCTTTTTTACTGTCTTCTGTCTGAAAGCTGACGGTTTTTCCGATTAACTTTTCTCCGCTGTAGGTCAGATCCAGAGTGGATGGTTTGATATACGAGCCATATTCCTGACTGAGTTCGCCTGGCCAGAACAGCTTGTCATTGTAGGTTTCTTCGCAAGATGTAAGGAAGAATGTTGTACAAGCTACATAAAATAGTTTTCGTAATGTTTTCATTCTCTTTTTTGTTTTTATTTCAACGTATTTATTAAAACATTGCAAATGTCGGTTAATATTGTTTCTACATCAAGCTCTATTCTTGGTATTCGATGTTCTATTTTAACTATTTTATATGCACGTGTATTTGAATAGATAACTGTAATGTTCTCTTTTAAATAATAGATGTTCTGTTTTTCATATTTTAATAAAGAACTTGGAGGAAATTCGAATGGAAAAAGATATCTTTGTGGAACTAAATTTCTTAATTATGATCATAGATGATGCTCTTCCCAAGTTTGACCTTCCGGTCGATTTTGTTACAGATGACAGCATAACCGGTGATATTCTGAATCAATACGGTCGTTTTCCCTGCCATATAAAGGCGGGAGTCTTTGTTCTTTGCACGCGGGGAACTGTACGTGCCACTATCAACCTGTCCGAGTATACCATTACCCATAATGACTTTGTGACTGTCCTCCCCGGATCATTCATACAGATTCACGAAGTATCTTCGGATACCCGTGTCTGCTTTGCGGGCTTTTCTTCGGAATTTATCTCCCGTGTAAGTTATGTAGAGACCTATCTGGATTTTCTCCCTATGATTTTGGACAATCCTATTATGGCATTACAGGAAGAGGTAGCGCAATTATACCGAAACGCTTTCAGCCTGCTTATCCGTGCCTATTCTTTACCGAACACACTGGATAACAAAGAAATATTAATGTCTATTTTTACTATATTCTTTCAGGGGGTGGGTGAGTTGTATAAACGCTGTAAGCCGACTACTAACGAACCTATCAAGCGGGAACATGAACTTTATCGCCAGTTTATCCAGTTGCTGATGACTCACTATACACAGGAACACGAAGTTTCTTTTTATGCGAAGAAGTGCGGAGTAACTCCGGCTCATTTTTCCGGTGCCATCCGTAAAGCCAGCGGGCATAGTCCACTGGCGATTATCACGGGAATTATTATCATGAATGCCAAGGCACAATTGAAGTCAACCCGATTGCCGGTGAAGGAAATTGCTTTTTCATTAGGATTTAATAATCTTTCCTTTTTTAATAAATATTTCCGTAAACATGTGAAAATGACTCCACAGGAATACAGGGAATGCTGAATGTTAACGATCGGATACATTTTTCGTTCATACGCAGTTTTCTTTCTGTGGAAAATAAAGGCAGTTTACCGATAAGAATACCCGATTCATTGATTTTTTTTCTTATTCTTCTCTTTCCGGCATATATTTGTAATTGCGCAATTATAATATGATAATAAAGGGAAATTATGAAAAAGAATGTACTATTTTTAATGTTGTCCTCCTTGCTGTTGTTGTCGGTAAGCTGTACGACGGATTCGACTGAGTTTGACGAGGGGAAATGGGGAGGCGGTTCGGATGAAGAAGGAGGCAGCCAGCCCAATCCTACTGTTCCTGAAGAATCGGATGATTTGCTGAATTTTACGATTGCTTTCGATGAAAGTGATCGGACAACTTACGGCAGTATGTCAGAGACTGTGGTGACGGATGAAAATGATGCGAATTATGATGATTTTATAGAAAACTCATCATTCACTTCTGTAGTTACTGTCAGTTATGACGGGGCCACGGCTACTGTCAGCAATGAAGTTGATGGGGTAAGTGTTTCGCAGAACGGAGCGCATATAGTAGTGAACTCTACGGTCAAGGGAATAGAGTATGTCTTGAAAGGTGCTACGACAGACGGTTCGTTTAAGGTATATAGTGAAAAGAAGTTCAAACTGTCATTGAGTGGAACGTCTATTCATAATCCTGTGGGTGCTGCCATTAATATTCAGTCATCGAAACGGGTATTTGTTGTCTGCGCGGAGGGTACGACCAATACACTGACCGACGGAACATCTTATACACTGACTGACGGAGAAGATATGAAGTCCTGTTTCTTTAGTGAAGGACAGCTGATATTCAGTGGAAGCGGTTCGCTGTCGGTAACCGGAAATTATAAACATGCGATAGTCAGTGACGAATACATACGTCTGCGTAGCGGATGCAATATCTCGGTACCTTCGGCAGTGAAAGATGGAATCCATACCAATGATGCCGTTATCATCGGCGGCGGAGTGTTGAATATCTCTTCTACGGAAGACGCCATCCAATGTGAAGACGGAGGAATCACGATGACAGGTGGTTTTGTCAAAGTTGCCACTACGGCTGATAAAGCGCATGGTTTTAAATCGGAGTTAGATGTGATAATCAGCGGAGGCGCTCTTCAGGCGGAAGTTACGGGAGCCGGTTCCAAAGGAATTTCGTGCAATGGAAACCTGACGGTTTCCGGAGGAAAGATAACCGCATTCACTTCTCAGAAACCTCTTTATGAAGATGATGATCTGAGTTCGTGTGCAGGAATCAAGTGTGATGGAGATATAGTAATTGAAGGAGGCGAAATAGCTCTTCAAAGTACGGGAGCTGCGGGCAAAGGTATGAATTGCGACGGTTCTATTACTATCCATGACGGTACGGTAAAAGTGATCACTACCGGTACACAGTATGTATACGGCAAGCTCGATTCATCAGCTAAAGCAATGAAAGCGGAAGGCGCATTGACCATCAACGGAGGAACGGTGCTGGTAAGAGCCACGGGAGGAGAGGGCAGCGAAGGTATTGAGAGTAAAAGTGTGCTGACCGTTAATGATGGTATGATTGCCGCTCTCTGTTACGACGATTGTATGAATGCGAGTAACAGTATTGTGATCAATGGCGGAAGTATTTATTGCTACAGTTCCGGCAATGACGGCATCGATTCCAATGGTACGCTGACCATTACCGGCGGAGTTGTGATCGCTTCAGGAACTACTTCGCCCGAAGACGGTTTCGATTGTGATCAGAATACGTTTAAAATTACCGGAGGAATTGTACTCGGCATAGGCGGGGGGACGAGTACTCCTACTTCAAGTGTGTGTACACAGCGCAGCGTTATTTATGGCGGTTCGGGATCGAACGGAGAAATTCTGAATATCCAGTCTGCGGATGGTACCAATGTTCTGACATATCAGATTCCCCGCAATTATTCCCAGATGACGTTGTTGTTCAGTAGCCCGAACCTGGCTTCGGGAGGCAGCTATACGATCTCCAAAGGCGGTTCTGTTTCGGGAGGCAGTGAGTTCTTCGGACTTTATACGGGAAGTTCTTATTCCGGTGGCACGCAGGCGGCTACCTTTACAGCCGGTTCAATGGTGACGCAGGTAGGAAATGTGAACTCCAATCCGGGTGGTGGTCAGCCCGGTGGAGGAGGACGCCCCGGAGGATGGTAAAATAGCAGTTTACCGTTGAAATAAGTCCTTTGGTCGATTATTTTTGTGGAGAAGAAGTAACGGTTCTATCTTTGTATCAGTAATTTGGAACAATGAAGCATGGAAAGACTGCGTAAACAACAATTGCTGGAGCAGAGCATTTATGGGGCTATCTGGACAGTTATTTTTCTTCTCCCACTGATAGGCGGATACTTTGCCGTCAGTGGTGGACTCGAAAAAGAAGAAATCCGTGTAATTGTTCATGATTCATGGTTGAGCATCCTTCCTTTTTTCGTCTTGTTTTTGTTGAATAATTATGGATTAGTTCCATATTTCCTGTTTAAGAAAAAGTACTGGCAATATATTATTTCTTTGGCTTTTCTAATCTCTACTGCTTGTTGGGTTATTCCCGGTCCCTCTATGCAGCGTTTTCCAAAGGAATTCAGATATGGCGATCTACGCAAGGGTAAAGGAAAAAGTCAGAGAGACCTGATTATTAAGATGAGAGAGAAGGCTCGACAGGAAGAGTCTGTTCATTGGGAAGCGCCTCAGGCAAACGATCCGGTTTTGGAAAAACCGCAACGACCGGGCGGCTTCCCTAAACCGACTCCTTATCCCATTCCTCCCTTCACCATCCGTTACCTTATTCATTGTGTAATTGCCTTTTTGATGGTAGGATTTAATATTGCCGTCAAACTGTTTTTTAAATCCTTTCGTGATGAAGAAATGCTGAAAGAACTGGAGCATCAGCGTTTACAGTCGGAATTGCAGTATCTGAAGTATCAGATAAACCCGCATTTCTTTATGAATACGCTGAATAATATTCACGCTTTGGTCGATATCGATACGGGGAAGGCAAAGAGTACGATTGTGGAACTTTCTAAGCTCATGCGCTATGTGCTTTATGAGGCCAGTAATAAAACCATTCTGCTTTCGCGCGAGGTTCAGTTTTTGGAGAATTATGTTACTTTGATGAGTTTGCGCTATCCTGAGAAAGTTTCTATTGAAAAGAATTTCCCTCTCGAAGTGCCCGAAGTTCAAATTCCTCCTTTACTTTTTATTTCTTTTGTGGAGAATGCTTTTAAACATGGAGTGAGCTACAGGAAAGAGTCATTTGTTCATGTTGTGATGCAACTGGAAGAAGGAAACCGCCTTGCTTTCAGATGTACCAATAGCACGGGGACTTCGTCTGACGAGCAACATCACGGCATCGGTCTGGAGAATATACGCAAACGGTTGCGGTTGTTGTTTGGTAATGATTACACTCTCTCCATTACTGAGGAAGATGATAAATTTGATGTCTTACTTATTATACCTTTATTATAATGAAATGTATAGCGATTGATGATGAACCTTTGGCATTGAAGCAATTGACGGATTATATATCCCGTGTTCCTTTTCTATCTTTAGTCAAGTCCTGTCAGGATGCTTTTGAGGCGATGAAGGTATTGGCAGACGAAGAGATTGACCTGATATTTGTGGATATCAATATGCCCGATTTGAATGGACTGGATTTTATCCGCTCTTTAATCAGCCGTCCGATGGTGGTCTTTACTACAGCTTATTCTGAATATGCGGTAGACGGTTTCAAACTGGATGCTGTCGATTATTTATTGAAGCCGTTTGAATTTCAGGATTTGCTGAAAGCGGCGGATAAGGCACGAAAACAGTACGAATACCGAATGTTGGAACAGCAGGGAGAACTGGGAAATAGTTCGCAGATTAAAGGAGATTCCTTGTGTGTTATGATTACGTGCCACATCACTGCGCCCCATCACCGAGATAAAGTAATCCCCGTCAC
>OGGR01000776.1_pt1 | contig 16531 bp, 9 predicted proteins | sample 1571321 | NCBI WGS metagenome assembly OGGR01 (sample SAMEA2582048, study PRJEB24529) | metagenome | biome: Human gut stool | place: China | collected 2011 | reverse complement strand
ATAGGTGCGGCATTGCTGTCCGTGTTATTGGCGTTGCTGGTGTGGAATGCAAGCAATAAAGAGTAGTGTTTTTTGTGTTATCGTTCTTTTATTATGTGCGTTATGATTATATTCGCAAAAAAAAAATTAGGAACTGATAATAAAGGAGGGATGCTATGCTTGCATATACATATATCGAACATGGAAAATTCGGGCTGTTGGACAAACCAACGCCCGATTTGAGAGATTCGCGCGACGCTATTGTTCGTGTAACACTTGGCAGTATCTGTACCAGTGATTTGCATATTAAACATGGTAGCGTGCCGCGTGCTGTCCCCGGAATAACGGTCGGGCACGAAATGGTGGGTGTTGTTGAACAGGTTGGGAGCAGTGTAATTTCGGTCAAACCGGGTGACAGGGTTACTGTAAATGTTGAGACTTTTTGCGGCGAATGCTTTTTCTGTCAACACGGATATGTGAATAACTGTACGGATGTGAATGGTGGTTGGGCATTAGGATGCCGTATTGATGGCGGACAGGCGGAGTATGTCAGAGTCCCTTATGCCGATCAGGGATTGAACCGTATTCCTGATTCGGTGAGTGATGAGCAGGCGCTTTTTGTAGGCGATGTGCTTGCAACTGGTTTTTGGGCGGCTCGTATCTCGGAGATTTCTGAAGAGGATACTGTACTTATTATAGGGGCGGGACCTACCGGGATATGCACTTTGCTTTGTGTGATGTTGAAGAAACCGAAACGCATTATTGTTTGTGAAAAGTCTTCCGAAAGGATTCGGTTTATTCGTGAGCATTATCCTGATGTGCTGGTGACAATACCGGAGAATTGTAGAGATTTTGTGCTTCGAAACAGTGAGCATGGCGGTGCTGATGTCGTGTTGGAAGTGGCTGGGGTTGAAGATACTTTCCGTATGGCATGGGAATGTGCCCGTCCTAATGCGGTCGTCACTGTAGTAGCCCTTTATGACAAACCTCAGCTCCTTCCCTTACCGGATATGTATGGTAAGAATCTGACTATCAAAACAGGTGGGGTTGACGGATGCGATTGCGCCGAAATACTCTGTTTGATTGAGGAAGGAGAGATAGATACTACGCCGCTTATTACACATCGGTTTCCTTTGGGGAAGATTGAAGAGGCATATCATATTTTCGAAAATAGATTGGAAGGGGTGATTAAGATTGCGATAGAAGGAAAATGAGAATTATACTATTACTTGTTGGAATCCGGTGCACGGAGTTGCCAAAAAGCTACGGCAGCGGCTGCTGCCACATTGAGTGAGTCGACATCATGTGACATGGGGATGCGTACTACATAGTCGGCTTCGGCAATCGTTTCGTATGATAGTCCGTCTCCTTCAGTTCCCATTATAATAGCTAATTTAGGTTCGGTTGCCAAAAGAGGGTTATCGATGGAGATGGAATCATCCGTTAGTGCCATAGCTGCAGTACGGAATCCTAAATCGTGAAGCTTGCTAAAGGAGGTATCCAGCCAAGTCCATGGTACCAGAAAGACTGACCCCATAGATACTCTTACTGCACGACGGTTGAGCGGATCACAGGAAGTAGGAGTGAGCAATACAGCATCTATGCCAAGAGCAGCTGCAGAACGGAAAATGGCTCCGATATTGGTTGCATCAACTACGCCGTCTATTACCACGATGCGGCGGGCTTCCCGACATATTTCTTCGATGTTATGTGGTTTAGGGCGACGCATAGCGCAAAGAACACCACGGGTCAAAGTGTATCCGGTCAAGGTAGCAAGCAATTCTCTTTTACCTGTATAGACCGGAATATTTCCACAACGTTCAATGATAGTTGCAGCATCACCTGTGATGTGCTTTCGCTCACATAAGAGAGCTAAAGGTTCATAGCCTGCATTGATAGCCACAGAAATAACTTTAGGACTTTCTGTGATAAAAATACCTTTGGATGGTTCGATACGATTGCGTAGCTGCGCTTCGGTGAGAGTACTGAAGATTTCTACTCCTGGGTAGGATAGTGATGATATTTCGATGATGGGCATATTGCTATTTATTAATGGTGTTATATGTTTTGGAGACTTTTGCGCTAGGTTTTTATTATTTTCCGATGCAGTATGTATACATCGTTGATTATCAATAGCATAGCGCTCTAAAAGGTACAACCATCAGGTTGGCAAGTATCTGAGAATGTGTAAGTTAGTGATTTTTAGCACCATTCTCGGCTTGTACCTCCATTTTGGAAAGTAAAAGTAAGTGTAATTTCTTGAATATCAAAATGTGCGGTACAAAAACTTGTGAAAAATGCCATTTTTTGATGAGAAAAGGTACAAAAATAGCTCTGAAACCGAGGGGGCATTATGATTATTTTGCGAAGTATTTAGTCTTCAACCAATAGGCATAAAATCGAGTCCTGAAACGAGATTTCAGCAGCCATAAGAGCCTTGAGATAGTTCAGCTGCTGTGTGGTCAATGTTTCGGTAATTGTTACAAATGACGACTTATGTGACAGCGGTCGCTATTTTTTTAAGATAGCCTTAATAGTAATATTCCGAACAGAAAAAGAAGTATTATTTCTTTTATTGTTCAAAATATTACTATATTTGCAGTATGGACAGGCAATTAAATGAAATAGGAACTATTCCAGTAACGACTTCAATCATTGAATCGTTATATCCGGAACTTAAGTCTGCTGACAAGAAGGCAACTTGGCTAGAAAAGCAAGGGGTTATCATCAGACTTAAGCGAGGACTTTATGTGATCAACCCCGAGTATTCAGGAAAGACTCTATCGAGTGAGTTGATAGCCAATCATCTCTATACACCTTCGTATATTTCAATGTCTACTGCACTACGATATTATGGACTTATTCCAGAGGCTGTATATGTTCATCAATCAATGACAGTAAAACATCCCCGAAGTTTTCAAACTCCAGTCGGCAGTTATGACTACAAATATATTTCAAGAAAGGCATTTCCGATAGGAGTAAGGAGTCTGAATAAAGGTGACTATGCATTTCTTATCGCATCACCGGAAAAGGCTTTGTGTGATTTGATTGCCAATTCCTCAAAAGTCATTCTTCGTTATATGAAGGATGTAGAGACATATCTTGAGCAGGATATTCGTATAGATATGGATGAGTTTTATAATATGGACGCAACCATATTCGAAGACTATATAAAGGTTGGCAAAAAGGCTGATTCAATTTCAACACTATTAAAATTCTTAAGACGATGAAAAATGAAATATTCGACAATATGCTCTCCCGTTATGATTCAACAACTGAGCAACATAAGAGAAACGCCATATTTGAAGTGAACCAACAAGTGATACTTGCTGGCTTGTATGCCGGAGGCTTCTTTGAGTCGGCGGCTTTCTATGGTGGAACTTGCTTGAGAATCTTTCATGGCTTACAGCGTTTCAGTGAGGATATGGATTTTTCATTGCTTACGCAAGATGATAAGTTCGATTTTACGAAATACTTTCCTGCTATCGTTGATGCTTTTACAATGGTAGGCCGTGAGGTTGAAATAAAGAAAAAAGACAAGAGGAATTTCGGAAAGGTCGAATCTGCTTTCCTTAAAGATAATACCGATGTGTATGATGTGACTTTCCAGACGGAGAAGTCAATAAAGATAAAGATTGAAGTGGATACTTGTCCACCGTTAAACTTCAAAACGGAACAAAAGCTATTGCTTCAGCCACATTCATTTATGACCCGCTGTTTTACACTTCCGGACTTATTTGCAGGCAAGATGCACGCACTGGTCTATCGTGTGTGGAAGAATAGGGTTAAAGGCCGTGATTGGTACGACTTTGAATGGTATGTACGCCATAATGTTCCGTTGGATTTTACTCATTTGGCAGAACGGTGCAAGCAGTTTAACAATGAGGATATTACTCCAGCGTTATTTAAGGAGAAACTCATTGAGCGTCTCTCTACAGCTGATATAAAACAAGTGAAAGAAGATGTATTGCCTTTCGTGCGCAATCCAAAGGAACTTGACATCTGGTCAAATGATTATTTCGTACAGTTGGCTGGAATGATGAGAATGGGATAATCTTGTATTTATGTAATGCATTTAGCGGTAAATAAAAATGACAAATATGATTAATTGGCTGCATATATCTGATTTACATTTAGGTAGTGAAGGTGCAATAACGAACATGATGCGCGATGAGTTACCTGAATACTTAAAAGAACTAGGGGTAAAATGTGATTATGTATTCTGTACTGGTGACATTCGAACAGCGAATGTAAGTCCTAACGTATTTACGGATGAAATGGCCGATTATTTGAAATCTATATGCGATGCAGTCCAGACATCTGTGGATAGATTGTATATAGTTGCCGGTAATCATGATGTGGATAGAGATGTTGATAGTCGTCATGATGTTATCAGGAAAGTATTCTATGATAGCGAAAGGTACTATCACCCGGATAATGGCATTATAGAGACGGAAGACCTGTCGGTCATTATGACAGGAGAGAAAGATTTTCTTTCTTTTCTTAGCAAAATATACGACGCAGACCGACTCAAATTATATGGCAATCCCAAAATGCCGCATTTTAATATAGAGACAGAGCATTTCAATATTCTGCATGTAGATACCAATTTAGCATACACCAGCGGACATGAACATAACGACTTGTTCGTTGGTACAAAGTTATTATATGACGCAGTACGTACGCTTAATAAGAATAAACCGACTATATTGCTTAGCCATTATCCGGTTACTTCGCTTATACAAGGAGAGAAGAAAGTGCTCTCGACGATGCTGCAACATAATAGAGTGCGTCTATGGCTGGCTGGGCACGAACATGACCAAGTGCTACAGAAAGTTCATTATATCTATTCTTTACAAGCTGGTGTTCTGCGCAATGAACAAGATGTACGGCCTTCGGTCCTTTTAGGACGATACGACCCGACAACCTGTGCGTGTTTTGTAAATGCGCATACATGGTTTGAAGAAGGTTGGGCTAAGTATCCTTATGTTGATTTGGAGAACACGCCTCAAGATGTTTTTTCCATAAATTTAAGTCCTAAATTAAATGATAAGGTTGCTATTCCTCAAGATTTGAAACAGGCGATGAATGGCCTTACATTAAGAGATGTTAATGTTGATTTAATTCAGCGGGAGACGGTGCTCCCTATAATTCAGAGCGATAATATCGTAGAACGTACAGCTTTGTTGGATCGTTGCCTTAATGCACTGGATGATGGTAAAATACTCGTGATTTTTGGTTCTTTGAAAATGGGAAAATCGACTTTAGCAGCACAAATACATCAGCACAGGCCAAAAACTGCCATATACGATTCTGTTCTGCAGACAGATCTGGAAAATAAGGTAAAAATACTGCTAAAGGAAGGAAAGGGCGGTGAAAGTGTGTTGGTAAGCACGGGGGCATTAAATCTGAATATAGCAGGACTTGATGATAGTAGAGTTTGTCAGATTGAAGTACCTTTATTGACAGTCGCTGAAACCAAAGAACTTGTTGATACATATGGACCAGAGCAGAACCCACATATGTTCATTTATGCACACAGTTGTGGGCATCCTGTTCTTGTGCGAACACTTTGCGAATATTTGAAAGCTAATCATTGGCGATTAGATGAAAAACATTTTTCCAATCTTTTAGCATATAGTTTTGACTATAATCTGAGTAGAACAATGGCTGATTTGATGCGGACATTGTTAGCTGATACGACTGATCGCGCTTTGCTAAATCGTCTGTTGATTGTGAATGGTACTTTCACTGCAGAAGATGCATGCAAATTAGCCGGAATTAATCCAGCTATTGACGAACCAAGAATGCGATTAAATGGATTAGTTCCTACATGGGTAATGCCATTAAATAATTGTTTTAATGCGAATCCACTTATCAGTAAATTATGGAAGCCCGATGTGCCAGAACAGACATTCAAAGATGCCAATTTAGTATTAGCAGAAGGTATTTTGACTAAGAAAAAAGTACTTGGAGAATATGATGTACTGAATTATATCCTATACAGTATAAGAGGTGGTGCGGATGACAATGCTGGAAGAATGTACATCACGACCTTAATGAAATTGGATGATATTGGAGAATTACCACATGGAAGCCTCCTTTGTAAATTATGGATCGATGTTCCCTTACCCGAGGGAATGTCTATTGGTATCAAGATAGGAGTACGTTATCTTCAAATTGCACTTATCAAAGATCTGAGTGCAACTCAACGATCATTCTTGATAAAGGATTTAAAAGACAATGTTTCTAAATGTACTGATGCTGAAAAAATACCGTTCTATAGCAGCATGATTACAATGATTTGTTGGATGGAAGGTGACATTGAGGGAGGGTTGTCACATTATCATCGATATCTGGAAAGTAAAGGGGATGACAATAAACTATTAAAGACGATTGGAGATGCAAAACCATTTTTTGATAATAACATTTGGTTTTTCCTTCTGCGTTTGTCTAATGAACAAGATTTCATTAACTGGCTTGATGTATTCAAGGCAGATGATATTGAATACTCACATAACGACCATGTAATTTGCGAGTGTTGTTATCTTGCAATAGAACGACTTTGGAGATATCATTTAGGGGGTAAACCCGTTAATGATCGTGTGGAGATATTATTCAGAATTTTGGCAAAAGCAGAACTTAAGCGCTGTTCAGAACTTGCTATCGCTTGTATTTTTGCAATTATGGAGATTTTTAACTCTGAACACCGTTATGAAGAAGCTCGATCGCTATATGAAAGCAAGTATTCTAAGTATGAGGAATTGCCATTTGCGCAGTTGATTTTGAATGGTTCAATGGGGAATAGCTACTTCCGAGATGTTGCTGAAGTACATGGTCATGCTCTTGACTACTTTAAAAGGTCACTTTCGATTGCAGATACCGAGTTGATTCCCAATATTATGTTGCATGTTAAGCAAATGATGGCATACGTTCTGGCTGAGACTAATATTAATGCGGCAGTAAAAGAACTTGAAGAGGCACTACAATATGTTTCTGATGTTAAACATCGTATAGATATATACGAATACTATCAGTGTATAGGAGAGTTGTCATATGCATATTGGTGTGCGGGCAATAGACAGAAAGCTGTTGAAAAACTATCAGAATGTGTGCGTTTTGTCACGAATGACCTTCAAGATGGCAAAGAAAAATTTGCCAAGAGCTTTATCTGTTTATTAGGGTGTCTAATAATAAAGTATCAGTGTGACTTAGATAACAAACCTATGCCTAAAGATCAAGCGATTCCTCATCATGGGATGTTCACTGAAAATGACTTAAGTTCATTTGATGATCTATATAGCGAAGACCGTATCTATACCTCCAGTTATCAGATGTGTAAGCTGTGTAAAATGGTCGGCTTAAGGAATTTGGCTCGTGAATGGGCGCATAGAACACTGGATGCATGCAAGAAAAGAGGCGAAGTTTGCGAGATTCATTATCTACTCTTCCTGTTATTACCATATTTTATTGAGGATAATGATAAAGATGCCATACTTTTTGTAATTAATCATACATGTGAAGCGCAGCGCATTAGTTATGAGAATCACCCTGAACTGCATAAAGAAAATGCAGACTTTGAGTTTGTTGAGTTTAGTATAGTACCTCTTCTAATGGTGTCGCTTAGTCAGAATCTTCGTGGAGATGATAGTGGTTTGAAACTCATTAAGAAGGTATTGGACAATTATCATCCAGTGAATAATCCTGAAAAATTTGAACTAGTGAAATCTGTGTTTGATAGACCTTCGTATGATAAAAACTATATAGCGGAAATTAATAAGTTGGACATTAATGATAGCTATGTTGTTTATATTTGTGCTTATCTGATGACAGCTTATCAAAGTGAGGCGGATTATGCATTCTCACTTCTAATTGCACTTTTGCCTATGTTGGAGAAACAATTGATTCAAATCTTGGGTGAAGATATAAAACCTATCATTAATCATTTTGTGGCTGATTTTTGGAAGGCTAAAATTCTAACAGCTCCTAACGAATTCAAAGATTATAAGTTCCTTCAAGAAAAGGGGCTTCCACTTATTGGAGAGTATGAAGGAAAAATAAATCAGGCAAATCATACGATGCTTATCGTTAGCAATCATATAAATAAACTAATTAAACTTAATGACTTACAGGAGGATTGGATAGATAGGTGATTTTTTGTTATAGGGATAGTCGGTAGTGTAAATTGTATAGAATCTTTTCGATATAACAGAATTTATAGTCGAGTAGCCCGCCATAAATGAAGACTGTTTATGGCGAGCTACTTTAGATAAAGAAACGGTAATCGTATGTTACACCGTTATATTGTCTTAACAAGTTTCCCACTTGTGCCAATGTATTAGAAGTGTCAATTGTGGCAGGTAACTTTGTATATAGATTAAACGAGTTCCAGTTCATCTTTGTAAATCCTAGAATTTCTTTAGCAATAGTTTCCAAATCTCCATGCCCATAGTATTTGGTAATTTTTAAAGGAGCAGGAATACAACGTCCTCCTTGGTAGTATCTGCGATTTGACTGTATTGAGGGAACTACTCCATGTGTCCATAACAAAGCATTTCTCGATGATAGTTTAATGCACGTTCCTCTATCAATTGGATATCCATCTTCAAGAAATTGACCATACATAATCTTCTCTGCAATAAACTTTAAATCATATTCTTGAGTGATTGTGATCAAATCAATTTCTGATATTCCTGCTTGCTTTAATGCGTTTGTTATACCTTCAATCTCATCATTCTTAAAAGGGGTTCGTTTATGAATTACAACTCTTTGAGGTAACTTTTCCATAGCGTCTTGAAAAAGAGCCAGTATATCCATTCCAAATTTATAAGCTTCTTCAAAATTTAAATAAGGATTTTTCTTTTTGTCAAATTGAGGATGTTCAACTTTTGACAGTTTATATCTTAATCCCTGTCCTTGTGCATTGTATATATGACTACAGCCTAAAACAACTTCAGCTTTACCTGAATATTGTTTTTTTATGCTATATCCAATTCCTGCATATGCTGTATTTTGATCTAAGTCTGCAAGAGTCCAGGGAGTTCTTAAAGCTTTCACAAATAAAGCTAAAGAGAGCCACCATGAAATTTCACATACCATCCTGTCATATAAAGTCTTTTCTTCTATAAATTGAGTTGTGAATCTATGTTGGGCGGCAAACGCTTTTATGTAGTTATGCAAATCAAATGTTTCTCCATGATAATTGAATTGTCTATAGTTGCTCCATGAATTAGGTATAAATATTAATAGCACAATTCCTGGGAACTGTTCTGAAAGTTTTTGCCCTTCTGTACAAATAGTTTTTGCTAAATTAATGGCACTTTTAGGATTATCATTTATTGATACCCATTTTTCAGAATGTATTTCAGGTATTTCAAGTCTACAGTTATAAATATTACTAAAACCAGTATAATGATGTACATAGTCAGATAATTTATCTGCAGAAATTGTAGAATTTAGTCTTTTTATAAATTCACTAAATTTTGAAGAATAAGAAGCAGGACAGATACTGCCAATACATACATCTTTAGGGAATACATCAAAATATTTCGCATCGAAAGGCCTGTATTTTGATAATCCTCTCATCGGATTGTCATCATATGCAGGTTTATTAACGTATGGATTTATAAATTCAAGCTTGGGTTCGTTAATATGTATGCCATGATATAATGTTTGTTTTATGTTGTATTCCTTTGGAGAATATATCGTTGTGTTACCTTGTCCGCAATGGTGTATCTCAGCATAACCACGATTATTGGATATTTTAAAGATAAAACCACTTCGTGAATTAACAGGTATCTCAAAACTTAATCTTTTACCATTAAACATTATATTACACCATTCTTGTAATTTCTTCTCATATTGCTGATTTCTCATTTTATCCAAATATTCATGAGAGTATTGTTGTTTGATCTCCTTTTTTATTTGGTCATTAGAAATAAAATAGACTGTTGGAGTAATTGAAAACAAGACATATTTCTCTTGTGGGACAAATGATAATCCACATTCAATAGCTTCATGTATTGTTACATTATTTTTATTTGCATAAATTTCTTTTTTATACAACCTATAACGCTTATAATCAATACCTAATCCTGTAATTTGGGAGATTCCATAAAGTACGGCTTTGAGAAATAATTCTTTAAAATAGCTGTTTTTTTCTATTTCATCAATAGAAATATGAACACGTTCAATTTCACTAATTAAATTTTTCCCAAAAACTTCATTGATAGTAGATACAGTTGAGATGGCATATACTTTATCTTTATATGGTACAGCAATAAGGGGCTTTTCTTTAATCTTTTCTCTAAGATATTTCCATCTATTTTCATTCTTATCGTATGAAATTTGAAACTGAAATATTTCATCGGGAAATGTAGCAGGAATTAGATTACTTTTCAGATATTTTTTTGTACTTCCATCATGTATGGAAAATGGAGTTGTTGTATTGTCTATACTTATTACTTTAAGTATTTCATTGATTTCCTCTTGTTTATTAGAATCTTCATTAAAACAGAATTTTACAAGAGATAACATAACATTATCAAATCCGTTTGTGTCAATATAAAACGCTTGTCTTCCAGCAGATCGAATAGTTTGAATCAAATCTGCTATTTCTGGTGTAATATCCTTGCCGTAGCCACACCAATACAATCTTCCCGCTCCCTTATCTGTAAAAGCTTCTTTCAAAGCAGACATAAGGGATTTATCTCTTCCACTATATCCTATGATTATTAAATTTTTGTCAACAAAATAACGTCGCAAAGCTGAAACAAATTCACTATTCTGTGAGTCTAGTTCTTTCTCTGTATTTTTGAGTGTTCTAAATTTACAATCTCCATGTAATGCTATATAAAGTAATTCACTTGAACTTTCTGTCCTATATATACGATCAACGCAATCAAGATTTATAGCTATAGGTGTTATATTGGCTTGTTGTGCAGCTCTTTCCACGAGTCCATCGAAATTTGTACTCCAAACAGATTTTATAATTCCATATTTATTCAACAGACATAGCAATTTATATCCTACATATGGACTTTTTCCATTGCACAGGCTTTCAAAATATTTAGTTCTGTCCGCATCTATTGGATATGAAGCTTCGGCATAAAAAGAATATTCTTCTGGACTCCCCAATTGTGGATATTTCCCTTGCACATCTAACCATTTCTGAATGATGTCTTTACTTAAATCAGATTTTTTGGGATCTACTAATTTTTTTTGATTACCTGATAATGATTGATATATTAAAAATTTCCAATCCCATATACAATCATTTGCCGATTGAATACCAGATGAGATGGATGCACCGGCACCTAATAGGACACCAAATGACCCATCTAAATTTTGTTTGATTGATCGTAAAAAAGCATCAAATTCTAAATATAAATTTTCGGGCATATTCATATTTATATTATAAGTCGTTGGTTATCGTGATTTTATTATTTCTCGTATATCTGACTCACAGCCTCGGCTGTTTCTTTCATCATTTGTCGTAATGACTCAGGGGCAATAACCTCTATTTGTGCACCAAACGAACGGAGTAAAGAACGTAACTCATAATTATTTTGGACTTTTAAGGTTATCTTCCAATATCCATCTTCAAGAGGTGTTGTCACTGCTGATTGAGATTCATGAAGTGGCTTAGTCACAATATATCCAATGGCTTTATCGCTAACCTTTAGAATGACTTCTTCTACAGGAGCATTTGAACGCGAAACGCCGACGATATCGCTAAAGTATTCTTTAAAATCTATTCCTTCAGGTTGTATTATGTATGGTTTAGATGTTTCCTTTACTCCTTCGATTCTATCAATTGCAAAGTTTGATAGATAATCCGAGTCTTTATGTTTGCCGATTAGAAACCAGCGATTATTATATTGTTTAAGATGATAAGGAGTAACAATTACAATTCTAGCATCCTTCCCAAATGGATGATATATAATTTCAATTACCCTTTTGTTAACAATTGCATTAAAAATGGGTTTATAGTATAAATCCATTCCTTTAAGATAGGGATTATGCTGAAAACTTACAACTGAATCCAGACTATCTCCTAACTTACTGGTCGTATATAGTCTTTTTTCAAGGTCGTTTAACCACTCAAATTGTGGTACTCCATCGAAACGTTTAAGAAGTATCAATGCATCATAAATCAAATTGAGCTCTTCTTGATTGATGGGTTGATTTTTGATGGAAGCCCCTTTGGTATGGTATCGGTAATATTTTCTATGCCCATCTCGAATGGCATCTATATCCATACCATATCCTTCTTCACTTTCAATAAATTTTAGATCTTCTTGCACTTGACGTTTTTTTACTCCGCAACCATCTTTCGTTTCTCCATTATACAGATAGAGCGCTTCATTGCAGGCATCTACTAAATCCTCAATATAGTAACGCCTAGACCAATTGCTCAGGCATTTATCTATAATCTGGTATCTTAACTGTGCATTCTTATTCGTTGGCATAGGCAATACTATTTATCAAACAATACAAAGCTAATTATGAACAATGCAGTCTTTCTGCATTGTTCATAATCTTCTATATTAGATCTTCTAATTTATCTACTATTGCAGCAATTTCTGTAGAATCAATACTTCCGTTCTCATGGTCAACTGTAGTAAATAAATTTACTCCTTCGATGTAACCGATTGATTTATAAAAATCTCGTTTCTTTTCCCATGATTCCTTATAGACAGGATTATCTAACATTCCTAAATGTTCCCAAAGGATGGTATCTCCAGATGCATCTTCAAAAGTAAAATCAGGAATACATCGGCGGCCGTTATCTTCTATCATTCTTTCATATTCAAAGTCAATACCTCGTTCATATAGCATATTAGCAATAATTACTTCAGACTTGCTACGTACGATTAAACCTGGCTTTAAGGTTGTGTGAATCAATCCTTCCACATATGGAATGTTTGAAATATCTTCACGAACAGATGTAGAGAAAAGATTTGTATTTCGCTTAGCTAAAACTGACATCTGAGGTTTAGTATACTCGATTAACCACGATATATTATCTTGTATCAACAGAATTAATTTCTTTCTTGCTCGTGTTAAAGCTGTATAGATTAGTTCACGTGAAAGTATACGTCCGCTTTTAGGAAGAACAACCAACACAGTATCAAAATCGCTCCCTTGACTCTTATGGATAGTTATAGCATAAGCCAAGTCTATTGTATTATCAGCCTCATCCGACTTAGAAGAATAATATGAAAATCTCTTGTTGGGTAACCCGGTAAAAACGACTGTCGATTTCTTTTCCCTCTTATTTGCATAATTAACAAAACCTATTTGACCATTTGAAAGTTGACATTCTTCTTTACTCGTAGATTTCTTGCGTTCATTCTTTAATTGAATGACCTTATCTAGAGCAGATATGGTAATAGGAGCTATTTCTATTGAAAAATTTTTATTTATACCAACCCACTCTTGGAAATACGAATTAATCTGGAATGTTCCCCATACCGGATTTTTTACCGGGGATAAAACCTGAAATCTTTCAACCTTTGACGGATCATTTAAGGCTTTATTTACATCGTCAAGTCCTATAGATTTACGAATCTTATCGGATAAAGATTTACCTTCCTCTTCTGGCAACTCTTTTTCAATGGCCTCTTTCAAGCAGTCTTTAAGGTCGTTTTCATCATTCCAAGTATAAACAACCAAGTCATTATTAAGATTTCCTTTGGCAACTTGCTCAAAAATGAGATCGGAATTCTTTGCAGGTTTTTCTCCAGAGAACCATGATGCTAAAGTCAATATGTCAGAGTCTCCTGTATTAATAGTTCTTACAACATATCGCAATTTTGTTATTGCCGATCTTAAATATTCGTCTTTATTATCCTTTAGGTAGTTAAATAAGTCTGCAAATGGTCTGCCAGGGCCAATAGGAGGTAATTGAAATGGATCTCCAATTAAAATTATTCGATTAATGTTCTTTAAATCCAATGCTTTCATTAAGACATAAAAGTCCTTACATGTAAGCATGGAGCACTCGTCAATAATGACATTTTTGGCTCCACAGTATTTACGTTTTTCTGCATCTTCAGGAACACAAGGTGTCATTGTATCCCAGTCAAAGAAACCCTGACGCGTCAGAAATTGCGCAATAGTTAGGGCTTGAATATCTGCAGACATGTTACCCAAGCGAACTCGCGCTTTCCCTGTAGGAGCCAAAAGGAGTGTACCTTCTGCTTTTATTTGTGGCGATTTTAAGAAAGCTTTGACAACTGTAGTTTTGCCTGTTCCAGCTGGACCTGCCAGCACAGAAAGGCGCTTACTGCAGAACATTTCCAATGCCTTTACCTGGTCAGCTACAGCATTACGGCATCGCTCATTTGCTTCATTGTAACCATCAATAGATGCTTTAACGATCGTATTCCAGTCTTCTTTTAATGGTGATTTGACATCCTTTGAAGCACGACCTTTGAATATCTTACGCAAATAATCATCAATTTCTTTATATTCCTTCAACTGCAGTACACACCTGTCATCAGTATTAAGGTATATAGTTTTTTCTTCAATGAACTCTTTGTTTGACATTAAATAATTATATGGTAGTTGATGATTGTCCACAGCCAAACAATCTTTTATATATAACTCAATCTCATTTGCAGAAATTAATGTATCACCATCACTGAGACTTGCCACAAGTTTTGAAATGACAAATGAGCGGATCCTTCTATTATCAATTACGGATTCCACTAGTGAAGGAGCTTTTGGAGTCCATTTGCCTTGAATCTTAGGGTCAGCCATTATGCCAAGATCAATCATTTCGGTTGTAACAGGAAGATAATTTTCAATAAGACTCTCCTCGCTGATAATATATGGATTATTTAATAATTCATCATAGCAGCCAGGACTATCAAACCACCATTTTATTACTTCCGAATTTATTTCAAAACGTGATAGCAGTTCCAGTACTTGTCTTTGGTTACTTAGAGTATTTTTCCAAAGAATACGATAATGAGTAAGTTCACTTTTATATACGGAATCAGGAAGAGACAATTCACCTTTCATCAATTTATCAAAGGCTTCCCATGGATTATCTTTAACCCCACAATATGCATTATTTCGTAAATCCTGTTCAATTATAAATGCATAATTTACCCCTATTGCTGATAGAGCCTCGGCGAAAGCTGGGAAAGGACCTATCATATCCTTCACCTTTGCAATTTGGGAATCTATCCACAAAATTTGTTGTTTCCAGTTTCCTCCAACCAGCCCATGTTTAATAACCGATTCCAAGCACTTTCTGGCAACATTAAGAATAATCAGCATACTGTGATTGCTAACATAATCACAACCGTAGGATAATTCATTAAAGATAATCTGGCTATTACCTAACTTCGGGATAGTAATTTTTATTTCATCAATTACTTCTTGTTTCGATTTACCTGTTTGGGCTTTTACATAGTCTTCATCAAGTGACATATATTCATGGTATGGCAAAAGAAATCCTTTTGACTTCTTCAAATCAGTTCTTATGCCATGCTCAAAGATCAAATCCCAAAAAGGATATGTATAATCGGCTGTTGTCTCATATTTTTGTACATCCAGAACTTTAGTGATCTCACCTATACCAACAATTAATTTTGCATCTTCATCAACAGGATTGCCTTTTGTACAATAAAAAACTCCAAGAGAATTACCTGCCTCAATATTTGATTTGAAATAATTCAAGATTTCAAACTGTCGTTCTCTTCCATATACCCAAGGTGTAGTAAACGGTGCTGTTTCGTCATTGGACATATTAGGATATTTATGATTCAGTTTTTCCTGAAAATCCTTAGATAGATATCTAAAAGGTATTCCATAACAGCTATATGGCTGAAGTTCAACTGTTGTAGGTAATAGTTTTGTATGTGGTGTTTCTCCAAAAGCATAAACATGTTTGAAGATTCTTTTATATGGCTTCTCATTCATAAAGCCACCATCCTCGCCAACACAAGCAGGTAATTGATCTTGCTTGATAGAATTCCAATCCTTTCCTGCATACGTTTCTTCTTTGTTCTCATCTTTTTTCTCAGATATATTGTGAAGCATCATGCAGAATGGATTATTTTTCGGACATTGGCAAATAGTCCCATTCCATTTATTATCGTGCCAAGGCACACGGATTGATATATGTTTCATGATAATCGTCTTATTTCGTATTAATATTATTTCCTACAATCTTGGCAAACGCATCAGCACATTTCTTAATATCTTCATACTCCGCTAGTTTTTTGCCACTAAGGTTATCGTCTGTCCAATCTTCAATATCTTTTGCATACACATCTTTGATGGAGCTTTGTAGCGATTCTATTTTAAGAGGAACAGGAAGATTACTTATTTGCATATCATCAATGATTCTTTTGAAATAAGCAAAATCACCTTCTATGATAAATCCCTTATCTGCTGCTATACGATAAATCGCAATCCAATGTCTTTGCTTGCTTGTAGCTAACACTTGAAAAGGGACCCGGAACAACATTTGAAAAGGGCCCCACCCATGGGTATGTTTAACCGAACAAAATTGGTATATTCATAAAAACCAATG
>OGGR01000774.1_pt1 | contig 16544 bp, 18 predicted proteins | sample 1571321 | NCBI WGS metagenome assembly OGGR01 (sample SAMEA2582048, study PRJEB24529) | metagenome | biome: Human gut stool | place: China | collected 2011 | reverse complement strand
GTCCGACATTCGTCCACCAGAGATAGAGATAGAGTTAGAGAAAGAGATAGAGATAGAAAAAGAGAGAGAGGGAGAAACGGGACACCCCGCCCCCGCTGCTTATGGCAGATACAACAATGTGATACTGACCGATACAGAGCTTTCCGGGCTGAAAACAGAGCTGCCCGACAAGTGGGAGTATTACCTTGACCGGCTTTCCTGCCATATCGCTTCCACCGGGAAGCAGTACCACAGCCATGCAGCCACCATTTACAAGTGGGCGCAGGAGGACGCTGCCAAAGGCAAGGCTGCCCCGAAACAGGGCATACCCGATTATTCATGCAAGGAGGGCGAGAGCTTATGAAAAACGAGATTGAAGCTATGATTACGGACATTACAACCACTACCACCGAAGCGGAGGATTACACAGGCGAGGACGGGCTTTTATACTGCGGTAAGTGCCATACGCCCAAAGAAGCCTATTTTGCAGAGGGAAAGACTTGTTTCGGGCGTGACCGCCACCCAACAGACTGCGACTGCCAGCGGGCAGCCCGTGAAAAGCAGCAAGCCGCCGAAAGCCGACAGAAGCACCTTGAAAAAGTGGAGGACTTGAAACGCCGGGGCTTTACTGACCCTGCTATGCGGAACTGGACATTTGAGCATGACAACGGCAGAAACCCACAGACCGAAACCGCCCGCTTTTATGTGGAGAGCTGGGAAACCATGCAGGCTGAAAATATCGGCTACCTGTTTTGGGGAGGCGTGGGGACGGGAAAAAGCTACCTTGCCGCCTGTATCGCCAACGCCCTTATGGAGCAGGAAGTCCCGGTGTGCATGACAAACTTTGCAACGATACTGGGTGACCTTGCCGCCAGCTTTGAGGGCAGGAACGAATATATTTCCCGCCTTTGCAGCTACCCCCTGCTGATACTTGATGATTTTGGTATGGAGCGAGGGACAGAATACGGGCTGGAACAGGTTTACAGCGTGATTGACAGCCGTTACCGAAGCGGCAAGCCGCTGATCGCCACGACCAACCTCACGCTGGAGGAATTGCAGCACCCGCAGGACACGCCCCACGCCCGTATCTATGACAGGCTGACTTCCATGTGCGCCCCCGTCCGCTTCACGGGCAGCAACTTCCGAAAGGAAACCGCACAGGAAAAGCTGGAACGCTTAAAGCAACTGATGAAGTAGCGAAAGGAGAGCCTATGACAGAAACGAAACAGACAAGCACCACCAAAACAGACCGCCGCCCGGACTGTGTGACGGAAATCCGCATGGGCAACTCCGTCCTTACCGTTTCCGGCTTCTTCAAGCAGGGCGCAACCGACACCGCAGCCGACAAGATGATGAAAGTGCTGGAAGCGGAAGCTGCTACACAAAAAACGGCGATTTGACCGACCATAAAGAAGCAGATTTGACGCTTTTGCCGCTATACAGACAGCCGCCCCATGTGGTACAATCAAGGTACGGAATAGTGGGGCTGGCTGTCGGAAACGGAGGATTTTATGTTAAGACAGACCACCCAGAAAATCACTGCCCTTTATCCAAGACTATCCCATGAGGACGAGCTGCAAGGCGAAAGCAATTCCATTTCCAACCAGAAGCGTATTCTTGAAACCTACGCAAAGCAGAACGGTTTTTCCAATCTGCGCTGGTACACGGACGATGGCTATTCTGGTGCGAACTTCCAAAGACCGGGTTTTCAATCCATGCTTGCGGACATTGAAGCCGGGAAAGTGGCTACCGTTATCGTAAAGGATATGTCGAGGTTAGGGCGAAACTACCTGCAAGTGGGAATGTACACGGAAATGATTTTCCCACAGAAAGGTGTCCGCTTCATCGCTATCAATGACGGAGTGGACAGCGCACAGGGCGACAATGACTTTGCCCCGCTGCGGAATATCTTTAACGAATGGCTGGTGAGAGATACGAGCAAGAAAATCAAAGCAGTAAAACGCTCAAAAGGCATGAGTGGCAAGCCCATCACAAGCAAGCCTGTGTATGGCTACCTCATGGACGAGGACGAAAATTTCATTATTGACGAGGAAGCTGCACCCGTAGTCAAGCAGATATACAACCTCTGCCTTGCCGGGAATGGTCCGACCAAGATAGCCCGTATGCTCACAGAGCAGCAAATCCCCACGCCGGGGACGCTGGAATACCGCAGGACGGGCAGCACCCGCCGCTACCACCCCGGCTATGAGTGCAAGTGGGCGACCAATACCGTAGTGCATATCCTTGAAAACCGGGAATACACAGGCTGTCTGGTAAATTTCAAGACAGAAAAACTTTCTTACAAAGTCAAGCACAGTGTAGAAAATCCCCCGGAAAAGCAAGTGATTTTCGAGAACCACCACGAGCCTATCATAGACACCCAAACATGGGAACGGGTGCAGGAGCTTCGCAAACAGCGCAAACGCCCAAACCGCTATGATGAAGTGGGTTTGTTCTCCGGCATACTGTTCTGTGCGGACTGCGGCAGCGTGATGTATCAGCAGCGATACCAGACGGACAAGCGCAAGCAGGACTGTTATATCTGCGGCAACTACAAGAAACGCACCCATGACTGTACGGCGCACTTTATCCGCACCGACCTCTTGACCGCTGGTGTACTCTCCAATCTGCGGAAAGTGACCAGCTATGCGGCAAAGCATGAAGCCCGGTTTATGAAACTCTTGATTGAGCAGAACGAGGACGGGGGCAAACGCAGGAACGCCGCCAAGAAAAAGGAACTGGAAGCCTCCGAGAAACGCATAGCCGAGTTATCCGCTATCTTCAAGCGGCTGTATGAGGACAGCGTGACCGGGCGCATATCAGACGAGCGTTTCACAGAGCTGTCGGCAGACTATGAAGCAGAACAACGGGAGCTGAAAGAAAGAGCCGCTGCTATCCAAGCGGAGCTTTCCAAAGCACAGGAAGCCACCGTGAACGCAGAAAAGTTTATGAATGTTGTCCGGCGGCATACCAGCTTTGAAGAACTTACCCCTACTCTGCTGCGGGAGTTTGTAGAGAAAATCGTTGTGCATGAGTGCAGCTATGACGAGAACAAGACCCGTAGGCAGGACATTGAGATTTATTATTCTTTTGTTGGCAAGGTGGACTTGCCCGAATAACCGCCCGACCTATCCGACACAATGCGCAAGTGCCGGATAGGAACGGCAAAATTTTTTACACTTCTATTACTTCTTTATCACACATCAGTAAAGAGCCAGGGCATGAAGCAGCTCATGGCCGGTGCTGGTGTAGCCGTGGTAGGCATGGTCCTTGTACCTCTGCTCTCCGGGCTTTTCTCTGTCTAAGCGTCTCCGTATGAAATCCTTGCCGCTCCCGCAGTTTTGCGGGGGCGGCGGAAAGGAGGTTGACACCGTATGGATTTCTTACTTGAAGCCCTGACAAATTGGCTGAAAGAAATGCTGGTGGGCGGCATTATGAGCAACCTTTCGGGGATGTTTGACAGTGTAAACCAGCAGGTCGCGGATATATCCGTACAGGTAGGCCAGACCCCACAGGGATGGAATGGCAGTATTTTCAGCATGATTGAGAATCTGTCCAACTCCATCATGGTGCCGATTGCAGGCGTGATCCTGGCTATCGTGATGACCGTAGACCTGATCCAGATGATCGCAGACAAGAACAACCTGCATGATGTGGACACCTGGATGATTTTCAAGTGGGTGTTCAAATCAGCCGCTGCCATCCTCATTGTCACAAATACATGGAATATCGTGATGGGCGTCTTTGATATGGCGCAGAGCGTAGTGGCGCAGGCGGCAGGGGTTATCAATTCGGATGCGTCCATTGACATTTCCTCAGTTATGGCCGATCTGGAACCGAGGCTGATGGAAATGGATCTGGGACCGCTGTTCGGACTGTGGTTCCAATCCCTCTTTATTGGCATTACTATGTGGGCGTTATATATCTGTATCTTTATCGTTATTTATGGCCGTATGATCGAAATCTACCTTGTGACTTCGGTGGCTCCCGTTCCAATGGCTGCAATGATGGGTAAAGAATGGGGCGGTATGGGACAGAATTACCTCCGATCCCTGCTGGCGCTGGGCTTTCAGGCGTTTCTCATTATCGTCTGCGTGGCAATTTATGCTGTGCTGGTGCAGAACATCGCTCTGGAAGATGACATCATCATGGCAATCTGGAGCTGCGTGGGCTACACCGTACTGCTGTGCTTTACGCTGTTCAAAACCGGCAGTCTCGCAAAATCAGTCTTTCAGGCGCACTAAAGGAGGGTTCTGTATGAAAAAATATCAAATCATTTACGCAGACCCGCCATGGAACTACAAAGTATATTCCAAGAAAGGATTGGGACGCAGTGCAGAAAGTCACTATCCGACCATGAGTATCGAGGATATTTGTGCGCTGCCAGTAGGCAACTTGGCGGATAAAGACTGTGCCTTGTTTTTATGGGTCACGATTCCATGTTTACTGGAAGGTCTCTCAGTTCTGAAGGCATGGGGATTTACCTATAAAACCGTCGGCTTTGTTTGGGTAAAGCAAAATCGAAAGGCAGATAGCTTGTTCTGGGGAATGGGATATTGGACGCGCTCCAATGTGGAACTTTGTATCCTCGCAACGAAAGGACATCCCAAGCGTATAAACGCAGCTGTTCATCAGGTCATTGTCTCTCACATTGAAGAACATTCAAAAAAACCGCAGGAAGCCAGAGAACGCATTGTCTCATTGATGGGTGATCTCCCGCGCATAGAATTGTTTGCTCGTCAATCCACACCCGGTTGGGATGTGTGGGGAAATGAAGTGGACAGCTCTATTTCATTCCCATAAAGGAGGTGGATAATATGGCTTATGTACCCGTACCCAAAGATTTAACCAAAGTCAAAACCAAGGTCATGTTCAATCTGACACGAAGGCAGCTGGTCTGCTTTACCGCCGGGGCGCTTGTAGGTGTACCGCTGTTCTTGTGGCTCCGTGAGCCTGCGGGAAACAGCATGGCTGCCATGTGTATGATGCTGGTCATGATGCCCTTCTTCCTGCTGGCAATGTATGAAAAGCATGGACAGCCCCTGGAAAAGATCGTCGGCAACATCCTCAAAGTAGCTGTGATCCGTCCCAAGCAGCGTCCCTACCAGACCAATAACTTTTATGCCGTATTAAAGCGGCAGGAAATGCTCGATAAGGAGGTGTATGACATTGTTCACCGCAATGAAAAGCTGGCTGCGCCGTCTGCTGGGAAAACCGGAAGAAAAGACCGTGCATCCGGTAAAGACAAAGAAAAAGCTGTCCCGCGCCGATAAGAAGCAGATCGAAGCGGCCATTGCCCGCGCCAACCGCACGGACAAAAAAGGAAAATCGGCACAGGACAGTATCCCCTATGAACGAATGTGGCCGGACGGGATCTGCCGCGTATCGGACAGCCACTACACAAAGACCATTCAGTTTCAGGACATCAACTATCAGCTCTCCCAAAATGAAGATAAGACCGCGATCTTTGAGGGCTGGTGTGATTTCCTCAATTATTTCGACAGCTCGATTCACTTCCAGCTGTCTTTTTTGAACCTTGCGGCATCGGAGGAGACCTTTGCCAACTCCATTTCCATTCCGCCCCAGGGGGATGCCTTTGACAGTATCCGTGAGGAATATACCACGATGCTGCAAAATCAGCTGGTCAGAGGCAACAACGGTCTCATCAAGACCAAATACCTGACCTTTGGTATCAACGCTGACAGCATCAAAGCCGCCAAGCCCCGTCTGGAGCGTATTGAGACCGATATACTCAATAACTTCAAGCGTCTTGGTGTAGCCGCCAGAACATTGGACGGTAAGGAAAGGCTTTCCCAGCTTCATGCGGTATTCCACATGGATGAACAGCTCCCGTTTCAGTTTGAATGGGACTGGCTGGCTCCTTCCGGCCTGTCCACGAAAGATTTTATTGCACCAAGCTCCTTTGAGTTCCGCACCGGCAAGCAGTTCCGTATGGGCAAGAAATACGGGGCTGTTTCTTTTTTGCAGATTTTAGCCCCAGAGCTGAATGACCGTCTGCTGGCTGATTTTCTGGATATGGAAAGCTCGCTCATTGTGAGTATGCACATTCAGTCGGTGGATCAGGTGAAAGCCATCAAAACGGTAAAGCGTAAGATTACCGATCTGGACCGCAGTAAGATCGAGGAACAGAAAAAAGCAGTCCGCGCCGGATACGACATGGACATCATTCCTTCTGACCTTGCCACCTACGGCAGCGAAGCGAAAAAGCTGTTGCAGGATTTGCAGAGCCGAAACGAGAGAATGTTCCTGGTCTCCTTTTTGGTGCTGAACACAGCGGACACCCCCCGTCAGCTTGGCAACAACATCTTTCAGGCAGGCTCTATTGCCCAGAAGTATAACTGCCAGCTGACCAGACTGGACTTCCAGCAGGAAGAAGGGCTGATGAGCTGTCTGCCCCTGGGACTCAATCAGATCGAGATTCAGCGAGGGCTGACCACCAGTTCTACGGCTATCTTTGTACCATTCACCACACAGGAATTATTCCAGAACGGCAAGGAAGCCCTGTACTACGGCATCAATGCCCTGTCCAACAACCTCATCATGGTGGATAGAAAGCTGCTGAAAAACCCCAACGGCTTGATTTTGGGTACGCCGGGTTCCGGTAAGTCTTTCAGCGCCAAGCGTGAGATTGCCAACTGCTTTTTGCTTACCAATGATGATGTCATCATCTGTGACCCGGAAGCGGAGTACGCACCTCTGGTGGATCGTCTGCATGGGCAGGTCATCAAGATCTCGCCTACCTCAACCAACTACATCAATCCGATGGATCTGAACCTGGACTATTCGGATGATGAAAGCCCGCTGTCCCTCAAGTCTGACTTTATCCTCAGCTTGTGTGAGCTGATCGTGGGCGGTAAGGACGGATTGCAGCCGGTGCAGAAAACCATCATCGACCGTTGTGTGCGTCTGGTCTATCAGACCTACCTCAATGACCCAAAGCCGGAGAATATGCCCATACTGGAGGACCTATATAACCTGCTCCGTTCACAGGAGGAAAAGGAAGCCCAGTATATCGCCACGGCCCTTGAAATCTATGTAACCGGCTCCCTCAATGTGTTCAACCACCAGAGCAATGTGGACATCAATAACCGCATTGTCTGCTATGACATTAAGGAGCTGGGCAAGCAACTCAAGAAAATCGGTATGTTGGTGGTCCAGGATCAGGTGTGGAACCGCGTTACCATTAACCGCGCTGCCCACAAGTCCACCCGTTATTACATCGACGAGATGCACCTGCTTTTGAAGGAGGAGCAGACCGCCGCTTATACGGTGGAAATCTGGAAGCGATTCCGCAAATGGGGCGGTATTCCGACAGGTATCACCCAGAATGTCAAAGACCTTTTGAGCAGCCGCGAGGTGGAGAACATCTTTGAAAACTCCGACTTCGTGTATATGCTCAACCAGGCAGGCGGAGACCGTCAGATTCTCGCCAAGCAGCTGGGCATTTCCACGCACCAGCTTAGCTATGTGACCCACTCCGGTGAGGGCGAGGGCCTGCTGTTCTATGGCTCCACCATCCTGCCCTTCGTTGACCACTTCCCGAAGAATACTGAGCTTTACCGCATTATGACCACCAAACCCCAGGAACTGAAAAAGGAGGATGAATAACTATGAAACAGAATATTTGCGAACTTGATACCATGATTTTTTTCCGTGAGGCATTGGAGGCTCACGAATTCATGTTGCTTCCGGTAATGGCCTCCGCTGTTGTTGAGTGTCGTACCGCTGACAAAGAACTCAAAACCTTGAATGAGGATGGCGAAATTGGTCTTGCCCGTCTCTTTTCGATTTGGGCGAATATGATGTGTGCCCCTGGTGCAGCAACCATTGTAGGGTGCAGACCTATCACAATGCTCTCTGAGATTCTGGCGCAAGTCCATGCGTATCTCACCGTGCATCCGCTATATGATCCGGAAGGTTTGGCCCTCTATGTGGAGCTGCACCACATGATGGATGCTATCCTAATGGGTGATTGGTTTGAATAAAGAGCCGCGCCTGCGCTTTACTGATGAGGAACGGGCTGACCCTGCACTGGAAAAGCCGATCCGCAAAACGGAGAAAGCTACGGCCAGAGCAGATAAGGCGCAGGCCAATATTCCAAAGAAAAAAGTCAGACAGACGGTCATTGACCCGGACACCGGGAAAAAGACCTCGAAGCTGGCCTTTGAGGACAAGAAAAAACCACCTTCCAAACTTTCTCAAGGGGTTAAGGAAGCTCCCGTCCATCTGGTCGCGGGCAAGTTTCACAAAGAGATCCGGGAAACAGAACAGGACAATGTGGGTGTGGAAAGCGCCCACAAGTCCGAGGAGGCGGTGGAGACCAGCGCTTATCTGGTGCGGGAGGGCTATCGCAGCCACAAGCTGAAGCCGTACCGCAAAGCAGCCCAGGCCGAGCAGAAGCTGGAAAAGGCAAATGTAAATGCCCTGTACCAGAAGTCCCTACGGGAAAATCCTCAGTTTGCCAGCAACCCTCTCTCCCGCTGGCAGCAAAAACAGAGTATCAAAAAGCAGCATGCCGTCGCCAAGCGCACCGGTCAGACTGCCGGAAATACCGCCCAGGCTGCGTCCAAAACCGGAAAAGCCGCAAGGACGGTAAAAGAAAAGGCACAGCAGGCAGGGGCATTCGTCATGCGCCACAAGAAGGGCTTCCTGATCGCAGGGGTTTTGTTCCTCATCGTCTGTATGCTGATGAATACCATGTCCTCCTGCTCTATGATGGCACAGAGTATTGGTTCTGTAATTTCCGGCACTACCTATCCATCGGATGACCCGGAAATGCTGGCGGTGGAGGCAGATTATGCAGACAGAGAAGCTCGGTTGCAGGAGAAAATCGACAACATCGAAAGCAGCCACCCAGGGTATGACGAGTATCGCTATAACCTGGATATGATTGGCCATGACCCCCATGAGCTGGCGGCAGTTCTCTCTGCTGTCTTGCAAGGCTATACACGCCACAGTGCACAGGCAGAGTTGAGTCGTGTGTTTGATGCACAGTATCAGCTCACGCTGAGAGAAGAAATTCAGATTCGCACTTACACTGACGAAGACGGGGATGAGCATGAATATGAATATTGTATTCTCCATGTAACTTTAACAAGCCGTTCCATTGCCTCTCTTGCGCCAGAACTACTGACTCCGGAGCAGATGGAGATGTACCAGGTCTACCGACAGACTATGGGCAATAAGCCGCTGTTATTTGGTGGCGGTTCTCCCAATACAGGTGTTTCTGAAGATTTGACTGGTGTTGAATTTATCAATGGCACCCGCCCCGGCAATCCGCAGCTGGTGGAACTGGCGAAAAGTCAGGTGGGCAATGTGGGAGGACAACCTTATTGGAGCTGGTACGGCTTTGACTCCCGTGTGGAATGGTGTGCCTGCTTTGTATCATGGTGCTATGGTCAATCCGGTCGAACGGAACCACGCTTTGCTGGTTGTCAGTCTCAGGGTGTTCCGTGGTTCCAGTCTCATGGACAGTGGGGCGCACGAGGATATGAAAACATCGCCCCCGGTGATGCCATTTTCTTCGATTGGGATCTGGATGGTTCCGCAGACCATGTGGGAATTGTTGTCGGCACCGATGGCAGCCGTGTTTATACCGTGGAGGGAAATTCCGGCGATGCCTGCAAGATCAAAAGTTATGACCTGAATTATCAGAGTATCAAGGGCTACGGCCTGATGAACTGGTAACAGAGATTTTTTAGAAGGAGTGATAGACGATGGCAAAGAACAAAATTGAACGCATTGACCAGGAGATTGCTAAGGTCCGCGAGAAGATCGCAGAGTATCAGGAAAAGCTCAAGGCGCTGGAGGTACAGAAAACCGAGGCAGAAAATCTGGAGATCGTCCAGATGGTGCGCGCACTGCGTATGACCCCGGCTCAGCTGAGCGCCATGCTGTCCGGAGGCACAGTTCCCGGCAGTTTTGCTGATGACAACAACGAACAGGAGGAAAACAGCTATGAGGAATAAACGATTGCTCCGAACACTTTCCGCCCTTTGCCTGACGCTGGTGCTGGCATCGGGCTTTACCGTTCCCGCTTTTGCCCAGGGCGCAGCGCCGCCCCCGGCAGAGGATACCACCAATGACAGCAATGTGGTGGTGGAAGAAACGGAAAAAGCACCTCCGCTGACCCCGGAGGGCAACGCCGCTCTGGTGGATGATTTCGGGGGCAATAAACAGCTCATTACCGTTACCACCAAGGCGGGCAACTATTTTTATATCCTGATCGACAGGGCCAACGAGGATAAAAAGACTGCTGTTCACTTTCTGAACCAGGTGGATGAAGCGGACCTGATGGCGCTGATGGAAGATGGAAAACCCAAAGAGGAGCCGCCTGCTGTGTGCAGCTGCACGAAGAAATGTGAAGCAGGGGCAGTTAATACGGCCTGTCCGGTCTGTGTAACTGATAAGAGTAAATGTACGGGCAAAGCACCGGAACCTCCGGCAGAAACACCGGAGCCGGAAAAAGAGAAGCCTGCCGGACTGAACCCGGCTGCGCTGATCCTTCTGCTGGCTCTGCTGGGCGGCGGTGGCGTATTTGCCTACTTGAAGCTCGTTAAGAATAAGCCTAAGACCAAGGGCAATGACAGTCTGGACGATTATGATTATGGCGAGGAAGATTCCGAGGAATGGGAAACCGAAGATGAGGAAGTCCTTGAGGATGGTTTTGAGGGTTCTGACCCTAATGAGGAACGCGATAGAGCAGATTGAACCATTTGAGCGTAGCGTATTTCAAATCATTGCGGGATAAGGGACAGAGGACAGGGAGAAATTCCTGTCCTCTGCTGCTCTACTCACTCTCTTATGATTGTTTCCTATTAGGAACGCTGTAAATACAAGGCTTTTCGGAGCCTACGAACCAGAAAAAATAATATTTGATCTATCACATTACACAAAAAGCCGTCCGGCGTTAAAATCGGGCGGCTTTTTTGCGTGGATAGACGGGAAGGAGGCAGAAAAATAATTACAGAAATTTAGCTCTCAAAATTGTGCAACTTTCACGAAAAGGAGGATAGTGAATGGCAGATGAAAAATTGAACACAGGCCCCGGTGAGGAGAAGCTCCCGGAGGCTCCCGCTCCTGTTGCGGCTGACGGGCCCCAGGCTCCGTCTCCCGAACAGGCCGCCGCTCCCACACCCCAGCAGGAGGGGCCTGCCCAGCCCGAGCCCGGTGATGTGGTGGTGTCCTTTGACAAAATCAATGAGCTGATGAATGAAAAGCGGCAGACAGCCCGGGCCGAGGTAGAAAAAGAGGAGGCGGCAAAAGAGCCGGAGGAGAAAACGCAGGAGGAGAAAACGCAGGAGGAACCTCCCGCCGCTGGGGATGACGAACCGAAAAAGGCCCGCCGGGGCCGTTCTCCCAAAGAGGAAAAAGCGGAGCCTGCTGACAAGGAGGCGGCGAAGCCACGCAAGGGCCGCCCACCCAAGGCGGATAAGGCGGCCCCCGACGAGGCCACGCCGACTAAGCGAGACAAATTGTCCCGAAGTGGTAAAAAGGCTGCGGAGGTTAAAGCTGCCCCGGAACCCGAAAAAGCCCCACCCGAAAATACAGCTCCGGCCCCGGAACAGGCTCCGCCTGAGCCAGCCGCTCCGCCCCGTCCTGTGGAGGAAGGAAAGCTGGTCTATCTGAAGCTTTCCGAAATGCATCCGTTCCACACATTCCGGCCCCACCCGTTTAAGGTGCGGGACGATGCCAAAATGCAGGAAACGGTAGCGTCCATCAAGGCAAACGGCGTAATGGTTCCCGGCCTTGCCCGCCCGGAAAAGGACGGCAACGGCTATGAGATCGTGGCGGGCCACCGCCGCCATCATGGCTGTGAGCTGGCCGGGCTGGAGGAAATGCCCTTTATCGTCCGGGAAATGACCGACCACGAGGCGGTGCAGGCCATGAAGGACAGCAACAAGCAGAGGGATCAGACGCTCCCCAGCGAACTGGCCGCTCTGCTGGAGCTGGAAGTGGAGGACATCAAGCACCAGGGCGGGCGGCTGAAAAATGTGGCCGAGGGCGATATTGGAAAACGCTCCGTTGAGATCGTGGGCGAGGCGCACGACATGAACTATAAAAAGGTCATGCGTTATCTGCGGCTGAACTCCCTTGTCCCGGAACTGCTGGACAAGGTGGATGATAAAAAAATGGGCTTTATGCCCGCTGTGGAGATTTCCTATATCCGCCCCAAAAACCAGCGGCTGATCGCTGTTTCCATTGACGGCGAACAGGCGTCCCCCTCTCTGGCCCAGGCGAAACGGCTCCGGGAGCTGGACAAAGACGGGAAACTCAATGGTGATGTGATTGACGGTATCTTATCAGAAAAGAAAAAGGAGGATAAAGGCGTGATTATTTCAACCGCTGAACTGGAGAAATATTTTGGCAAGGAGGTCACTCCCGCCAAAATGAAAGAACAGATTATGTCCCTGCTGGATGACTGGAAACAGAAACAGCCGCCGGAGATTGTGAAAGCTCCCAAAAAGATGGAAAAAGACAAGTAACCACTTCGAGACATTTTGTCCCGAGGGCCCTGCCCTCCGCATCATGGCTCTGGTGGTATATATCCCCCGTCGCCGCCTGTGTTTTCGTACAGCCGGGAGTGGGCCGTCAAGGGTGCAACGCACCGCCGCTTCTGCGGCGGCCTGCCCTTTACGGTCTGCCCCGGCTGTGCTATTTCCCCGGCAAGCGGCGGGGGTATATCCTCCAGAGCCGCCCCCTTTCCCAAGAATGGGAAAGGGCGGGGGGATTGGGCTGAACTTTCTTATTAAAATATCGGAGGTATTGATTATGAAACGACCCCTTGCTTACATTACCGCCGCATGGTATGGCGGTGACAGTGAAAACGCAGAAATGGCCGCTCAGTATTGCCGGGCGGTCTATGAGGCGGGCTTTTCCCCGATCTGCCCGAACCTTTACCTGCCCCTGTTCCTCAATGACGCAGTACCCGAGGAGCATAAAAGCGGCATCGACATGGGCCGTGACCTTTTGCGCCGCTCCCATGTGCTGGTGGTCTGCGGCCACACCATGACCGAGGCCATGAAAAATGATATTGCCGTGGCCCAGCGGCTGGGGATCACCGCCACTACTCTTGAGGGTATTTTGACCGTCAAGGAACAGGGCCACCGCTGATGCCGTCCCTGTTTGAAGCCTACATTACCAACCTCGGGAAATACAACGAGGGGGAGCTGGTGGGAGAAACGCTGAAATTCCCCACCAGCCCCCAGGAGGTGCAGGCTCTGTTAAAACATATCGGTGTGGACGGCATACGGTACGAGGAATTTTTCATTACCAGCTTTGACGGAGATGTGCTGGGGCTCTATGACTATCTGAGTGAATATGAAAATCTGGACGAGCTCAACCATCTGGCCTGCCTGCTCTCAGAACTGGATCAAGGTGAGCTGGAAAAATTTGAGGCTGTGATTGACAGCGGCGAACACACTTCAAGCGTAGCCGATCTGATCAACCTCACGCAGAATTTAGACTGCTATGAACTGCACCCCGGCGTGGATGGCGAGGAAACGCTGGGCCGCCTGTATGTGGATGACATGGAAACCCTTGTTGTGCCGGATCATATCAAGCCCTACTTTGACTATGAAGCATACGGGCGGGATGTTTCCATCAATGAAAACGGACACTTTGCGCCGGGCGGCTATGTGACGAAGGTAAGTGATGATTTCCGGGAGGTCTATCACGGCCCCCAGGACATTCCCGCAGAGCACAAGGTTTTTTCCTACCCTCATCTTTCCATCCGGGAGCAGATGGCTGCCTACAAGGAGGTGATTGACGGCTCCTCTCTGGAGGGCTACCGGCGGCTGTCGCAAAAAGGGCATGAGGATCGCTGAGGCACTTCGAGACACTTTGTCCCATGGCGGCCCAAGAAAGGAGGCGGTGTAACTGATTGACGAAGAAATTTCTCGGAGCTCCATAGCGATCTCCGTCCGGGCCAGTAAGCTGACGGCCCGGGGACTGGCCTATGTGCTCCGGGCGGCTGGCCGCCAGATTGCCAAACGGCACAAGGCAGGCCAAAAGCCCCACGGCAGGCAGAGCGTGAAAAAGCTCATGGCCCACGGGGACAATGTAAACAGTATTGAGGTGGAGTCCCCCAAGCTCTTTGACCGCATGGCCCGCCGTTTCAATGTGGACTATGCCTTTTACAAAACCGGGCCGGACAAATATCTGCTGTTTTTCAAGGCGGGACAGGCGGACGCCATCACCGCCTGTTTTGAAAGCTATTCCCGGAAACTGCTTGGAAAGTCAAAATCAAGCCGCATCCCGATTAGGGAACAACTCAAAAAAGCGGCGGAACAGCTTGCCAAAGAAAAGCCCAAAACGAAAGAACGGGCAAAGGAGGTGGTTCGTGAAGAACGATAAAATCAAGAAATACCTCATTCCAAACATCCCGTATCTGTTCATTCTGTGGGCCTGTCTGAAAATCGGGACGGCCTACCGTCTGGCGGCGGGTGCGGACTTCGCTCACAAGCTCCTTGGGCTGGGCCAGACCATCGGCCCGGCCTTTGCCGACTTTGCCCCGGGGCTTCATCCCTTTGACTGGCTCATCGGCATTGTGGGGGCGGCGGGCTTTCGCCTGTTAATCTATACGAAAAGCAGGAACGCAAAGAAATTCCGGCGGGATGAGGAGTACGGGTCGGCCCGTTGGGGATCTGAAAAAGATATACGCCCTTTTGTCGATCCGAAGTTTGAAAACAATGTTATTCTGACCGGGACGGAATTTTTAACCATGAACACCCGGCCCAAAATTCCGGCAAATGCCCGGAACTTAAACTGCTGTGTCATCGGCTCATCCGGCTCGGGTAAAACAAGGTTTTGGCTCACACCCCAGCTTTTGCAGGCTCATTCCTCTTTTGTGGTGGTCGATCCCAAGGGCGGGGTGCTGTCCCAGGTGGGCGCTTTTCTCCAAAAGAAAAAGGGATACAAGGTCAAGGTTTTTAACAGCATCGACTTTTCCAAGTCCATGCACTATAACCCGCTGGCGTACATCCGCAACGAGGCCGACATCCTAAAGTTTGTGGACGCTCTCATTTCCAACACCAAGGGCGAGGGCAAGGAAGGCGATCCGTTCTGGACAAAATCAGAAACTTTGCTCTACTGCGCCTTAATCGCCTATATTATTTTTGAGGGGCCTGCTGAGGATCGGAACATGAACACATTGGTTGATATGATTTCCGGCATGGAGGTCAAGGAGGATGACGAGGACTTTATGAACGCCGTGGACTATATGTTTGCGGGCTTGGAAAAACGAAAGCCGGATTGCTTTGCGGTCAAGCAATATAAAAAGTACAAGCTGGCCAGCGGCAAAACGGCGAAGTCGATCCTTATTTCCTGCGGCGCAAGACTGGCCCCCTTTGACATCCCCCAGCTCCGGGAGGTCATGTCCTATGACGAGCTGGAGCTTGACCGCATCGGGGATCGGAAAACGGCCGTGTTCTTTATCATCTCGGACACTACCCAAACCTATAACTTCCTTGTGGCCCTGGCCTTTTCGCAGATGTTTAATCTGCTGTGCGAGAGGGCCGACAATGTTCACGGAGGCCGCCTGCCCCATCATGTACGGGTGCTGTGGGACGAGGCGGCCAACACGGGGCAAGTACCCCAGCTTGAAAAAATTGTGGCGGTAATCCGTTCCCGTGAGATCAGCCTGACGCTGTTCTATCAGCAGTTGGCGCAGTGTAAGGCGATTTATGATAAACACGCCGAAACCATTTTGGGAAATATGGACAGCGTGGTATTCCTCGGAGGCCGGGAGGCCAGCACCATCAAGGAAATATCCGAAAACTGGCTGGGCAAGGCCACCATCTCCATGCAGACCGACAGCCGCTCCCGTGGCCAGTCGGAAAGCTACAGTCAAAATAACCAGCGGCTGGGCCGGGAGCTGATGACACCCAGCGAACTGGCGACCATGCCCGGGGATAAGTGCATTTTACAGCTTCGGGGCCTGCCCCCGTTCTATTCCCCGAAATACGATTTGAAAAAGCACCCGAACTACCGATATACGGCTGAAGCCGACAAAAAGAAAAACACCTTTGACCTTGACCGGCTTATCAACCGCCGCAGGCGGCCCAGGCCGGACGAGCTGTGTGAGGTGTATGCCGTGGCTGTGCCGGATGATGGGCTCACAAGCGAGGACGAGGACATCCTCAATTATGATGACATCGACGATCCGGACGCCTTTGCATAAATAGGGCTTTGGGACAAAGTGTCCCGAAGTATGTAACCTGCCGCCAGAAATGGCGGCTTTTTTCATGGCCGGGAATACCCCGGAGAAAAGGAGGCTCTATGCAGTTTTTCACTTCCGCTATTGATACTTTGCAGACTCTTGTTGTAGCCCTCGGCGCTGGACTTGGCGTGTGGGGCGTTGTCAATCTGCTGGAGGGCTATGGATCGGACAACCCAGGTTCCAAGAGCCAGGGCATGAAGCAGTTCATGGCTAATTAAAGGGAACAAAAAGAAAGGGAATGCACAATCCAGACGGTATCAGCGGCAGGCTACAAGAATAAATTGTGATTTCACAAGATTGGTGCTATAATAAGAGAAAAGTTCCT